>JAABUW010005287.1_pt1 | contig 16906 bp, 15 predicted proteins | sample 5560081 | NCBI WGS metagenome assembly JAABUW01 (sample SAMN10711882, study PRJNA513363) | rock metagenome | isolation source: Antarctica rocks | place: Antarctica: Victoria Land, Knobhead sud | reverse complement strand
CGAACAGGCTGAAACATATGGCATTCGCGGCTCATTCCTGGATCTCGGCGATCTCGTTCGCTGCCATGCACTTAGGAACGAGCCGGATAGCCGCGTCCCCGAGTATGTGTCCTGCGAGGATGTGCTCCATGCTCTCCGTCAGCTGCCACGGACAACCATTTCTCGAATCAGCGAAATAGAAGTCCCAGATCAGCTCACGGCTGCAGACGACTACGGCAATACGGAGTACATCAAGGAGCTCGGTCAATATCTTGGCCAACAAGCCGCCCATATATCCGTGGTGACTCTACCAGTGCCCGACGACTTGATCGTAGGCGACTCCGAGAACGAAGGCCAATACGAGTACCGGCTCTGGGCGCTCCACGCTGCGGTCATCGATGCATTTGTGCACGAAGGATTTATGGAGGTTCGTTTCGTTCACCCCCGGAAGTACGCTGAAGAAACGATCGACGTCTATCAAATGCACAATGTCTGTCAGTATATCACGCCAATGTTGATTGGAGTGCAGAAGAGCGATGCTCTGCGCGAAAAGACATTCCATTTGATACAGTCACAACGGTATCCGGTACCGCCTTCCACAATCGATGACACGGACAGTCTGTTCGCCATCCTACATGCCCTCGAGTTCGATGCCTTTACCGAAGAGCAATATTCCATCGCCTTTACCCAGCCACACGAGTGGGAGGTGGGGAGCGTGCTCGCACTGCATCGAAGTCCTCAGACAGTCCATACCTTTTCAAACGAATGTAGACTGGCTGCTTCTTGGTGGCTTGCTCGATGCGCTTTCTGTGTCGGCAACGGACTCTGGGGTTCTAATGTAACGCATGCGATCACAACATGCCAGCGCGGAGGGTGCGATGAACGGCGATGGAATCTTGGCCGACAAATATTTGGACAAGACATCAAAGCTAAGAGGGGTTGTAAGGATTGTGCTTGCCCGAAACAACTATGCATAAGTCGGACCCAAACAGACCGCCGCTTTAGCTCTCATTCGAGGGAGTGTCCGTTTGGTGAGATTGTGTATGATGTCGTCGTGGGCTTACTGCAGAGCGAATGCTATTTCTATCGCGAAATGCTCGAATTTGAGATGGGATTCCGAGGTGAGGATAGTCCTGGTGAAAAAGCTATGGCTCTTTGGCTTATGGCTCCGATGCCAGGAGCAGAACAGTCAGTTAGTCGGCTCATTCGAATTTTCCTCCTTTGGACGCGGGCAGTACGCGAGCAGCTAAACAAACGCGAGACACGGGCAGCTTGAATGCCTAAGCGAGAGTGGAAGGCGCAGTAGCCATCCGTTATTACATTCAGAGGGGCGTATAGAAAGTAGCCAGCAAGACGGAGGACGAATGGAGTCGCGCCTTCGAAGACAGCTTGTTGAGCCAAAAAAAAAACACATCCTACGTGCAGAACAGTATAGTGCCTTGCAAAAGCGTCGTTACATTTCGAATGACGTAGCGCTCGTTCGACACACGGGCTAGAGCTTCATTCGTTGAAACGGCTGCTGGACGTTGCTAGCATGGACGAGCCGCTCCAAAAGCCTCGCTTGCGTCTCACATATCAAAGATCTGGTCAGGGAGGGATTGTTGCACGAACTATCTGTCTGAAGCTTCGTTCTGGCATTCTTTTTTGTCGATCCTCACCTGGCTCGTGAAAGAATATGCTCTGTCGGAGTGAGGATGGCCACTACTGCTTATCGCACACTGATGTCTACTGTATCAGCGGCCTATCGAACCCCAAGATTGTTGAAGAAATGTACACCAGATAGCAGCAGCAGGTGCAGCCTTTCTCTGCGTGCAATTCTTTGGCATTCCCGAGCGCGAAAGATCTTGTCAGGCCCCTCGCGAATATGCGGACCACGGCAGCATCGCAGACTCTAACTGGGTGCTTCAATAACTTCTGTTATGAACCCTTCACATGGCGCCTAAAAGGCGAGGCCCGCGGCCAAGGGAATGGATTCGAGGCACATGCCCCCACCAAAGCCACAGCAACTTATGCAGCCTGATTGAGCTGCAGCCTCCACCCGTGAGGCCACATCCAATTAGGATTACTGACAATCTCTCACACCACACCATCTCTTACACGTGGCGCAAAACTCCTCGCTTCATAGCATCTTCTGGGCAAAGTGGCTGCATCGGGCCAGTGAGCAAACGCATTAGTGCCGCACCGTCCGGACTCCCCCGGCTGCAGAGCTTACTCGCCTGTCGCAATCGGGTAGCATGTGCGATGAGTCTTTGGGTGGAAAAATTAAATAAACTGAGATGAGTAGGTTGCGGCTCGTGGATGACAGATGTCGCGTGAACACGCTTTTGCACATTGTTGTGAGTGTGGTTCGAAACATGGAAATCTCTTGCTTCTGGCTGCATTATGTGGGGATCTGCAGTAGTACTAACGATCAACACCTCCTCAATGCATCCAGATGTCGGTGAGCGGCACAGCGACACAGGTGCCTTGTCTTTACTGAGCGCCTTATGTAGCGGACAACACCATCTCTACGGCCGTCACCAACCTACTGAGACTCACTTTTGATAGACCAAGCAAATCGTCATGGCCACTAGGTGCGGGCTTTGTGATCGGACGTTCGGCACGAAACAGGCCCTTCAACAGCATCTACGCGACTCTCCGGCACACACGGCCGCACTTCAGTGCGTTGAGTGCGATCGCGTCTTCAATACGAAGCCGGCACTCGAGCAGCACCTCCGCGACGCACCGGCACACGCGACCACGTTCGACTGCGACGAGTGCAATCGCACCTTCCAAACAGAGGAGGCGCTTCAGCAACACCTCCGCGACGCACCAGCACACGCGGCCACGTTCGACTGTGACGAATGCGATCACACCTTCCAAACAGAGCAAGCGCTTCAGCAGCACCTGCACGATGCTCTAGCACATTCGACAAGCTCTGACGCTGGAATAATTGGTGACTCATTTGACCTGCGTCCTTCTCTTCACCCAGACGTATTGCGCTTACTTCGGCCGCACGGCCTGACCTTCGGATTCCATGCAACTGAAAATTTGAACCATGTCCTCAGGGAGAAAGACACCACTATTATGGGTAAATTCACCTGTACCAATAAGTCCTGCCTAACAGAGCGCTGGACGAGTGGCCATATCGCCATCACAATCCGACTATATCCCAGCTTAGAATACAATGCCAGGGTGTACTATCAACGTTGCAAGCGTTGCAATTCTCTGAGTCGACCGGAGTTGGATGACTCTTACGCAGAGAGGGTCTCATACCGCCTTGCAACATGGTCCGGCATTGCGCTGGAGGTGCCTCCCTACTCTGGACATAGCCGGAGGCCCCATGAGTCTCGACTATGTGAAGGATGCAGGCATGGACGCTGTTTGCAGAGTCGGCTTTGAGATTCCATCCGAAGTTTGTGAAGCTGCTTGCTTGTACTTGCGATTCGCTACAGTACTACTTACTGTCTACAGGCATGGAAATATCTATCGTTTCGCGAGGTTCGGTCTCGGGTTAAGCCGGATACAGTGCATCTACTGGTATCTAGGCACTTGGTCTTCCCAATCTGCATCTCGAACGCAATACCACGACCCTGAGACTGCTCACACTTTCTGGGATGGGCGGTCATGCATGCCGTGCCAGTGGAATGGAAGCAGGAGGGTTCTTAGTAGTGTCACATAGCAGAAGTACGGAGGTGTTCCTTGTTTGCCCCCAAACTTTGACCCTACATGGCAATGCTGGTCTAACAAGGATTCGCTCTCATTGTTACCGACAACAGCAAGAGCACATTTACCTACCGAAGGTCGGCTACGTTTTTCTTAGGATCTAGATAGCTTCCTCGCAGGAAGCGGTGTAGTAATGCCGGTAGCTAGACTCTTAGTAGACTTTCATGCGGTAGGTTAGCTCGGAAAGAGCTAACCATGTACTGTCTGGCTTGGTTTGCTACTAACTTATCTTGTTGAGAAAACTAGATGTCACAAGGACATCGGGCTGGACAGTTTCATCAGATAAGTGCTTCTACTAGCAACGCAAAGAGACCGATAAGTAATTCACTGAACAAAAGAACTGTTTCCAGCGCCCCGTATATACGGAACGATACACCGCTAAACAAAACCGATAAACAGTCACAACTACGCCTCCAAATCGAAACCTTCAAGGGAGCAAGAAGGCAGATCATTTTATGCCCAACGGATATTGCCGAGCGAGCCAACGCCAACAAATGAGATTGATCTTGTCATAACGGCGGCGCCTCTAGATTATGCCCGTGCTACTTATTAACAACGCCAGACGTTCCGACTGTCGAGAAATTTTTGAACCATGAGAGCGAGCGAGCTGGCACGCGTCAAAGCGTGTCTGCGACTATATATGAGCGACGAAAGAAGGAAGACAGATCTTGATCCGCTGTGCGCAAACATGAGCCCTCGTCGAGTCCGGGGTCTAGAACAAATCGACCAGTCCCAGGAAGCCACGTACTGTATGTAAAACATGAGTCACAACCAAGAAGCAGGTCTGCAGGTTTGCAAATCGGGCAGCTAATCACGCCCGTGTTGGGCCGCGCCGTGAGGTAATTGGCTGGAGGAGCTTCGCCTGGAGCGCGCCGCAGTGTCCAAAGATTTCAGAGAAGTTGCTTGGTCGTTGCATTTCGCAGCTTGTTTCGCTCGTGCTTTAATTCCCCGCTACCTCGCGTGAGATACAGCTACTTTGGAGACATTAGAGACTCGTTCGTGTACAGTACATGCAGCTTTCAACAAGCGAGCGCTCTGCATGTGCAGCTATGCAACGTTTTTGGACCCAATCATCCCAAAGCTCCGTCTCACCGGTCCTGGATGGGACTACATCTGTGAACTGTGAATACTGCCGGCAAGAGCACATACTGTCCTGCACTTCACACTATCCTGCATCTCTACTGTTTCACTAATACCCGACACTCGAGGAAGTCTAAGTATGGAAGCATTGACCGGAGAACTTAACAGTCTTGCTCTCGTGGAATCCAGTTGCATCGCTTTCGCCCCAAACCAATCGAGCCATAGCACCAGCCTGGCTGTTGAGGCCACTCCACGATATCTCTACCGCGTATTCGACCCTTCCAGTCCTGGGGAAACCAATGCAAATTGGGTAAGATCCAGAGATGCCCTCCGAAATGAGCCCGCCAGCGTAATCGACCTCTTCAGAAGACCTGAACATGAGCAAATGGCCTATAGGATCTGGGGACATCTTCGGTGGCGGAACTTTCCAGATGATAACCTCGTGTCGTGGACAAGCTCTCTGCTGTTCGCCATCCAATACATATTCTACAGGCACAATCACCAACGGTCCCGACCAAGTTACGCGTCCATCATGATTTGTATCCTCGACACTAGGGATCTACAATATGGAGCTTTCATTCGAGATCTCGACCTAATTAAGAGCTTCGCACCATTTTCCGAAGACCTGAAAGGAGTAGAACGCATGCGTACCTCAGGGTATTACTTCGGCGAATATCTGTCACAGGCAGTCTCAAAGTGGAAGGCCATTGTCAAATTGTCTCCGCTCAAGCGTTGATCGATCTCGGTCTTCTGACGCTCCGTCCCGAGTTCACGCAGGCTGCCGCAGATCTAGAGTGCGGCTGGGCGAACGACGTTGTGCAAATGAACACAGCGCTGGAGCACGATTTGGCCAGTCCTGAGCCTTCTCAGGACATTGAGCTACTCCATGTCGCACTTAGAATCGGCGAACTCTTTGAAGGCCGCTTTCGGACGCACGTCATGGCTCATCTAGCGGCGATTATTCCTGGACAGATCAATGTCAGAGACATCGCATGTGTCTTCGGGGGCGGCAAACTTGATTGTACGGCGCCACCATCACACGCCATCTCATGATAATTGTGCTAATCTCAATCAAGACAACAAGGACGCCTATGGTGGTCCTATGATGATCTATCCAGGGTTATCAGACTTGACTAGAGCTAGGGAGATCATACAAATGATTCATGCTGAGCATCTTCGCCTCAAAGTCGAAGGTTTGTACCTCATATATCCACTATGCACACGACAGCACTGATAGAATCGAAGAGAGTATGCAAAGAGCAGAGCGTCAAATCAAAAACGCGAATGACAGCGCATGGATGTTAGCAGACTTTACAGCGGACCAAGTACAACAGCTGGATGTTGAGACTTGTCGACAGAAAGTCGACACTTTACTCGGCTCGCTGCGAACCTTGAGAGGCCTTCTCGACAACATCTTGGAAACACAGTAAGCTTCAAAAATTTCTAGAGTCTTAGCCGGTTAAGTCAAAAGAGCATTCCAGAAGTGCAGGAAGACTCTCTACTTATAATGCCTGGTTAATTCCGACTACTCACCCTTGTTACCAGGTGGGATGCACCCGCAATTGGGATCGACTCCCCGGCCGGCTCGTTCCGCAATCGGCCCGTGTATGAGCCGCTCCTCCCACTGCAATGATTTGGCGTGACTGGGGCAGTGTGATCTGGAGCGTGACGCGTCGCGGTCAGGGTTGTGCGACGTTGTGCCTCTGCTCTTTTATCCTCTCTACTATATGCGAATCCAGTCCGCCCTGGCTGGATTCATGCGCGTATACGTCATCATGTTATGCGTGCGATGTGTCATGAACTCTTTTGTGCGACTGCCGAGGCACTTCCGCATCATATCTCGTTCTCGGTTTTCTGCATGCTGGACATGACTTGTCTCCTTGGTGTGAGCTAACATTCACCGCGGTGGTGTAACTAAGTTTGCACCACACAGAACATTTTAGTTACACCACCGCCGACCGTAACCCCAAGATTTCCCAAGCAAAACTGGAGGTGCTGCTAATTTGTGATACAGGATATGTTGTTGAAGAGACCAATATCTTCATGCAGGCATGTTTTGGAGACCAAAGCACTGTACAACCTGCTGGTGTACTCTGGTTACTCCAGCGATTCGAGCCTGGTCACTCCAGCGCTACCTTAACCCTAAGAATATGTGAGCAAACCCGGACTGTCGTCGATTTAAGGTGACAGACTGATTCAAAGAAACCGATTGTCGGATCTCAATCACCAGCTTCCAATTCTCAACTTCCAGTCTTCCAATTCTTGGTCCTCAATTGTCAAATTTCACTTCTTAGTTCTCAGTTCCAGGTACAGCGAAGCCCGCGCACGGATGCACTTCTCGAGACTGCATCAGTGGATCCGTGCGCAGGCGGCCTCACGGCTGGCTTTCGGGAAACGTGTCACGGCCTACTTTGGTGTTGTAAAAATAAGCGGCACAGCACAAAAGTTTCGGCAACTCAGGAATGTCTGTTGGAATACAATGGCACGCCGTGGGCAGTGGTAGCGCTTTGTACTGCTTTGAACCGTAGTCTTCCGAGCACTACTATAAGAATGCCAGTTCGAGGTATGGTAATAATCGCAGCTGACCTCCATCATCGGCCCCAGGTTCGTCTATCTCTGCAGTTTGCAAGCGCATGCCACAGGCCTTGCTCTCCTCCATGATTCGCTGTCGCTCTACGATTTCCGACACGAACCTGACCTCTCTCCCACAGTATCTGCTCACAGCCTTGTATGTACCCCATCCGGATACCACGGGTCGGTTGAGGTGAATGTTGAAACGCATGCTGCCGTCGATGGCCGAGGACCGTCGATCGCAAAAGCCGCATACAGTTAGAACCAAGAAGTTCATGGACGGCTCGTCATTGAGTCGGTCGCTGTCGTCGAACGGTGGTCTCCGATCGTCGGTCATCACCATCACATGGGGCCCAGACAAGCAGCATATGAACATCCTTGTCCGGTGAAAGGTATCAGGACCAAACTGTTGCTCGATAAGTTCGGAGAAATCTTGACGGTCCATGTCGAGGGGTGGTCAGAGGAACCAGATCGTTGTTTGTTACGATGTTGGGGAGCGAGATATATCTCAATTGAAGGGGCAAGCTTCTTGCCAGAGCATGGGTAGAGGAAGCGATCGAAGAGGTGGACGGAGGAGCGAAGGCTGACCTAGAAAAATTAAGTCGGGAAAATGCGACGCATTTCAGCTTTTCCCACCAAACGTTAGCGTTAGCGTTCGTAATCTTACAGCGCGTTTCTGACGCGCAGTTCAAGAAAAGGGAGCCCTCGAGAATTGTCGCCAGATACACACGGAAATGACGGCGATGCAAGCGTAAGGGTCGCAAATACTCACGCAGGCGGACGAAACGTGTAGGCCGGTTCCACCAGCGACTTTGAGCCGGTTACTCCAGCGTCGACCCTAACCCTAAAACACTGCTGGTGTAATAAGGGTTGTCACCGCCATTCTTGGGAACAACGGGCTCTGCAGACCTCAATTGAATCACACGAGGGTAAGGACACTATGAACAACATCTCCATGTTATATTAGAACCCCGGGATACTGGTTGCGGTCGTTGTGTCTCTTCGGTCCTGATTGTCTAAGCGTGATGGCCGAATGATTGTGATTGGACGCGGTCATTCCAGGTACGGCCTCTTACATCTGGGCCATTTGTCCCAGATGGACAACGCATCTGGGACCTAGGGACCCAGCGGGGTAAAATAAATCATAACACAATGCCGGCCCTGAACTGCTCTCTTTCTTTTCCCTCCGAATCTTCGATACATCCTAAGGAACAGAAGGGTAAGTTTTCGAATACTCAGATACGAGTTGAAACATCCTTGATGACAAGGCTCGTATAGAACAGTTAACGATGGATGAACGCGCTCTGCATCTGAAGCGAAGGCAACCGCCGAAATGTTGGTCTTGCGGAGCTACAACAAAGCAACAAGTCGTGGTGCATGCGAATTGGAACGGCAACGGTGGGCGGCCGATGTATCGATGCAGCGAGTGTGACAGATTTATCTGCTTCGCAGACACTCGAGGCATCCACTCGGACAATCCCAGGTGTGACTGTCCGAAGCAACCTCGCAGCCGGGCGCAAGTGGCTGGAGACACGGAGAAACAAGAGATTCCACGAGCAGTGCATTACAGGTGTGCGATGGGAATGTGCTCGTTCTTCGAATACAAGGAGGACGAAAAAGGAGAGGTCGTGACATTACGGGAGGGACGGCTGGATCCTGAAGAGGTTCGAATGATGGGACTTTGAGTAACAGGCTATCGTAGACTTGGAGGCAAACGATCTATCTCGAAACGGTACCTTGTAGCCGGTGGCGATTCCTTGTAGAGCCTCGAAAGAAAGTATAGTTCACTGATGTAACCGCCCTTCAATGGGACGCCTTCGGAACTGTTGGATCGGAGATGCGTCCTGTTTCTCACCCAAACGGAAGAGATCGCCCACCTAAGTATGTGATTTTCGTCATCTGTACGAAACCGTGGTTGAGGAACTTGCATTGTGGTGCTACAGGATTCATGTTGCCCTTCCATGCTGCAACCGAACATGTCTATCGAAGTTGTCCTTCCTCGAACTCGAGTACCTGCAGTTTGCAACAGAACAACGATGCGTGACAGAAGAGCCTGCCAACTCCGGATGCCTGCTGTTGCAGTGACGAGTACAGTCTTTAAGCAGCTCAAATGTTCGACCACAGCCCTCGTGAGGACAACGGAAAGGCCGAGTATGGCTCTTGGTATGTTTGCTATCACGCACTAGTTAGCGTAGGATATGTACAGCACGAGTGGCACTCACTTAAGGAGTGCAATTTGGGAAAGATCTTGTGGCAACGATCACAGCGATGGACATCCTGTGTTGTAGCATGCTGAGCTGGCGGAGTTGCAAATTCGACTTCATGAGCTGAGGCTTGTTGTGAGGGAGAGTGGATTGGTGGTAACGATGGACCACGGATTGATGCAATTACTGGCTGGTTCTCTTCACACACTGTGCTCTCCTGTCCAGCAGGAGGGTAATCTGGCAATGGATCCCACTCATATGGCGGCAAAGGGCCTTGATTTCCGGACTGAACCCACACAGGGTCAATGAATCGTAGCGAAGGATTAGGTAGATGATCTTCAGGTCCAGATGAGCCCGGTGGAGGTAGACTGGAAATGTGAGACTCTCAGGGGAGAGGGTCCAAATTGATAGACCTGCTGGTCGGCGAGCCGCGAAACGTAGCCAGAAACAGACAAAGCAAGAACGATCGACAAGAATCTAAAATGAATGGACGGAGTTGCACCACTAGGGAGTAACTGTGGGAGAAAGAATTGCAAGAGTTGGGCGACAGTGGCCTCTATGTATCCTCTGTGTGCGCCTGGGAGTCGAAGCTTGGTCCGATTGGCCGCCGATCGTGGTAGGCCTCACATGAACGCCCCACACCGACGTACATATGTACAAATGTCTTAGGCTTGGTAGAGGTGCAGCGAGGAAAGCTCGTGATGCATGAATTCGTGCAAATAGAGGCGGTGGAAACGAAGAGTGTCCTTGATTCGATAGAGATTCGGCTGGTACTAGGGTACAACATCCACGAACGACGCCATTAGATATGTTCGGCTCGTTTGGATGGCAAACGTTACGTCAGAAGAGAGCAGATCAAGATAGCCCGTGGCTGGTATATAAATGCTTCCAATCGCGGCTGAGCAACAATGTCCTGCAGTTTCGTTGCTCTCCAAACACCCATGAAGTCCGAACTGATCAACACTTCGCCCCTCCTCACGGTTTTTCTTGACAGCCTGAAGGACATCGAAGGGGAGCCGCCCAGTCTATACCTTGATTTGGAGGGCAACAACCTGTCCCGACTCGGTACCTTGTTACTCGTGACGGTTCTGATTAAGCCAAGGGACAAGGTGTATTTGATTGATGTGACCACGCTTGGGAGAGACGCCTTCGACGTTGCGGGTTCGGATGGTCGCAGTCTCCGAAGTATCCTGGAATCCAGCAAGATCATTCAAGTGTTCTTCGATATCCGCAACGACTCCGACGCATTATTCAGTCTATATGACGTCAAAGTTCGTGGAATCTGGGATCTTCAGCTGTTGCAGCTCGCATCAAGGGAGTTCTCGAAGAGGTGCGTCAACGGCTTAGCGAAATGCATCGAGCGGGACTCCCGGATTGGCTACGCCGAGAAGCAGAAGTGGCAGACGGTCAAAATGAAAGGTCGCAGCCTCTTCGATCCCGCTCGTGGAGGCTCCTACGCTGTTTTTGACGAACGTCCGCTTTCATCCGATGTGGAAGCCTAACGTTATTGCACGCAAGATGTCGCATTCATGCCGCACCTGTGTGAAATCTACCGTGAAAAGCTTTGTGACGCATGGTGGAGAAAGATTGAGACGGAGACCGAGGCGCGTATTCGGCTCTCGCAAAGTCCCAGGTTCAACGGAAACGGACGTCACATGGCGGAAGGGCCGCAAGGTTGGACGAAATGGAGTCCAACGCCCGTTGAAAGACGTTCGCGGAATTTGTTCAGCTCTGCAGTGCGAGGTAATCTCTCCCATGTTTCTGCAAGGTCAGTCGCCGGGAGCAGCTCGACACGATCTCCACTAGATGAACTGGACGACGCGGTCAGGCTCCTCCAATACCTGACCGTGAAGGAGGCCAAGATAGGGTCCAATATCATCTCCAACACAGTTGAACCTGGGTCGAATGGGCATGAAGACAGGGTGGATGACTTCCGGAGTCTGACAGTGTGCGGCGTGGATTGTGGCTACTGTGGAAGGTGTCTCTAGTAGCCTCCATGAGCATCTTACAGGTCACGACGCTGTCATGTGCGCGCCGCAGTGTGTTAATGCTGGTCAGACAAATCAAGAAGATCAGAGATGGGGAAACAGAGGTCTTCGACAGTTCCTTAGAAGCCTTCAAATGCACCCATCGATCGTGCAGACTTGCTCATCCCGTTCGTTGAGTTGCGCATCGCCATTGTAGGACTTCCATTACTTGTCAGCATCGATGTTATCTCTCGCCTGACTTGATCAGCCATAACTCTTAGTATTCGTAGACATTGCGAAGGTGAGAAATCTGCTCAGGTGTTCTCTGTGGTGAATCCTAGCAGGTACGATTGAAAGCGTGCTGAGAACGAGGTGCAAGTAAGTTTTTTAGAATGAAAGCACGACGACGTCACAAGCACGCAAGATCTACATTGAGAGTGGGTACGAAGATGCATGTGTTGGCAGCATTGTGCACATTTGCTGCACATGGCTCCTTGCGCGTAACAGTTTGTGATTGCCCCCAGCTTGAGCGGCGAGTTACTAGTGAGCGAAGCCTTTTACGATTGCTTTCCACATGCGTTGGAATGTATATGTGTAGAACGATCGTAGTGGCTGCGAGGAAGGAGATCAGCAGACTGCTGCATGCGTTACAGCAACAGGGCTACAGATCTATCGCATTACTGCAGTGTGTTCTGGCGGTGTAGGAAGCCGCTAATTCCGTGAGTTGCCAATCAAGTTATGAGACCTCGCTCTCCTGCATTCAGCGATCGTAATATTGTGCAGATTATGTCGCATCCATTGGCTTGCCAACCGCCACCGCCAATCTTTACATTATGCTATTTAGTGTCTGCTCTCATATACCTCGTTCATGCCTAAGGTGGGGTCTGTCCACCATGATGGAGCCCTGTCACCCTGGAACGATGGACTATGCAAAGCTCAGGCAAGGCAAAGAGTGCGGCGTCTGGGAGGATATTCGGACAACTTCCATCCTCCGGTATTCGTTGGCACATGATCATGGGTAATGGAAGCATTGACGCCATACCAGGTGGAACAGCGTCAACGCTCATCGGCCAAGACTTGCCCGAATGAATTTGGAATACAACAGTGTTGGTCTCCATGAGGTTGGAGTCCGAACCGAGGAAACGCCCAAGATTCCGCCGCGCCGCTTAGTACTATGGGACATGCACATTCATCATGACGAAAAAGGCTGAATTTCAGGAGGAAACTTCGAGGTTTTAGCGCTATGCATCATGCACAATCGGCTCGTTTGAAGTACTAAGGGTCAAGTATGTTGGCTCTCCATGCTTTTGCATGTTTACGCGGCACAGAGCTATTGAGCTTCTATCTGCGGTCTAGATCTGCGCGTATTGTTCGTGTCCTTTTAATGCCGTCGAAACTCACTCTGCCCAACCCGAGACAAGGTTAAAGACATCGCTGGACCATATATTGAGATTAGGACGTCTTCGCAGCCCTTTAGTTTCAAAATGGCGGACCATATTGACCATTTCTTCGCACAGTACCCTAGCTTCAGTTACGACCGAGCGAACTCCTCACCCAGGGAATTCTTCCGCATGTGCGATCAATTTCAATGGAAGAAGAGGCCAGATAACACATATCCTCCCGCACGTAAGGAAGCCTGGGAGAAGTTTCGAGTTGCTATGGTCGTGGAGTTCAACAACAGATTCGGAACAGATGCAGAGGATGTGTTTTCATGGAAGGGTATCTGCGAACTCTTACAGATGAATCCTATGCCATCGGGAGTCGAGAGCATGCGTAAAGTAGGTCTGGATCCCATGTACATTCTGGACCGGGCTGACATTCACAAGGCAGTTATCAATACCCACATCAATCTCGCCGACATGCTTGACAGCAAACGAAGGGGCGAAGCCATCTCAACCTTCAAGACACAAGACGAGCTTGTTGAATATACTATCCATGAAGGTCGATATTTCCCGAAGGAAGATGCATATGCAGGAGGACTACTGAAATACTTGCTTAGAGAGATACACAACAAGTACGAAGGGTCACGAGGCAAGCGTGGCCGGCTACAGGGCAAGACGCGTGGCAGATATGCCAAGGGAGGGTGAGGCGTATATAAGGACGCCGTCGATCAGGAGCTCACATATCGCGAGTGAAGATCATTTTTCATCCATTACTGCTACACAGACTTCGGGACTACTTTGTGGACCAGGTGCACTATCATTTCCCGTATTCTTAAAAGCCTCAAAGGGTATCACTGGTCGGACCTTGATAGATGAGATAGTATCCGTAGCTGTGCGCGGTGATTGAGATGAGATCTATAACGATGGCTTGGAAAGAGTGACTTAAGAGTTGACTATTGTGCGTGCCAGTCAACATTATGTATCTCTTACAAAGGTGCTCGAGCAAGCGCTTCCGCCTGAATGTCTCAAAAATCCCTTCTCAAACTTTGATTATGTATGTCGCGAGTGGAACGTTGAAATAGATTAGACCGCACTAGTCCGCTTTCCGGTATTATCGTTTGCCTTGGAGGCGATAACCCCCCACTAGGTCTAGCGCCTACAATGGACATCGCCGTGGCTGGCGTTCTTATTACAAACTAGGCGGGGGACATCCGTCCTCACGATGTCCTTACTAAAGGCCGTCGTACTATGCTCGTCTACCACTTTCTAGATTAGCTTGTGATTAGACGTCGTCGGGAACCTATTATAAGGTAGCTACAGCGTGATTTCACAGCTTCTAATCTCCATATTTCAGTATAATAAGGTAAGATTACCATACGGCAGGTAAAGAATCTCTCAGACTTTGAAAGAAGCGATACTGAAGTTATATACTATATTCTCGAATTTATTATGCTCCAAGTCATGACTTACTTGTGTTCTTAGACGACTCGAAGTGTATCTACAAAGACTCCAGAGCTTTTCAAGTGTCGTTATATCTGCCGGCTGGCCTTTCGGATTCAGAAACACTGCGTAGAAGATCGTATCATGAGAGGCCACAACGAGAGAACCAAGCTAGTCTTCAAACATAAGCTTGTCGAGATAGAATGGATGTAGTAGATTGAGTGGAAGCAGGCTCCTCCTTGCGCGAAGGCAGAAACAGCGCACGAGTGGAGCTTGAGAATCCAAATGTAAGCGCGTACGTTGGCTGGAAACATATGGCCAATGACACTCAGACTTGACATTCCTCGCATGGTCGAGTCATATCTAAGAGTCTTTGTGAGCCTTTTGGAACTTCTATGATATCCGTATCTGTCACGTTTTCGACCGCAAATGTTTGCTGATCGAGTGAGCCTTCTTTGGCCCGCTCGACAATATTTGATAGGCTCTTGCGCATTTCGGTGATATAACTGCCCTGCTTTGATATAAGTGAGATCAGTTGTCGAAAGGACGGCTCGTTGATCTGGAATATGCTTGGGTCGATCAGCTACTGTTCATTTCTAAGCGAGGTGTTCTTACAGATGATCACTCCACATAGTAATCGGCCTAGCATTAGCCAGAAGCATAAGACACAGGCCACCGTCTTCCAAAGAGGCTTTGAGCATGGCTAGGCGGCTGCCATACATGCGCAGCGTTCCCACACTTTTTCGTTCCTGTCGCCATAGTTGACTCCCCGGTTCAATATCTGGCAGAAGCCTTCGCATCATCTGGTCTGTGATCGCAGACTCTGATGCGGTGATGGGATTGCCAGGCTTCTTTCGCGTAGCTCGACACAACGAGCTATTCTGCTGAATTGCGAATTGGCCTTTCCGTTGGGCTTCTAGGTGTCCGCACTCTTCGTAGAGGCAGAGGACATCGATCCATTGTCGTAGTACGATATACGAAATAGCGGCTTCGCGGTTTTGGATCCTGCTATATCTTTTCGCAGCCTCTATCTTGTGGTCAAGGCGCTCATGGTCCGAAGCATGGTTCCGGCCCATCTGAATGAGCCGTTTCAGTTCGATGAGCGAATGGCCATCTCCCATGCCCTTCAACAATGACCGCACACGGCCTTTAGTCATATCATCCGCCGCGATAGTTTCGACTTCACTCTCGAAAGCACTAGTATTCCAAGGCTGTTGGTGATATGATAGGCCATGTCGCAGACACCTCCCCATTTCAGTCTCTTCGTCATCATGGTTGCCCGCAGCTGTGCCTATACGAGGCAAGCCTTTCCCACGAAGTTTTGACAATGTCTTAGAAGACTGTTTGGTGCCTCCTTTCTGCTTTTTAGGCGTCGATAGAACGGTATCAGGCTGAAGCTCCTCGGCACGTCGTTTGTTGGATGTCGGCGAGATGGGAGGAGATACTGTATTTGTGCTTGCTAACGAATGTATCCGCAAGGAAGTCTCCGCCACCGTGAGATCAGCGGAACGAGAGGGTTTGTCTATGCGCTTATCAGGGCCCTCTGTGATCGATCCGATGACCTCTGCCTCAAACGTGGACTCTCGAAGGCAGTGCAAGGGCGGGCTTATTACGGCAGGCAAGATATCGCACGGTATGGCGTGTGACGGCGAATGCACTGCCCCTACAGCGTCGCGATTTCGATCATTCTGATCCCAAGTCCCAGTTGGCGAGAGATTGTGGTGACGCTCAATGCTGTTTGCTATGTCTCTCCTGGGCTGGCCGCTGAAAAGATCGTCCAAATCTCTAACTGGCGTACTCATGTGACAGAGGTTAGGCTGGAGGGCCAGTGGTGGTTCAAGGTAAAGCTGTGATAGGTGGATAGTATTATCCATCAGACGGCCTTGACAGGGCGAGGCAGTAACGTCGCAATCTTGACACGCATTGGCCACCATTGGCAGGAGAAAGATGCGGTCTCGCACCTTTCCCAAAAATGCTTCACCAAGTGCAGCAAGATCTCCAGTATATGCGTGGTCTGGTCCCATTGAGAGCTGGCTGATCATCTTGAAGAAACGCTTGAATGCCGTTTAGTTAATACTAATCGAGTACTGAAGCAGAGACTGACATTAGCAACCTCATCGGCTGCGAGATTCACCACGCCTTCGAGCTCAGCACCCAGCTGACGGATATCATAGGGTCGGCAGCGATACATTGAAGATTTGCTGGAATCGTCCAAATTGCGTGTGTGAACGTTAACAAATGGTACACTATCCAGGTCATGAAGCAAGGTGGCATTGGTGGCCAGGCAAAGACGCTGCGGGGTCGTGCTTTGAATGCGACACTCCGCTCAAGTCTTACCGAGCCAGCGCACGGAGAGACCCTCCAAGCAGGTCTACAGTATGGTTTCGTCACGATGTGAGCGACACGGCTTGGATGCTACACAAAAATATTGCTTCACGTGGGCGCGGCGGTAGTGTGCACGTCCTGCGCTGTGCTCCGGGAACAAGGAACCCCAGCACAGCGCAGGACGTGCATACGACCGTCGCGCCCACGCAAAGCAGGCCGCGGAGCGCCAGTCCTGTAGTAGAGGCAGTAGAGT
>JAABUW010005286.1_pt1 | contig 16907 bp, 15 predicted proteins | sample 5560081 | NCBI WGS metagenome assembly JAABUW01 (sample SAMN10711882, study PRJNA513363) | rock metagenome | isolation source: Antarctica rocks | place: Antarctica: Victoria Land, Knobhead sud | reverse complement strand
ACAGATGCGATCCAACACCGCCACAAGATGGTGGAAATATCTCTGCAGAGTTGCCTCTCTCGAGGATTATTTCCATTATTTACGAAAGACAATCTTCAACCGTTTCCGAGTTGAGTTGTCAATCACCACCGAGTTCGAACTGGACACCTTTTCCTCGAGTGATGTTTGTGGGACGCGCGAAGTGGGATATGGAAGTCTTCTTCGGGTTTAGCCGTGACAGCTAGTCAACTGATTCCTATTATGGTGTATAATAATGTTGCAAATCTACTTAAGTATTTCCGCCAATGCGATGTTTGCATTCGCAAAACCTGGTAGTATGATGCGTCTGTGAATATCACAGTCCAAGGAAGCTTACAACCTGACCGTGAAGTATCCCCAATCTGACAACATCAAGGGCAACCAAAGCGACTGCATAACAACTCTCCCATCCCACCAACAGCACCTTCCTCTCCGCAAATACTCTGGAACTATCACCACGATCTCCAAAGGCACTCCACAGTCCCAAAACCCCATCCAAACTCCTAGAATAATTGTGAGCACGCCCCAGCAGCGAATTTATCTCAACAACAAGCTGGAACCGACCACTACACTGCGGAAACAGGCTTCCACATCCACAACTCATATACACCCCTCTCACGCCTCAGCCAAATCTCAGCCTTCCTGCCACCATCCCCTTTCCCCGACCATTTGAACCACAAGCTCATCCCCTCCATAATCCTCCCCTTTTACAAGAAATTCTCACTAGCCATGGACTCGGTGTAAATGTACAGAAGACGATCATAGCCATTCCTGTCTCATAGACGTGGGCAATGGCTTTGTTGCCAGAGCTCGTGACGTCGACGTAGGTGGCGATGATGAGGGCGAAGATAGGGGATGTGTGTGAAGGGATATGCTAAATGTGTCCTGACCAGCGGGCCTGAGGCTCTGAAGAAGAGTTGTTGGGCGAAGGCCTGAGAGTTTGGTGGTAGGTGTAGGGATAGAGGGGGGCTTGCAAATGTGGTCTTGTGGATTGGAAGGGATTGAGTCGTAGACTAAGTAGAGCTATGTTTATACTCAGCAAATTGCACATATATATGAGGTAGCCGACGATGGAAAGGCAAAGAGACCGGGAATATTTCATCAAATCAAAAGATCAAGCGAACTTGTTGTCTGACACAAACTTGGAGTCACAGCGCCTCTCAAAGGTGCCGCCCCATGTCAGGCGGATTGCAGAGCGTGGACATATTGCTGTTTTAGTTCAAGAATCCGACTCCTTGAAAGCCTCCAACGGAGCACACTCATCTCGTATGAACAGTCTCTCATTCAATATCTCATCTCTCATGCTATAATACATTTCCAACCCTTCCTGAATACACTCTGATGCTTCGAACATTGAAAATGCCAACGCCTAATGTACGAATTCGATGCGCCGGCTATGCTGGGGTATCATCTGATGACCACGCTTAAAGAAAATATTCGGTCCGACGGTTGGTATTTGGTGGGACGTGACGGTCTCTTTCGGACACGGCGGAGAAGATGGTGAATTTAGGGTCCAGATCCTCGCCTAGATTCATGATCGAGGCAACATTGCCACAGCGGTAGCAATAGTTTGGAGCGCTCCAGACGGTGACGACGGATTTGTCCTCAAAGTGCCACTGCATACACGATTAGCCGGCGAATATATATGGAACAAGTTTCATCATACCTTGTAACCCTCGTTGACAAGCTGATGGGCACGCGCAATGAGCTGAAAGCCATTGACGTGGTTGAACTCGGTAGCCACTTTATTTCCAAACAGCCAGCCGGCACCGCGTGGAGATACAGCCCATGTCCCAACATCTTCCGGATCACTCCACACCAAGTCGCAGAAGGCGCCCTCGTGGGGAATCTCTTGAGCTCGAGCAATGACACGGATCTGGTCGAGGGTGCGGATCTCAGGACTCAAGCCGCCATGGACGCAGAGAACCTTGCCATCGATGACTGCACCGAGGACGAGGAAGTCGAAGACCTGACAACAGGCTTTCCACACTGACGCATTACCGTACTTTTGCTGGCACTCCTCGTAGAAACCGTAGACTTGAGTGATCTGACGAGATTCATGATTTCCACGAACGAGAGTCACGCGATCAGGATATCTTGGACACAGTGAACTCGAGTCTCATGGAAGTGGTGAGGCACATACCTAGCCTTGAGGCACAGGAGAAGAGTCAACGTTTCCAAGCTGAAGTAGCCACGGTCGACGAAATCTCCGAGAAAAATGTAGTTCTGATTGCCCGGAATACCTGCGCTGTTGCCCTCTTTCTCTATGCCCAGACCCTCTCCCTGCGCGCTTCCACGTTTGCGACCTCGCTGCTCCTCCTCATCGGCAATATCCTGTTCGCTAACGCCGCTGCTAGCTATACTGCTCTCGCTCTCCTTGTCTTTTGAGCGAATCTTGTTCTTGAGTTTCGGATCGGTAATCTCAGTTGGCGGTTCGATATCGTCCGAGGTGATGATGCCTGCCGGCGCAGGGGATGGTTCAACACGTACATCACTTGGTGCACCTCCCGCTACGCGAAACAGCTCGATCACATCGTAGAATTGGCCGTGAAGATCACCGCAGACGGTGACAGGCGTGGAAACGGGCTGAATATTAGATTCTGATTTGTAGCTAGAATCAGGAGACGGGCGCCGTTTGATATGGGATCTGAGAACCAACCTTCCATAAGATATTCCTTGCAGATCTCACACAACTTTTTCATCACCGCCTCAGGCAAGTACTGATTGTTGAAGGCGCATTTCAGCCACTCGTCGATGTCGTTAAACCCATTCTTCGAGAGTTTTGCTGGTCCAGGCTTTGGTAACTTCTTGCCTGTAGGCATTTTGAACTTATCAGAATGATAGGCTAGAGCTTGATGGCTGCCCGATTGCCAATCGAGTTGACGGGCAATAAAGTCTTGATTAGTTGCACTGGACAGCCATGTCGGTGTACAGAACGACGAGCCCGGCGCTAGAGGAGATGACATGGAAAATAGTTATTCCGCCAAAGTATTAGCTGTGAAGCGTTGAGAGATACATTATTCGTTCTCTTTTCGAATTCATTGATATACAGGACTTTGGTCCAACGTGATGAACAACCATCCGTCAGTCTGCAGCAAGTCAAGAAATTATTTGGTATGATAGTTGGTTTCCCATGTGGAGCTTGATACTTGTAGAGGACTAAGTTGCAAGTGCATGCTTGTACTTCAGTGAAGTAGTGCCACCAATCATGGCAATGGCATCCCCAAATAATGCCCGGATTACCATAGCTCGACCGTCTCGTGCAAATGGAGTCCTTTCCATACCAGCATCTGCTACCCAGAAGAAGAGTGGACTGACTCACGAAGCCCAGCTATTCCGAGCAGCTGGTGCCCGATTAAAGATCGTGATTAGAAGATTACCACCTGGATTGACTCAACCCGAATTTGAAGAGACTCTCGGTGAGGACTGGGCAACTGCGGGTGACAGGGTCGATTGGGCGGTCTACAAGCCTGGAAAGGTCTCGAAAGAGTATGCCTGTCATACCGCGGACGCTGTTTGCTATATTCTACAATTCACATGCTGATCAATCATTGCAGTCCCGCGAAGCCTTCGAGACCAAGCCGTGCATATTTCCATCTTACGAAGCAGGAACATATAGCAAGCCTTTCAGAGAAAGTCCATAACACTACCTTCAACGATGCCAAAGGATTTGCGAAAGACTCTTCCTTGCTTGGACCCCCGTCAGTCGAGTTCGCTCCATATGGTCGAGTCCCTAGCAGCAGGCCGCGCAAAGATGCTCGGCAGGGCACCATCGACCAAGACCCGGAGTTCATCGATTTCCTCGAGAGCCTCACGAATCCCATTGCCAAATCGGCTCCTGTTGACCAAGAGAGCGACACCACGGGGAAATCAAAAGACAAGGTCACTGTTACTCCTCTGATACAGTTTCTCAGGGATAAGAAAGCGAACAAAGTCAAAGAGAATGCCTCTCCTGCGAAAAGCGCCAAGCATACTCGTCAAGAGTCCAAAGACAACAAGTCCGCTAATATTGCGGAAGCCAAATCTGCCAACAGTACCAATACACCATCTTCTCCTAAGAAACGCAGCGCTCAGGCGGTGAAGGTAGAGCAGGCTGCCCGTGATGCGGTCAAGGTCTTGAACAAGCAAGCAGCGAGCAAAGGGGCGGCACCAGCGACCCAATCCACTGTCCCTGTGGTCAAGCCTCCAAATGTGGTGCCTAACAGCACTGCCAATGCTGCGCTTGCAGACAAGAGACGTGAACGTGGCAGTGTCAGTGCAGCAGCCAAGATCTTACAGCGGGATCTGGGGTTGGATAGGAATGCTGGAGGAAGAGGTGGTAGGCGTGGTCTATCTGCAAATGCAGTACGACCAGTGGCAGCAAATGCGACATCTGCACCAGGGCAAGATACGGGATCAAGCCAAGCCTCAACCCAAGCCGGGAGTACGCCTACTTCAGCTGCAAATGCTGCCGTATCTGAATCACACATCGCCACGAAACCGCCAGTCGGCCAAACGCCAATTGGCCCGGCAGCACTCCGAAGTCCCGCGAAAGCGTCCGCCCCCGCTGATGCCGTCTCTCAAAAACCTGCACTATCTCCATTGACGTCAACTCAAGCCTTCCTCAAGCACGCGAACCCCTCACAAGGGATTACTGAGCCCCTATTGGAAGAGGCTTTCGCCGTGTTTGGTACCATCAGCAAGGTGGAAATCGACAAAAAGAAAGGATTTGCATATGTTGACTTTGCCGATCCAGAGAGCTTGCAGAAAGCTATCAAAGCCAGTCCGATCAAGGTAGCTCAGGGTCAGGTAGTAGTGCTCGAGCGCAAAACTGGTCCCAGTCTACAAGCCAGGAATATGCGGGCTGGCGGGCCGATGATGGGAAATCGTGGTGGCGGGATGCCAGTTGCTAGCAGAGGGGGATCTGTGAGGGGTCGCGGTGGGTTTGGTAGAGGAGGAGCCAACATGCCCAATCCCAATGTTAGGAGATCGGTACCGGCAGCAGCAAGTGCAACTTCGACTCAGATACTGGCTGCAGGGCAAGTACCTACGGCTCCTTCGACTACAGCTGAAGGCTCCTCTGCTCCTTCACCCAGTCCAGCTCCACCGCCATCGGTGCCTACGGCTTCTGCGGACTAACATATGTCGCTTTCAGTCTATGCTGCATATAAAGCCATGGATTGACTACGGTACTGGTATAGGCGCAGCTCGAGTGAGACCTATCGTCCTAGCAATGGTCACGGATCCTACACTTTTATCTACGGATAGTAGGAGTATAGGAGACCGTCGGGATCCTGAGGTGGAGGATCGTAATACCGAAGGATGCGGTGGATGAATGCAAGCGACTGTATGACGGCGGCCAAACGCACCGACGCTCCATTGCGGAAGGAGATCTACAGCAGTACTACAAATAGCAGTGGCACTGCGCTGAGTCTTGTGTGCGTAGATGGGGATCTTTCTGGCTTGCACCTACAGGCCTTGAAGAGGGTGGCAAAGCTGTTGGCAATCGACTCAGGCCGTGATTACTCTCCAGACATTGCCTTACTGCGCCGATGCCGAATGTCATGCATGTATATCTACAGGTTGCTCACCGGGTTTCAGAAGCGCACCAGGGAACGTTGGGCCTTTGGCGAGCTGAGATGGGATTTGTTTCAGTGCTGAATGCTTCATAATATGAGTAATTGTAACCCTAGCGGTGTTCTACGCTCCGCATGCCGCATGCCGTAAGCCGTATGCCTCAGGAGCCTTGATCCTTCCCCAATCTTACTCAGCATCGACATGTCTCGTTGCCATCACCACACTCGAACCACAATTGCTCGCTGACATGGCTGACTCTTGTAGGAATGGTATGCGTCATCAGCATTATCCGTATCAGTCATGCCCATGTGGAAGGATCCCGAGAAAAGCCAATCGGACCGGCCCTTGTTGCCTCGGCTGCCGAAAAGATGACTTGCACTGCTCACCACTGCTTACCACCCTCCAATGATTTGATCTTCAGGCGTCCGTAAAGTATGTTGTACGGAGTAGATCATTACTTGAGGTGATTCCGTCGCAACGTAGGCGGGGGCGCGTGGCACAAACTTTGCCCGCCTCGCATTCGCATCCGGGAGTCTGGAGAAAGAGGCGGTCACCACACCGCTTTGTTGTTGACAATAGAATACATAGTACCTTGGTTGCTTTGCTGTTCGCCGCCCGAATTGATCCCTAAGCAAAGTTTTGCTACAGCCCACTGGGCGCGGGTATTGCTTAGATATTATAGACCGGGGCTTGCGAGGAGTTCTGGCCCCAGGCATGCTTTCTGATGCCCAATACATTGCGGTGAGTCACGAACGCTCCGGGTGGCTTCGTGTAAATTTGTGTGATGCCTAACATGGCATGTCCATCTACGCACGAATGGGACACAAGCACCGGTGTAGTGTCATCTTTAATTTGTCGCTTTCGCACGTTCACGGATTTTGCTCCATTCCATACACACATAATCCTCGCCTCAGTGGAAGGATCATGGCACCTAAGGTTACACCGGACCGCTACCTTGACCGCTAGGCTGAGTGAGCTGAGCGCGTTTCGAAAGATATCCAAGAGATATAGCAAGGCCCGCCTTCCTACCTGAGCATTCATTTTGTGATTGCCCGAGGAGATAATTGTTATCTTCTTTGGTGTTTGTTTTCCCGCCACGGCCAGCTGCATAAAAGTGATGCTATGCACCGTACCGCAGTCGCAAAGTGGAACAGCACTATCTCACTATCTGCTGTCTGCGGATTGAGCCATCATATTTGGTTTGATCACATTGTGATCTAATCTTCCTGGGTTGCACAAAATCACTACAACTATTTCAAGTCGCAGCCTGGAAGATCGGGTCAGGCGATGCCAGCGTCCTCCCGCACATGATCGTTGTCGCCTAATTGTGTAACATCAAAGACTTACATTACCTGTTCTTCACCACAACACGAACGCGACAACATGTCTCCAAGCAACAGCAAAGGCGCGCATTCGCCTTTCGCTTCACCAGCACGAAGAATCTTGCCCTCCCTCGCCTTCGTCGACGCGATGAGCATCCCATTCAAATCGCCACTGTCACCACCCTCAACCATATCATCCGACTTCAATTTCTCTCCAGTATCATCAACATCAACCGCCTCTTCTGACTCCTGCTTGTCGCCAGCGGCGCCCCCACCATCCCTCTCCAGCTCGTCCTTTGCCAGCTGCGCATACCCTGACTGGCCGAAGCGCGACATTTTGACGCCCTTGTCTTCCTTCTGCGGCAAACAAGCGAGTTCCCACATCTCCGACGAGGACCTGCTCGATCTGGAACAACTGGATCTTTGCGACGACGTCAGAGTTCCAGCAGAGAAGACGGCAGGTATCTCGTGGGAAGCGACCAGGCAGCCTCCCTTGGTGTTGCATTCAATGCCGGTGCAGCAGAAAGCAAGGCCGATGCCCAAGCGTAGAAGGAGAAGCTCGCCGCTGAATAGGATGAAGATGGTGGCGGGAATGAGCCCGATTGCTGAGGCTCCAGAATGAAATAGTGCAGCTGACGACGGACAACAAATTATACTACCGTAAGCCTCATTGTCGCATACTCTCGACTGCGACGTGCTGACGGAGACCAGATCTGCACAACATAAACCAACATTTGGCATCATAGACCCAGCCGCTACCTAGCCAAGAACATCACATTGATAGAATGTCTCGTCATGCATGGTCGGGAATGACGAGGGCAACACTGACAATCCTATTGCCATCGGGCGTGTCGGGCGCGTCGACTTCCAATAGCGGCGAGTCCGATCCACCGCTACGTTGGAAGTGCGAGCGCTTTTGGTATCCTTGGTCACTTTGACAGGGTCTGACGGGCTCCTACCAACCCCTTCTGGTCGACGACTCCATCAAAGTTGATATTAGGATCGATCACATTCGTACCGAGTCGAATTCTAGCGTCTGTGCTCCGTAGGAAGGGATGCAGAGCGAAGGATTCTGATCGACACGGAAACCAGAGTAAGGGCAGCTCACCATGCCGAGCGGCTACGGGGCGGCGGGGAGGGGAAAGGGTACATCCGGGTTCTTCACCTTCTGACTCCAGACGGAATGCATGCCATATCCGGGCATCACTGCATGGCCTGCATTATTGAACGATGCAGGTTGTGCGTTGGATATTGCATGAACAATGCATCATTCTGGTGCAAGCGATGGTGAGGGTGAAGTGCAAATCAGGAAGAAGAGGAATGCGACAGGCATTCGAGCCAGCAAGGCCGGACTTCTCCCTGTGTGGAGCCACGAGCGGGCAGGGTTTTGGTTGAAGAAGAACGGTCTGAGCGGTAACAGATAGCAGTCACATGAAAGCAGTCTGATTGAGCGAGCGCATGTAATCCACAACCGCGAGAGGGAATGTGATGACTTTGTAGATTATCCTCCCTTGGTGGCTTGGTGCACGGAATTGAAAAAGGGTTTCCAGGGTCCACACCTGCCCGCCGAGGCTTTTCACTCTTCACAGCATGGCATGAAACGGCCACCCATCCTCTACCCCAGGAAACGTGATCAGAATGGACCCGACAGATATTGAACGGGTTCAGGAAGCAGCCAGTTGGAAGGACCAGAGCCAGATTTCGGGAAGATTGCTGTCGAGAAACAAGGCTCTTTGTATAGAACAGCAAGCTGGGCAGCTGGCTGCTGGTATCCGAGTCACGAGCATTCAGATCCCATCCGTCCCTCTCGACACTCGCTACCGCATCTATTTTCTCTTACGCGCCGCCCTTGCCCACAATCGTCAACGTCGCTGCATGATGTTGAAGCAGAAGTGCAGTCGAGCACTGTGATTGGCGGCGGTGTGACGAAGCTTGTACTCTCCTGCAGGGCCCATTGGCCAATCCCCACCCTCCTACACCCAGGACCTGCATCTCTTCTCCATCTCAAGCGTCCTTTGGCTCAAGCACCCCAGCCACGCCAACAATCACATTGTCTCTCATATTGCCTATTTCTGGCAAGATCAGACGGTCCATAATGGCGTGGGGCCGGTGCGGTAAAGGAGCGAAGCTGCGAGGGACTTGCACGCTTTGGTTCGCTGCTACAATCTTCCTTTGACTCGTTTCTGTCTTCTCTAGCTGTCGCCAGTCTCAATTCTCCATTCCACTGAAGCTCTGAAGCTCTGAATCGTCTGCCGTGTCTGTCAATCTGCCGATCACGGGGTCTTTACGCCCATCACTGCGTTGAGCCTCTCAGGCGTCCTCATTCAAGCGCCAGCACCTTTTGCTGACCGTTGAGTCTAAGCAAGCAGCATTGATAGGGCAGAAAATTGATAACCATCTGAATTAATCCCAACGTTTTGTTATATCCCGAAAGTCTTTCTTATTCTGCGGTCCACCCCCCTGACGCAGCATATTTCCCTTAATTCGTGCAGCACCGCTTGATTCCCCTCGTGGCACATCCACACCATGAGGTGGAGTGAGGTGGAGTAAGGTGGTGTTAGCCGCAAAGTGACCTGCAGACATTTTGTTTCAGCATTGCCCCTCAGCGCACTTCTACCAGGATTACCTGCATCCATTACGGCTGGTGGACACTTGATCAAATACCTTGGGTTAGTTCTACCTTGCTCCACTACTGCTCGAGATCTGCAGCACACCCTCCCTCTGTGCTATCGTTGCTGGAGCTTCCCCGCTATCAGCGCTTCCTAGGAGACTTTTGGAGCTGATATATATCAGAAGTCAACTGCGAGGCCTTGGCCATGTCCACAGGACAGCTGGCAAGGCACCGCTCCCCCTCCTCCGCTTCGAGACCTTCCAACAGAGCAGCGACCCCAATCGATGCCCGCCTGAACGACGTCGACTTCGAACCATGCGCCGCTACCGCTTCGATCTTCCTCTATAGCCAAAATACCTCGATCATATGCCTCCACCATGATACATTGGCGGTGGAGCGTCGCTTTGAGAAACATTCAGACCGGGTACTCGGCATATCAGTGGACAATGTCAGCGAGCGAGGAGCTGGTCGCTTGATCGTGAGCTTTGATGCGGGGCGGACGGCCATTGTGTGGGATCTGTTCACTGGGGAGGAGGTCACAAGATTTCAATATTATGAGGATATCAAGGTTGCTGCGTGGATGAAGAATGGGCAGATCGCTTGTGGTAGGACTAGGTTTCGGTCATAAGGTTGGCAGATACTGACGGGCGTGCTTCAGGGAACTCGCAAGGCAACGTTATCATATTCAATCCCTCCAACACCGAACATGAGAGTGCGCGGACGATATTTGATCCAATTACAGCTCTTGCACCAGCAGCGGATTGCCAGACATATGCGATTGGGTGAGTACATGCAGACTAGTCCTGAGCATATTGCTAATTATCACCCAGGTATCTGAATGGCTCGATCTTGATCGTTTCTCTCGAGCCTAGCTTTACCATACTGCATACACTCACAACTGCGCGCGCGCCCTCACCCATCGTCAACTTGGCCTGGCATGCCTCGTCGACTAAGCAGAAGTCGGACATGTTGGTGTCTCAAACCTTGGATGGGGACCTTCGAGTCTGGAGCGTTGCAAAGCCACCAACGGCCGAAACGCCGAAGACCATACGCATACTGAAGAGGAGTGATAACGTTGAGCCGGGGTTACATTGGTGTGGCTGGTCAAAGAATGGCAGGGTCTTGCAGTATTCTGACGGGTAAGTGGACTATCGAAGACTTCGTGCTGCTTTTTGAAACGTGGCTGACAAAACGGCGTAGAGAGACATGGTCGTGGGACGTCAGAACAAAGCACGTCTCTTGCGAAATGATACCAACGGGTGACGGAGTCAGGGGCTTGGCGTGCTACGGTCCACAAGCAGCACTCTTCACCCTGGGACCGAACCACACAATACAGCAGTTTGATACTAGTCCTCCTGCGCTCGTCAAGACCGTTCAGTACAACCCTATGCTGCCCCCGCCGGTCCCCAGTAAAATTTCGCAAGGCCAGAACATTCCGGGCACAGCACCGCCAATGACTGTTAATCGCGCTGTGTCTGAGCAAGACCGGGGAGTTGTAACTCTCTCTACCATCCAGCGGACTGCAAACGAGATGGGTGCGATTGAGCATGCTAGGAACCTGCGGGATGAGATGGGAAGTCCGATTTCGTCAACAAGCAGAACAGATACAATGAGTTCTCGATCTTCTGGCCGTCGAGCGTACCCAAAGCATATCCCTTCCATCTCATCCAGAGCTCAGAGTGGGACGACCTTTTCGACAGTCTCGCCATCCATGGTTGGCCGCGATAGCTTGTACTCAGGAACGACATCAATGTATCCGTCAACGGCTTCGTTTGCATCATCGGGACGGCGGTCTAAGGGTTCACGTCTTCGTAACGAGGTCATCCGAAGTCCCGAAAGCACATATGTCGATCTTTTCCCGCGTACTCGTGTCCGACTCGCCAACATCGCCTATCAGCAGACTCAACCCTTGGACCAAGATAATATGACGCCGGATGATCTGCGAAGGCGAATGCTCGAAGTTGTCTTTGGTTGGGAAGATGACATTGAGCCATTGATTAGAGACGAGTTGCATTATCATCAACCTGGATCGACTAGCGCCGTCTTGCTCTCCAAATGGCTTGGCGAGGTGGATTCAGACATGATGGCAGCAGCAATCAGCTCTGGCAACGTCAGCTCCTCTGATTGGATGGTCCTTGCTCTTAGCCAAATGGGCGGATCCGGTTCAATGGGCAAAATGGGACAAGCTTTTGTTCAGAGGCTACTACAGCAAGGCGACTTCCACACATCGGCAACGATACTGCTTGGTCTTGGAGACCGAGAAGATGCAGTCGAAGTTTATGTGTCACGGAGTTTCTACATGGAGGCTATCCTATTGACTTGCCTTCTTTTCCCCTCTGACTGGGAAAGACAAGCCCACCTTGTTCGGAGATGGGGCGAGTTCGTTGTGGAGAACTCACAGCAGCACCTTGCGATACGGTGCTTCTCGTGCACTGGAGTCGAACCGCCAATACCTTGGTCATCTCCGTCTCCAAGACGTATCAACACGCCTTCTCAAGCTCCGTCCAGTATCTCATCGATGCTCAGCCCTCCGATATCACCTCCGACTGCTTCTCAATCAGCCCCTCCCGTTCGGATGACGGCGAAGAACGCTTCACTAAAGGTCATTACTTCATTCGAACAACCGTCCCAGCCGCATTTTAGGTTCCCTGGGTTGGCATCGACTGACCGGACACCAACGAACGGACCTGGAGTGACGCCGATTGCAGAATCAGCAATTTCTCCAGGAAACACGCCTGGAGGATTCGAGAGGAGACTGCCTCATAGTCTGACAGGTCGAACAATCACACCTGGCGGCTATAATAGGAACCGACTGCCTTCCATTGGCGAAACCCCAGTTGATGTCATGGTCCCTCAATTCGCAAGACCGAGTCAGCTCCCAACTCCCGACAATTCAGGGTCTGATCTCGAGAAGGAAAAGCAGAGCATGTCGAAAGCTCACGCTCCTGAGGAAAAGTCGCTGAGACAATCCGCGGAAGCTCCGCCTCTTCTTCTCAGTTCTGCACGCTATGACCCAGCAACTCCGGCGTCGGCAGGAAAGAGTCCAATGACTGCTGTGCCCCAAACTACCGTCCGGACAAATGTGCTACCAGATCCATCGGGAGAGTCGTTTATTGCATTTAGGGAAAAGTCTCGCGCCCGCAACGGTTCCAAGGACAGGAAGCCAGATGGGCTACACATACGCATGCCTTCCCAAGACCAAATAGTAGTTTCCCATTACATCAACAGTGCTAGCCTCAATTCAGGGCAGTCTGATCATAGGAGGTCACATACCGTCAACTCGCTACATTCTGGGGGCCTTGTTTCTGGTGGACTAAGTACCGGTCGGAGTGACACCAGAAGCGACACCAAAAGTCCCTCCGTCAGCGGTCAAAGCTGGGCGTCAACGAAGAGCCCTAGCGCAAGTGGTAGAAGCATGGATCAATATATCAGCAGCTTAGAAGAAGCTGGCTATCGCGCTCGAAAGCACAAGACTAGTTCACGAAAGCACCAAAGCCGCGAGCGAAAGACCCCTGCAGGAGAGCATAAGGAGTACAAGTCTCGAAGCAAAGGTAGAACGCGAGACAAGTCTGACGATCGCGGTCGAGATGAGAGAAGATACATACGCCCTGCTAAAAGGTCTCCGTCTTCGCCGAAACCCATGTCACCAGAAACGTACAGAGATCCCACAAGCGGAGAGAGCCTTGATGGTCGGATCACTGGTGTTACATCGCCAGTCTCAGAAGGTAGACACATGCGGGATGATTCAAAGCCAGCCTCCAAGATTCGGTCAGGATCCAAAGCATCAGACTATTCCCTCCGCACTGTTCGGCGAAGGTCTCCCGAAGGTGTTTATGATCATCTGGGAAGTGAGGCTAGCTTCGGCAGGAGCAAAGCGAGCAGTCGACAACCCAGTCCACGAGGCTGGCTTGACCCAAATGGCCGTGGAAGAAGTACATCCAGGAACGGCGGATCCACTGTGAGGTCACCCTCCTCGCCACTTCCTATGTCACCTCAAGCAAAGTTCTACCAGGCAAGTGACGAGGAAGATGGTCCATTGAAGCTTGTCGCAGCAGATCGGCAACGACTTCGCTCAAGGCATCGAAGCAGAAGTCGTAAACCTCGCGAGCGTGGCACCTCATCTCGTCGAGACATGTCTCCAGAGCGTCGGCGAGCTCAGGAAGAGCGCCATCTACGCGTTACAGACCATGACGAGCAGCCCAGATCTGCCATAGGGCCACGTCGTACTTCTGGGGATCTTATGTTGAGCGGATCCGACCAGCCTCCGATCCGGCGTCAGAAATCCGAGAGAACTCAGAAGAAGGAAATCGCGGCAAGAGAACTCGAAGCCCGCCGCGAGTCACTTCTTCGAAATCCCGAGGCACCGCCAATTCTTCATCCAGATGAGGTGAATGGTTCCAGACCGAACCCGCCGTATCGTGCTCAAACGGACCTCAGCAACAGCCCGACCTCATGGAACTCCGTTGCGCCGTCCCAACAAAGGTTTCCTGTTACACCAACAGCAATGGAAAATGGCGGCTTCATCGATCGTGCTTCGAGTGTGGGCCCGTATGGACTTCCTGCGACGCCGCGTGCGATGCGGCATCCTCGATATGACCACAAAGCAAACGATATACCGGCCGTACCAGAGATTCCTGAAACAATTCAGCCTCTACCGGAAACTTACTACACCGGTCACCCCATGAAAGAGTTGCCCCGGTCAATGTCCGCTCCGATCCCTGAGCAAAAATACCATCCCATGCCAGAGTCTCTACCAAGGCATCCAGCTTTTCATAGAGGGTTGCATCCTGCGAAACGAAACAACTTTTCACCACTGGGTGATATCGGTCAACATCGACGGAGACCATCCAGTGATGCGCAAGCAATGATGCACGCGCCAGTCACAGCTGGCATTGACGAAACTTTACATGCGCATGAGGCTCGAAATTCGAACCCCGCTCCGGCTCTGCAGGAGCCGCCTCTACTGCCAGAGCTGCAGCATCTTTTAGCAGTTCCACCCCCTCCACCACCCATTCCGCCACCGCCTCCATTTACCCATCGTATTGACGCCGAATCTAGCTCACTCAGCAGCAACAGCAACGTCGGCGTAATCGAAATGATCCTCGACAACGAATCCGAGAATGAGGACAAGGTGATAGAAGTCCCGCCTATGGTTCCACCACCGCCACCTCCTGTGCCCAATGCGCGGTCGCCCATTGGCAATGCGGGATCGCCGCCGCCTGAATTTGGACGCGCGGGCTCGAGCCATCGAAGAGGTCGAAGTGACAATTTGAAGTCGGGTATCAAGGGGATCACGGATCGTCTACGGAGTAGCAGTCGCGGACGCAACACGAAATCCCCTGAGCAGACGGCGACGCGAAGTCCATATGAGAGCGTGCCGACCGATTTTTTCTGATTATGCAGTGCTCAAGTTGAAGTCATCCATCATCATCTCCAAAATTGTTACAGGGCATCAGGTATCCCTCTTCTACACACGATTTTACGAACCACCCACCTTCATTCGACAATCACGACTTTACGATTTCTCTTTGATCGTATATACCCCCAATCTCCTCCCGATCCAGGTGTGGCTGGTATAGCACCCTGGATAAGCACGTATCCGCATTGCGACAACGGTCTGATTTGCTCTTCGATTCTTGTCTATCTTTTACCATAGTTTGGGGGCGTCTTGATGGCTGCATTGGAGATGATATTCATCATGCTGCGTTGTCTACATGTCTTCACTTTCTGAGGTGTAGAGATAGACTGTGGGAATTAAGAGGATGCTTTGATCTCTTTGGCTCGTTCTTACAGATTCCCGGCCTCGCGGCTTGTATATGTATGTATGCTTTTGGGTTTTCGGTGTGGTTGGGTTGTGGATGGATGGGTAGATAGGTCTTGTCTGTAATTATGAATGCAGTGCTGCTACTCCGTTTTTGTACAGTGATCGAGTTCTCGTACTACATACTTACTCCGTTTGCATTTGGGAGAAGTCTATTCAGTAGTATAATGCGCACTACCACATACACGTCGCATTTGTCATGACAGTGTCAGATACCACAATACCAAATCCCTCATTCCCAAGCCCCAATACGACCACTCACTTCTTTCCAGCACGCTTAGTGAACACTTCCTCTTGGTTAGCGGCTTGGGGGGCGCAAATTCAAAATCTACGCAAAATTCTTCGCAAAATCTTCGCATCTCGCAAGAATCTCGCCCGCAAAATCCCGGCCGCAAAATCCGCGCAAAATCTACGCAAAATCCACGCAGAAATCCCGCACGCCCACACAAATCTCACACAGCGGGCGAGACTTGGGCGAGATCTAGGCGGGCTTGTAGGCAAAATACAGGACCTCCAGCAACGATAAGTAAACTACTCTCGAATCGGCTGCCCTTGTGTAAAAGCGTTTGTACGGCTAACTTGTAGGTTTCGAATGCTGGCCTTGGATAAGGAAGATTTGAGAGCCTGGCTGATGGAGGAGTCACGTCGGGAACATGGCTTTTGAAGAGTTCATTCTACTCATTCAGTCGACTAGTGAGCTCATTTTGATTGTGATGCTCGTGTGAGGAGTCACTTTTAACTGTTATAAGAAGAAATGTGATTAGAATGCTGAGGGCGAATTGAAATCATTGAAACGGTGACGCTTGCAATGAGAACCATCTTTATACTCACTGTAGTTGTCACGCCTCTCTTTTTCTGTTGATACATAAAGCTTGCTTCCCATGAATCCTCGTTCCCAGCTTACTAACTCTCATCACGAAAACGGTGTCCGCGATGGCTTCGCTTGTCGGAGCGTATGATTATACAATCAGCACATAGAATACCAGGTTTGAAGACATACCTATCAAGGTATGCATATGACGGAGCCTGTTGCTATCATGGCCTGTGTCCTTAACCGCTGCTAATTACGTCTCTACTCGTTTTGCCTGTCGCTGTAGTGGGGAGGCTGGTGACTTTAATGCTGGAACATGGGCGACTGATTTGGGTGGGCGACTTGGTGGGCGACTGACTTGGGTGGGCAAGATTTTGTGTGGGCGGCTTGGTGGGCGTATAGGCGAGATTTATATGGGCGGGTGTGTAGACGAGGACTTTAGGTGAGCGGCGATTTTATGTGGGCGGGCGTGTGGGCGAGAATTTTAGGTGGGCGAGCGCATGAAAAATTGTGTGGGCGGGCGCGTGGGCGAGGATTTGTGTGGGCGGCGGTCTGGTGGGCGGCTTGGTGGGCGACGGATTTTAGTGGGCGGCTTAGTGGGCGATGGATTTTGGTGGGCGAGAGATTTAGGTGGGCGACGAACTTTGGTGGGCGAGAGATTTTAGGTGGGCGAGAGATTTTGGTGGGCGGGCGTGTGGGGGAGAAGTTAGGTGGGCGGCGAAATTTGTGTGGGCAGGCGCGTGGGCGAGGATTTGTGTGGGCGGCGGT
>JAABUW010005275.1_pt1 | contig 16921 bp, 17 predicted proteins | sample 5560081 | NCBI WGS metagenome assembly JAABUW01 (sample SAMN10711882, study PRJNA513363) | rock metagenome | isolation source: Antarctica rocks | place: Antarctica: Victoria Land, Knobhead sud | reverse complement strand
AGAAGAAGTCTAAAGAGATGAAAGTACAGCAATTCACTGATTTTGTTGCTATTGAGAAGATGAAAAGAAGATCTAGTCAAATCAGATCTACGCAAGCTGAAAGACAATTCAAAGCTTCTAAGTGATTTGATGATTAATTCTTATAGCTTGAAAGCTTCATATAGATATCGACAACTCTTTATATTAATTGCAATTTGATTCTATGAATGATGATCGAATAATAATAAAAATAGTATTGATTACTAATTGAGTTTAGAATGTGCACGAGATCAAAACATGCATGAGCTTGAAAGTACTTCTAAACCTAGCAGTTGAACAGTTCTATAGAGCTGAAAATTCACATTTCATATTCTGTTAGTATAATTCTTCAACATATCAGCAAAATGATGACAGTCATTTCTCTCATCTTTTTCATTCTCTTTATATTCTTCATACCTTCTGAAGATATAAAACTTTCACAGAAAAAGTGCATAACACTTGCTCATGCTTGTTGAAATGAAACTTCAGCAGTCAACAAAAATCTCTTTCAAGCAAAATCACTCATTAATATAAAATATTAACTAGTACTCTTTGAGATCAAATCAATGATCAAAAGACTGTTGCTGCATGCAATCAGTAATTTCAAAAACTTAGTCAAGAATGTTACAATTCTAGTCTTCATTTATTCTTCAACTAATCTTCATCTGATTTTATTCTAATTGAGTCTAGCAGAAATCTGATCTAGAAGTGATGTCATTGAAATTCTGCATTATATGTGTAAAACATCAACTCAATCGAGTTTAGCATAGAGCTAAGAAACACACATATAAGTGTTAAAGATCTGTCTAGAGCGAGTCAGATAGAGATGTCATTTAACTAAAAGATAAATGCTAAGAAAGAAAGATAGCTACAGAAAAGAAGCTGACTACATATGTATATTTCTCAGTCGACGCTAGACTCAATAGAAACTAGTCAAGATGATGAAGTGAGAATAGATCTGACAAGACTAGAAGATTGAGTCTGACAAGACTAGAATCATGATATTATTTTCTCTCTTCGATGATTCATGTTCATATGAATATATTTTCTGTTCGACTCAATTGATTACTCAATCATGATTTCACAGATTCAAACCTGTTAAATCGTGATTGATTGAATTGTTGATTAGCATGATTTGTTTGAGTATTGAATATGAAAATCATCAACGATCTTTTGAGCATTCATAAATTCATTGTTGTCAGCGTTGTATCAATTGAGATCATTGTCATAGTCATTTCATTTGACTTTATACTGAAGTCATCTTTGATATCAATGAGAATTCAATATATCATTGATTTCTCACTCATCTTTGTCATTTATCACTATTGAATCTAAGAATTCATTCTTTTAATCAGACAAGAAATCGTTGACAACAGAGCGAAGCAGATCAGAATGAAATACATCATGAACATGCATAGACTCTGATAATTTCAGTTTATATGAAAAGTCGATGAAATTTAAATTAATGAAAGAATTAAGCATTTTATCATTTAGATTCTTGAAAGATCTCGCTGTAATGATGTTTCTTTCATTCAGAAACATCTTTGATTCAATCTTATAATTAAATTTTTTTCTATGTTTATTGACTTGTTTCATCATTTGTTCTTGTGTTTTAACTAGCGACTTGCAAGCAAACTTCAGTATTTTATTTATATGTTCAAATATATTCTTGACTTTAGTCATCTGCAAGCATTTATAAGAACTTTCATATTCAATGACATTAAGTTCAAAGCTCATATGAGAATGAAAGTCTTTGTTTAGAAAGAAAGAAATCAAGAAAATGATTGAGAACAAAGCATTATTATCAATAAACTCAATCATGAGTAGTAGCTTAGCTCAATCATTCTGCATGTATGAACAGAAGAATCAAAGATATCTTTTGATGTTCTGATTAACTCATTCACTTTGATCATTGATCTGAGAATAACAAATTGTAAAGAGTTGAAGATTAATATTTAGTCTTTTGCAAAGCGACTTTCATAGAATGAAGATAAATTGAAAATCTCAATTCAAAACAATGAAATTGAATAAATTGTGTATTCAATATATTCATTGAAGCATTAACTCAGCTGTTTTTTCTGCTGTGATTCTCTCGTCATCAGTGAAGCAAGAAATATAATGTCATTTCTTTGTTAATTTACATATCACTGTTAGTATGATGTTTTTGTCTTTCAAAAAAAATAAGTTGATGATGAAATTCATGACTATGTTCTTTCATCATTGTTCAAGTATAAGTAAAGAATGTAATAGTTTATTGAATTTATCTTAAAAAGTCTTTGATTGCTGACAAATGTAACAGTTTCAAATATATCTATTTATTATCTTTTGCATTGAAGATCAATAGTAGTATCTTCTTATAATCTTCATCATTTTGAGAATTTCAAAATGATTAATAAAAGATTGATCATGAACTTCTTGAATTAACTTCATTTGAAGATGCTCATCAAAGAAAACTCATAAAAGATCACTTTGATATAGTATTTCATTCTGAACTTAACAATTTCTTAATTTAATATCTTCATATTAAGCTTCATTTTTTAATATGACTTCATGAAGTAGAATACAATTCTCGTTGATTCTGTTAGCTTTTAGAATCAATCAATAAATTAATTCATCATTCTTTTTCTCTTCTAGATCAGCAATTTTCATTTGATTTAATGTGAGAATTGTAGTTCGTTGATAGTGACATCATTTATTCTCAAAGCTTCTAGAAACTGAATTGACTCAATGAGTCAAGACATCAACTTTGATGTTTTGTTTATCTGAGCAATACATGATTTTGAAGTTGAAGTCAACGAGCTTTTGTATTTAGCGCATTTAACGTCTACTTAGCTCTTTATCTTTCATTAATGACGTTAAAGCTTGATGATTAATGAACATCTTGATGAGTAACTCAGTCAATTTCAGCTCAGATCATCAATGCTCAAAGACATGAATGATTGCTAGTAATTTCTTGTCATAAATTTTGTAATTGCACTCAGTGAAGCTCAGATTCTTGCTGTAGTAAATCATTGAATGCAATGTTTCTTCATCATCATATTGAGAAAGTATGTCATTATTGACGTAGTTGAATATGTTGCGATTGTGCACTTCAAGTTAGTTTAACATAAATCATGTCAGACTATCATAGACTAGTATAAAGCTGATGTTGACACGCTAGCGACCTAGCGTGTCTTCATGAGTGAAACTCACAACGTGTTGCATCTTCTTTCTTCTTCAGCTTTGAACTTCTAGTTAGAATACACTCATATGATTCACTCTATGCAAACTCATAACATTAGTTCAAAGCTCATTAATCTTGCTATCAATGTGTAAATGATATAAAAACATGCTACATCACTCAAACTTGAATCAGAATTAAAATCAGAAAATTGAGCTCAGAAGACTTATTAGAAATCAAGAAATTTCTAGAACAGAACAGAAGAACATAAACATGTTGCTTTAGACTAACTTTTTACTGAGCTTGTCGTTAAAACAGAAGAACATGAACGTGTTATTCTAGAACTGAAATCAGAAATTTCAGTTGAATTTCAATCAGCAATTTTCTACTCACACAATGATTAAAAGCACAGAATTAGAATCAGAATCAGTGAGCACGACTCGTTATGAAACTCGAAATGCTGAAAGAGAATCACTTCTATCACAGAATTGAACAGCATCAGAAGAAGAAAACACGAATGCGTTGTTGAATATTGAAGAAAAGAACACAAATGCGTTGCTTTTTGATCACAAAATGATCAAGATCAGCATCAGCACTGAACTGAATGCTTGAATAAGCACTCATGAAGCAGACGATCTCGTTGCGTTTATCAAGTACATATGTCAACAGCATGACATCGAAATCAAGATTCACAATGACATGATTCAGATGTTGAATGACATCAACAAGATCAACATTGAATTGAAAGCTATCAACATCGAGTTGAAAGCTACACAGACAACATTGAACGTTGTTCAAACGCGTTTACAGAAAGAGATGAAGAAAAAAAACGTGATTATACATCATTTAGAAGCGACATCAAGTCGACTAAGCACTTTGATTTTGAAAGATCAATTCTTGAAGTTGATCAAGCTATTCGACTCACTTCTGTTCAAAGATTCAAGACAGAATGTGAATAATTAATTGTTTTGAATGTGAAACAAGCTGAAGATGAACAAGAATCATTTTTCTATTGAAGAAATGAAGATTGCATATGTGAAAAGTTGAGTCAGTGAAACGATGATCAAACACATAGCATTCAGAATGAGAAACATGATCACGAACTTGTTTCTTGAAGCAGAAGAGATACTGTCGATCATAAATAAAATGTATGACGATTTCAATCAACATTACATGACTCAACAACAGTTCTTGAAGCTGTATTAAAACAAGATCTTCTTTCATGAATTTTAAATGAAATTTCAGAGTCTTAGTGTGAAACTAAAGTACAATAATAAAATTCTACTAGATGATCTTCAACATAAAATTAGCTCAGATTTTCAGCGAGTCATGATCAACAAACAAACTATGAATTTGAACAAATTCATCGACATTTGCATGCAAGTCAACGTTCGATTGACGAAATTGAATGCTCAATCAGTTCTCAAGACATCAACAACTTAAGTTGCTCGCTTTATTGCTAGCATCTTGATGATGATCATTACTGCGATCTCAGCTTCAATCTCTGCATGAAAGAAACTCAGAATATTGAACGTTGATTTTGCTAGAGAGAAGTTGTTTAAAAAAGAACTTTGCTTCAAATGCAAGAAGTCAAAACATAGAGCATGCAACTGTCTTGAATCAGCTCAGATGCATGAAATTGCAGCGAATTCAAAAAATGACTTGTCTTCATCAAAGTAGTGATTGAGAGCAATATGCTTATATTCTGCTTTATCAGCATGCCTGATGATTCATTTAATTTCAAGTCGTTCACTGTTGATGTCATCTTAAATAGTTTAGAAAAGATATTCAGATTTCTTGCTCTGATAAATACTGAAGTCACTGACATGACTTTCATTGATGAATCTTTGATGTCAGAGCTATGTAAACGCTTTGATATTCAATCAATATCGCTATCAAAATCAAAGTCAATTTGATCATATAATGAAACTTCTGATCAAAAGTTGATTACACACGCTCTGTATACATTGATCATAATACAAGAACACAAGAATGAAATGATGCTTCTATTGATAACTCATCTAAATCAACACAAGATAATCATTGAAAATCTTTGATTGAAAAGAAATCAAATGTTGATAGATTTTGCAAACAATCGATTAATATCATTGTTGAAGATTCAAACATTGAAATCTGTTGTTTTGAAAGCAAGCAGTCAATCAACATTTCACAGATTTAAATCAAATGAAATTTGCAAAATGAAATGAAAGAACTTGAACTTGATTGTTACATCAACAATCATCTTGAAGAGACTCATGAATCAGAAATCAGTGAATAGATTCATTGAATCTGCTTTCATAGCAAAGCAAAGCACTCAAGTTGATCTCAATCAACTTTGCTCATTTCAGTCAACTGAGACAAAGAAATTCGTCAATATTGTCATGATCGAAGTCGCTGCATATCAAACTCTAGTCAAGAATAAGAAGATCAAAATCTTCTTCTTGATCATTAATGAAATCAACAAAGTGCTTAGCTCAGTCAAAGATTTCGCGAAACTGAATGAAATGATCTCTGTCATGTCATTAAATGAACTGAAGAAGAAGCTTTCGATGATTTATCACAACTTTCTGAATGTTTTTGATAGAGAAAAGACAACTGCGTTGTCTTTGCATTGATTATATGATCATAAGATTGAATTAAAAGAAGAGAATCAACTCTCTAGAAGTCAATTGTATCTCATGTTAAGCTACAAGTTGCAGAAGATCAAAGAGTATTTAAAAGAGAGTTTGAAGAAGAAGTTTATCACACTCAGCAAAGCTTCTTTTGCTTTGTCAATACTGTTTGTTGAAAAGAAAGATGACAGTCTTCGCTTTTGTGTGAACTATCGAAAACTGAATGCTCTGATCAAAAGAAATCGTTATTCAATATATTTGATAAACGAAGTACTAGCTTGAATTCAAGACAGTAAGTATCTGACTTGACTTAACATTATCATCACGTTCAATAAACTGCGCATGAGTTCAGAAAGCGAAGATTTAACTACTTTTGTTACTTTCTTCGATGTTTACAAGTATAAAGTAATGCTCTTTGAATTGATCAATGAATCTGCTTTCTTTCAGCACTATATCAACGATGTATTGTTCAACTGTCTGCATAAATTCTGTCAGACATACTTGAATGATATTTTCATTTACAGTAAGACATTGAAAGAACATAAAACTCATGTGAAAGAAGTGCTAGAAAAGCTTTGTGAAGTCGATTTACAGATAGACATTGACAAGTGCAAATTCAAGATTCAGAAAATCTCATTTCTTGAACTACTGATATTCATCAATGATCTGCAAATGAATTCTTGAAAAGTAGATGTGATTCAAAACTGAAAAGTGTCTCGATCATTGACTCATGTGCAGATCTTCATTGATTTCTGCAATTTCTATCAATGATTCATAAAGAACTTTTCAAAGATCGCTTGATTTATGATAAAGTTGACTTGAAAAAATCATTTCTTTGAATGAACAGAGATCTGTCAGATGATCTTTGAAGAACTGAAGTAACAAGTGATAACAGTTCTCATTCTGAAACATTTCAACTTGATCAGAGAAGTTATTCTGAAAACTGACTTCTTGAACTATGTCAACGACAAAGTATTATCTCAGTATGATGATGAAGACATTCTACATTCAGTGATGTTCTATAGCAAGAACATAATTTTCGCAAAATGTAACTACGAGATTTATGACAAGAAACTGCTGATCATCATTCGCTGCTTGAAGCATTGATGCTTCAAATTAAAATGTACGAATATTTCAATTAAGATCTTCATCAATCATCTGAATTTGAAGTACTTCATGATCATCAAAGAACTGATCAGATGATAAGCTAAATGAGCTGAGAAGTTATCTGAATATAACTTCAAGATCATATATCAGTTGGAAAAACAGAATCTGAAAGTCGACACGCTGATCAGAATGTCAGACGTCAAGTCAGTTGAAGCAAACAATGATTGTAAACTATATCAGCATCAGATGCTACTGTCAAAAGACAGATTTGAACTTCAATTAATAGAAGATAATCAGAAAGCTGATCAAGATCTGACTCAGATCTTGCTCAGATTTGACTCAGAATTTGACTCAGAATCTGACTCAGATTCAAAACTTGAATTGAAAGCTAATTAAAATTCGATCGAAGAGATGATTTCTATTCGAAATCAGATTATTGTCGAAAATTAAACGAATCAACTGTGCTTCAATATTCAAATGATCATGAAACAGAACAGAAAAACTTGTCAAGATATTGATCTAAACAATTGCAAGATACTTGATGAAGTACTCTGAAAAGATGATAGACTATGAGTTTCTCAGTCAATAATCACTTTATTGATAAGAAAAGCACATGATCTTTCAATCAATGATCATTCTGACATGAATTGAACGTTGAACTTGCTGAGACGATTATATTGCTGATCAAAGATGAGAACAATGATCAAGCGCTACATTCAAAACTGTTACATTTGTCATAGATCAAAAGCATCAAGAGATCAAATCAATGAACTGCTGAAGTCATTGCTCATACTTGAGCAGCGATGACAGAACATATCATTAAACTTTATTATCAATCTATCAGAAAGTGATGAAAGCAACGCGATTCTGACAGTCATAAATCGATTGTCTAAGAAGCGACACTATATATTGTGTTGATCAGATAACGAAGAAACCTTCGCAGAATAAACAGTCAAGTTACTGTTGATATGAGTCTTCAGAACTCATGAACTATCAAGATCAATAGTGTTCAATCATGATTTGCAATTCATATCAATTGTCTGAAAGTCTTTATGTTTAAGACTAAACATCAAGATGAAACTATTCATTAATTATCATTCTCAGATCAATGATCAGACAGAAAGAGCAAATCAGAATGTAGAATGATATCTACGAAGCTACTGCTCATATATGCAAGATGATTGATTCATCTGATTATTCATGATCGAATTCGTCAATAACAATGCTATTTCATCATCAATTAAACAGTCAACGTTCTTTCTGAATAAGAACTTTCACTCTCATATGAGTTTCGATTCAAACTCAATTGAATATGAGATCACTTGAACTAGAATCGAAGCAGACAAAGTTGAGAATATATTTGAACATATGAAATGATCACTAGCATTGATCAAGCAAGTCTTGACAAAAGTCAAAGTCACAATGAAGAAACAGATTGACAAGCATTGAAAGAAAATGATTTATCAGATAGATGACATAATGTTTCTGAATTCTAGAAACATAATGATCTTACGATCATCAAAGAAGCTAAATGATAAGATGCTAGAACTCTTCAAGATTCTGATTAAGATTGAACATGCTTATCAACTGAAACTATCATTGACTATGAAGATACATTCGAAGTTTGCATCAAATCTGCTGCAACTAGATTTAAAGAATTCTCTGAATGAACAATGAAATAAATCGTCTGACTCTATAATGATCGACGACGAAAATGAATGAAAGATGAAGAACATATTGAACTTCAGACACTATGAACGAGATAAACGATTACAATATCGTGTCAATTGAAAAGAATACAACGTTGATCTACATTGATACAACGTTGATGAAAGTGAATTCAAAGAATGTCAGAAGATCATAAATGACTTTCATGAATGATATTTGAACAAGTCAAGATAGAAATCAACTTAAGAAAGATTAATTGAACTGCAGCAATGAGAACATTGCTAAATGAAGAGAAAAAGTAATGTTGCGATCATGCACTTCGAATTAGTCTAACATAGATCATGTCAGACTATCATAGACTAGTATAGAGCTGATGTTGACGCGCTAGCAATCTAGCGTGTCTTCATGAGTGAAACTCATGACGTGTTGCATCTTCTTTCTTCTTCAGCTTTGAACTTCTAGTTAGAATACACTCATATGATTCGCTTTATGCAGACTCATAACAGAATGAGTCTGTTTCAAGAATAGTCTTTCTATTCTGATCAAAATGACAAAGAATAGAGACTTCAGTCATTCATTTCTTCATACAATCAAAGATTGTTTGACAAGCTTAATTTCATTCAAATATCATTTCTTTTTGAGTTAGTTGAATCAAAAGATGAACAATCTTCGAAAAGTTCTTTATAAAACATTGATAGAAATTGCAGAAATCAATGAAGAACTGCATCTGAGTGAGATTTGTAGAAGTAAATCATTTGACTACTGCTTATACTTTTCTGAAATTCATCTTTAGTTCTTCAATGAATAGCAATAGTTTCAAAAAGAAAATCTTCTGAACATGAAACTTACATTTGTTTATATTCATCTGAAGATCAGTCTCTTGTAGTTTATGTAAAACTAATCATACATGTCTCTTATGTTTCTTCAATGTTTTATTGTAAATGATAATATCATCTAGATAGATCTGACAAAACTGATGAAGATAGTTAAATAGCATGTTGTTCATATAATGTTGATAGAAAGTTGAATCGTTGATTAATTTGAAAGATATCACGTGATATTTGTAGAAATCAAAAGAGATGATAAAGATAATTAAATCTTTGCTGCTTGAATGCATACGCAGTTTGTTGAAGACAACAATGATGTTCAATCAAATCAGATACTTGCTATCTTGAATATGAGCGAGAATTTCGTCTATTAGCAATAAGAGATAACGATCTCGTTTGATCAAAGCATTGAGCTTTCTGTAGTTTATACAGAAACGCAAGCTATTATTTTTCTTTTCAATGAATAGTATGAGCGAAGCGTATGAAGCTGAGCTAGAAGATATAAAGTCTTTATTCAGATGCTTAATCAGATAATTCTTTATCTTCTGAAGCTTGTGATTGAACATCTAATATAGTCTGCTTCGAGAGAATGTTTCTTTATCAATCAACTCAATTTTGTGATCATAGAAATGATGAGATGATAGCTGATCAGTCATTGCTTGATTGAAGATATCTAGATAGTTGTGATATTCAGAGAGAAGCTTGACTTTGACTTGCTCAAGAACTTCAGCGTGAAAAAGCTTGTGCAAATTCACTTCTTCAGACTTGCTTTCAACTGTAGTTATGAATCAATCGATTTTCAAGATGATAACAGCAAAGATCTTGACGTCTGATTGTTTGACTAACATTCTATATGTCGCTTTTTCTATCATTGTTATATCATTGAATCTGACGTTGATTTAGAAATTTTGACGTTAGTTAAAGTTGCGTCGCGCGATTTTGACTGTTCAATTAGTTTAACTGACTTTTCATTAAACTGATTGAAAGAGAGTGATTTCTGACTGAGTTGAGATGTAACGAAAGTGAAAAATCTCTTCAGTATATGAGTAGAAGTCAAGCTCTTTCGTTTCATGATTGTTTTATTGCTTGAGAGTAGAACAATCAATTTCTGACTAGAGATGAAATTCGAAAACCGAAGAAAATCGATTTGCATATCAATTACTAGATTGATTTTGTTCATTCATGTTTTTTCAAGAATCATTTGATGTTAATTTAATTGAATGATCAATATAGAAGCTGTGTCAATTGTATGATCTTAAACAGTCAGATTCAAATAGATGACATGAGTAATGAGTTTCTTAGCATAATGATCGTTGAATTCTCGAATTGACTTCGCTTTGATCAAAGTCAAAGACTTGATTTGCAACTGATCACAAACAATCTGCGCGATCACTTCATTAATGAACAAATAGTCAGCAGCTTTGATGTTAATCAATGACTTCAATGAGTAACTAATTTCATTGCTAGATAGTACACATTCAATAGTCAAAGATTTCGAAGCAAAAAAATCATTTGAGCTGTTCATTGTTGATGAAATTAACACATCTTTCATCACGTCTTTGATGAAAGTCACTAGTTTTTTGTCTCATTCTTCAATTTCTTTGTAAATAATTTCTTCTCTTCTTTTGACATAATGATCTCATTGAGACAAGAGATGAATGCATGAGATGTTGAAGTACTAGTCTTCAGCTGAGAGCAATTCTTTGAAAGATGACTCGATGCTTTGCAATTAAAGCAGATGATTGATATTCTTAATCATTCAGATTCAAGAGTGAAAAAAGTAGCGAATCAAACATAGTCAGTAGTCAAGACTGATGTTCATAAAGAAACAAAACGTTTTTTCGAAGCTGTTATCAATTTGACTGTTCATTACTCATCACGTAACTGATAATTGACTTGTTGTTTGTTATTTACATCTTGAAGAAAGATCTTGAGCTTATTAAGCGAGCTAAACTTTATGAGATAAACTGACAACATGTTTTAAAGATGATTATTGATTTTATTCTGAATGTTGTTCATCAGAATGATATCATTGTAGTTCAGAAAGCTAAATATTCTAGTGAATTTTGAATAGAAAGAGCTGAAAGACTTGTTGAGCTGCTTTAGAACAATGTATTTATGATGATATTTTTGAATCAGATTCTGATCTTTGTAAATTTCTTTCAAATGTTTTAATAGCTTTGATAATGATTGATAGAATGAGAAAGCATCAACATGATGCTTTGCATAAATTTGCTGATCAGCATCATCTTCTAGTCTGAAAATCACATAGACAATATGAATCTTTTCAGTAGAGTAATGATTCGCGTTGACATCGAGCTTATTAACTATTTTAATGTTTCATGTCTTTCAGATAGAATCATCTGTTTCAATGAAGATGAGTGAATTCAAAAGCTTGATGAACTTGTGATGATCATTCTCATTATCAGATAGAGTAGAAGATTCTCATTGAGAGTGAGCTTCTTTCTGATTGACTTGTTACTCAGCTGACTGAGTATCTTGACGAAACATAGATCAATCAGCTTGACGTTGTTTCGCTCTGAAGTTCAATCACTCGCCTTGTAGCTGATTGATCTTTTTCTTTAACTCATCATTTTTATCAAAAGTAACTTCTAGTTATTTTGCTCTCTTTTTGTGATTATTTTATATGAGAAGTCAGTGTTTATTAAGTTGTAAAGTCAAGTTTCGCTGACTTTGAAGCTCATTCAGCATATTAATGACTTTATTGAATTGATTGCTGACTCAATAAAACAGTTGTTTTTCAATGTTTATGTTTCATGTGATGACAGTTTTCTCAACTTCAACTGAAGCATCAATGAGTAGAAGTAAAACTCTTCTATTGACAATGCTTTTAAGCAGACGAATTGTTCAAGACTCAACTGACTCAACATTACATGTTATGATGAGAGAAGATAGAAGTTGTTGAGATAAGAGTAAATGAAAGATTGATACTTTGAATTGATGTTTTTTAATGAGTGAAAATTCAAAGAATTTCTTGTGAATTTCAGATAATAATTAAGTGCTTTATTCAAAGAATTTCTTGCAAATAAAATGATGAAAATGAGTGTAAAATTGAAGAATTTCTTGCAATCTAAAATAATGATGCAAATTTGAAGAATCTCTTGCAAATTTTCCTTACTGAATAGATTGTTTCGTATCATTTATTCATCAATAGCAGAGTAGATGATGAGCATTTATTTAATGTTAGAAGTCTGTCTAGAGCGAGTCAGATAAAAATGTCATTTAACTAGAAGATAAATGCTAAGAAAGAAAGATAGTTACAAAAAAGAAGCTGACTACATATGTGTATTTCTCAGTCGACGCTAGACTCAATAGAAACTAATCAAGATGATGAAGTGAGAATAAATCTGACAAGACTAGAAAACTGAGTCTGACAAGACTAGAATCATGACAATAAGAATCAAGTTCTTTTCTGTAAATACTTTTCTTTCTTAACATTTATTTATTAGTTAAATAACATTTATATGACTCGCTTTATGCTAACTTCTAACAGTAGCTAAATGCTCATCAACTATTCTGCTATCAACATGTAAATGATACAAAATAATCTACTTCGTTTATTCAGAAAATTCGCAAGAAATTCTTTAAATTACTTTCATCAAAATACATATTCAAATTTATTCAAATTTATCAAATCAATCACTCAATCTTATCACAATTAAATTTATTTATCTTTATCTTCAAATCTTTTACAATGACATGTGACTCTAAATTAATTAAGTCATGAACAGCTCATCTGCTTAAAAGCACTATTAGTAAATGAGTTTCTCTTATTTCTTTCAATGCTTCAGCGAAATCTCAGAATGTCATTATCTCATGAAACATCAACATAAATCAACAACTTCGTCAATGAGCTATTAATCAATCAGATGAAATCATCAAGATGCTGATTGAGTTAAAAGATTAACAAAACATGATTTTGAAACTCAATGAGCAATGAATTGATTTACAAGTTGATTACATCAAAAAACTTGATGAGCTAAAAATTAATTAAACAATAATAAACATTCAAGAAAAGATTATCATTGAACTATAAAAGAAAGTATTAAGTTTAAAAAAGAAACAACGTTCAGTGAATCAGTCTTGATCTCAACAATCTATGAAGTCTTGAGCTTCTATCGAGAATCATATTCAATGAAAGTCATTCACTTTATTTGACAATAATCATCACAAGTTCTTCAAGTTTTCAAACTCATTTATATTCATTGATGAAGATGAATCAATATGAAACAGCTGAAGAATCAAGATAAACAACAAGCTTCAGACAAATGTTAATCACTTAAATAATGAGAATATCTGTATTGTTTATATGATATTTAGACTAGAAAATGATGCTGCTGAGCACATCTTTGCTCAATGTTGACATGATGCTTTACATTTATACATTTTAATCAACAAGCTATTTGAGCATCTGAAAAAAATATATGATGAACTGAATAAGAATCAAAAGTGTTGTTACAAGTATAATGTTCTGAAACAAGCAGACAAGTCTTTTGTCATGATGTCAGATCATCAACTTAATTTAAAACATAAATTGTTAATATTTTAAATAATCTCGATTTATTGAATCTGTTTTGCAATTCAATGAATCAAGTCATCAATCTAATCATCATCATCTTAATCTAGTCTCAGCAATTCTGTTTTGATTATCTCAGTCATGTGTATGAACTTTTGCAATCTTAAGTCAATAAAACTACTGTTTAGCCTTGATTCTGCTCAATTTATGTATATAGAAGTTGAGTTCTCATTCTTTTCTTTCACTCTTTGTCTTTCGTTTTGTACATTATTTGATGTATTATTCTGTATCTAGTTCAAGTAATATAATAATCAATTTTTTATATTGATAGAATCTTTAGTTCAGTTTAGTTTCTGACATCTTTCAATGTCTTCTACTTCAACTTTATGAAGCTATTCAGTTATCTTGAATACAATGATTGCATTCTGATGAATGATTTTCAAAATAAAATCAATAATCATTTGCAAAACACTTTATCAGTCTGTTCAGAGAATTTAACTTCGCTCACTCACTTAAGAATCTTTTTTCAAAATGTGAATAGTAAACAACAAGTCAATTATTAGCTTTGCAGCGAACGTTGCATTGCTATCATCAAAGTCACTGTCATATTTGACAAATGTGTTACTACTTTCTTGTCAGTAATGATGACTTTGATAATTAATTATGTTAAGTTTATCATTTTTTCTATCTTTGAATCTGATTGAGCAAAATTATCTATCATCTGCTACATCTGCAAAATCTCGAGACATTTGTTCAAGAATTATTCTCAGAACAAGATTAATACTTCTGCATTTTATGCATTTATTCTTTGTTTACATGAAATCATCATTTTGAAGAATAAAAGAAATGAGAAAATGTCTTTCAAGAATAATGAGACAAAAAACTAAAGACTTTCATCAAAAACATGATGAAAGATGTGTTAATTTCTTTAATAATAAGTATGTCAAATGATTCTTTTACTTCTGAATCTTTGACTATTGAATGTGTACTTTCTAGCAATGAAATTAGTTACTCATTGAAGTCATTGATTAACATTGAAGCTGCTGACTATTTGTTCATTGATGAAGTAATTACGCAGATTGTTTGTGATCAGTTGCAAATTAAGTCTTTGACTTTAATCAAAGCGAAGTCAATTCGAGAATTTGATGATCATTATACTAAGAAACTCATTATTCATGTCATTTATTCAAATCTGACTGTTTAAAATCATATGATTAACACAGCTTTTATGTTGATCACTCAATTAAATCAACATTAAATGATTCTTGAAAAAACATGAATGAACAAAATTGATCTAGTAATTGATATGCAAATTGATTTTCTTTGATTTTCGAATTTCATTTCTAGTTAAAAATCAATTGTTTTACTTTCAAGCAACAAAATTGTTAGAGATCTGTCTAGAATGAGTCAGATAGAAGTGTCATTTAACTAGAAGATAAATGCTAAGAAAGAAAGATAGCTACAGAAAAGAAGTTGACTACATATGTATGTTTCTTAGTTGACGCTAGACTCAATAGAAACTAGTCAAGATGACAAAGCGAGAATAAATTTAACAAGACTAGAAGACTGAGTCTGAAAAGATTAGAATCATGACATTATTTTCTTTCTTTAATGATTCATGTTCACATGAATGTATTTTCTGCTTAAATCGATTAATTGCTTAATCATGATTTCACAGACTCAAATCTGTTAAATCGTAATTGATTGAATTGTTGATTAGCGTGATTTGTTTAAGTATTAAATATGAAAATCATCAATGATCTTCTGAGTGTTCATAAATTCATCGTCATCAGCGTTGTATCAATTGAGATCTTTGTCATAGTCATTTCATTTAACTTTATACTGAAGTCGTTTTTAATATCAACGAAAATTCAATATATCATCAATTTTTCACTCATTTTCATCGTTTATCACTATTGAATCTGAAAGTTTATTCTTTTGATCAGACAAGAAATCATTGACGGCAGAGCGAAGCAGATCAGAATGAAATATATCATGAACATGCATAGACTCTGATAATTTCAGTTTATATGAAGAGTTAACAAGATTTAGATTGATGAAAGAATCGAGCATTTTGTCATTTAGCTTCTTGAAAAATCTCGCTGTAATGATGTTTCTTTCATTCAGAAACATCTTTGATTCAATTTCATAATTGATCTTCTTTCTATGTTTATTAGCTTGATTCATCATTTGTTTTCATGTTTTGATCAAAGCTTCATGAGCAAAGATCAATGTTTTATTCATTTGCTTAAATATATTCTTGACTTGATCAGTCTGCAAGCGTTCGCGAATACTTTCATACTTGATGATGTTAGAATTGAAGCTCATATGAGAATGAAAGTTCTTGTTCATGAAGAAGAGAATTAAGAAGATAACTGAGAACAAGACATTATTGTTGACAAACTCAATCATGAATAATCACTTAAATCAGTCATTCTGCATATACAAACAGAAGAATCAAAAATATTATTTGATATTCTGATTGACTTGTTCACTTTGATCATTGATCTGAAGATGATAGACGATGAACAATTGAAGAAAAATGCTCAGTCGTTTGCAAAGAAACTTTCATAGTATAGAGATGAATTGTGAATCTCGATCAGATACTATGAAGCTTGATAGATCATGAGTTCAATATACTTATTGAATCAGCATTTCAGCTGTCTTTTTGACAGTGATATCTTCATCATCAATGATGCAAGAAATATAATGTCTTTCTTTTAACAATTTGCAGATAATTGTCAGAATAACGTTGTACTCGCTTGAATCAGATAAATTAATAATGAAGTTCATTGCTATGTCTTGTCATCGCTGTTCAAATATTAATAAAGATTGAAGCAAGTTGTTTAATTTATTTCTAGATGTTTTTGAGCGTTGACAGATATAGCAGTTTCGAATATATCGATCTATCGTTTTTCACATGAATGATCAATAGTAGTTTCGCTTTATGACTTTCACAGTTCTAAGAATATCAGAATGATCAACTGATGAT
>JAABUW010005271.1_pt1 | contig 16926 bp, 14 predicted proteins | sample 5560081 | NCBI WGS metagenome assembly JAABUW01 (sample SAMN10711882, study PRJNA513363) | rock metagenome | isolation source: Antarctica rocks | place: Antarctica: Victoria Land, Knobhead sud | reverse complement strand
GAGGGGCTCACGTCGCCGGCCGACGCGGCCGACGCGGCCGACGTGGTCGACCGGGTGGGCACCCGTGCCGTGCGCCCTGGCTCGAGGTCGTCGGCGAAGACCCGCTGGAGCATGTGCCAGTCGGCGGTGTGCGCCGTGACCGCCTCGCCGATGAAGTCGGCGCAGCTCTGGGTCATCGCGGCGACCTTGTCACGGGTCGAGCCCGCCTCGGGGACGGCGATCTCCGACGAGAACTCGATGACGATGCCCTTGCCGCTGCCGGGCACCTTCGAGGAGTCCTCGTAGTGGATCGCCGCCGCGAAGAGCGGCGCCCTGGTCATCAGGGCGAGCACGGCGGGGCCCTTGGCCATCCGGGCCCGGTGCCCGCAGAAGTCGACCTTGAGGCCGTTGCGAGTGAGGTCACGGTCGGCGAGGAGCGCGACGAAGTCTCCGCGCGCGACGGCCTGCTTCAACCCGGTGAACGGGTCGTCACCCCCGGTCAGCGGCAGGATGGTCATGCCGAGGGACTCCCGGAAGTCGAAGAACTCCCGGAAGACCGCTTCGGGCTCGAGACGTTCGGCAACCGTCGTGACGGGCGCCAGGTGCGTCGTCGACCAGGCGGCCGCGGTGTCCCAGTTGCCCATGTGGCAGACGAAGACAACAGTCGCGCGCCCTGCATCGAGGGCCTCGCGGATCGGTCCGTCGCCGGTCGCCCGGGTGGCCGTCCGGAGCTCTAGGGGGGTGCGGTCGGGCAGCTGGAAGGCGTCGCAGTAGTAGCGCATGTAGGACCGCATGCCCTCGCGGACCAGCCGGTCGAGGGCGGCGTCGTCCAGCTCAGGCCGCACCCGGGCATAGTTGGCCCGCAGCCGCCGCACGCCCTTGCCGCGCTTTCGGGTGGCGACGTCGGCGATGGTGTCGAAGAGCCGGTATGCCGCGGGAGCCGGGAGGGCGCGGATGGCCGAGAAGCCGGCCCGGTAGCCGAGGACGACCCCGGTGTCCGTCACCGCGCCCCGCAGCGCCGCCAGCCCCCGGCTCACGACGGCTGCGGGCCGGCGGCCAGAGCCTGGCGGCGGACCGTGATCATGCGCTGCAGGACGGTGACGAAGCTGGCCAGCGCCAGGACCGCGAGGACCACCGTCAGGATGGCGACCGGCAGCCCGAACCCCACCAGCGCGGTCGCGGCGAGCACGGCGAACAGGCGGTCCGCACGCTCGGCGATACCGACGTTGGCGGTCATGCCCAGGCCCTCCGCGCGCGCCTTGGCATAGCTGACCACCATGCCGAAGATCAGGCAGGACATAGCCAGCCCGGCCGTAAACAGGCTGTAGTGCGGCCCCGGCCCGGCGAAGTAGAGGACGAGAGCCCCGAAGATCGCCGCGTCGCCGACCCGGTCGAGGGTGGAGTCGAGGAAGGCGCCCCAGCTGCCCTGCGTGCCGGCCATCCGCGCCATGACGCCGTCGACGTTGTCGCTGAAGATGAACAGGACGATGACGATGGTGCCCGCGAGGAAGGAGCCGCGCGGAAAGAACGCGAGAGCTCCGACGCAGACCCCGATGGTGCCGACCACCGTGACGACGTCCGGGCTGATCCCCAGCTTGAGAAAGAGCGTGGCGATCGGCGTCATGACCTTGGTCCACGTATCGCGCAGGAGTCGGTTCAGCATGGCGTGCCCAGCCTAGTGGCCGGGTGGCCGCGGCCAGGACGCGACGAGCCGGGTGCGGACGTCCTCGAGGAGCATCGGCAGCGCCTTGGTCTGGGCGATCACCGGGAGGAAGTTCGAGTCGCCTCCCCAGCGCGGGACGATGTGCTGGTGCAGGTGGGCGGCCACTCCGGCGCCGGCGACGGCGCCCTGGTTCATGCCGACGTTGAAGCCCATCGGGCTGGAGCTCGTCGTGAGTGTCGCGATGGCCTGCTTCGTCAAGGTGGTGAACTCCATCGTCTCCTCGTCCGTGAGGTCGACGTAGAGCGACACGTGGCGGTAGGGGCAGACGAGGACGTGCCCCGGGTTGTAGGGGAACAGGTTCAGGACGACGTAGCAGAGCTCCCCCCGATGCACGATGAGTCCTTCTGCATCGCTCCGGTCCGCCGCCGCGCAGAAGGGGCAGCCCTCCCCCGCCTCCTCGCTCGGCCGGTCGCCACCGATGTAGACCATCCGGTGCGGGGTCCAGAGCCGCTCGAAACCGTCCTGGACACCGGCGAAGTCGGCGCCGAACTCGACGTCCCCTGGCCCGGTCATGGCCACGATCTTAGGCACGACGGTCGGTGTGTCCCGGGACGGACACCCCGCTCGGCACCTGGTCTGCGAGCTGGGCCGCACCCGTCGGGGCGCAGCAGGCCGTCAGCGCGCTGCGCTCTGAAGCGCGCTGTAGCGCCGGTCGGCAGCGTCGATGCTGGCGCGGCTGCCCAGGTCGACGCCCGCGGCCTTGGCCGCAGCCCTGGCCCTCGGGGTGTTGAGGTCAGGGGCGACGAATTCCTCGGGCGTCACCTTGGCGTCCGCCCCGGCATACGGGCGTGCCTGTGCCACAAGGCGGTCCGCTGACTCGGCGGCTGTTCGCTCGACCGCTGCCGTGACCGTCACCACGGCGCCGGTGAGCTTGGGGCTGACCACGGGGCTGTAGCCGGACGAGTGGCCGGCCCTGTTCGGGTGGTAGGACTCGCTGACCGGGTTGGAGAGGCCGTTGAGCCACTCCGTGCTGCTGCAGACGGCGTGCCCGACGAACGCGCTCGTGGGACTGGCGAAGCTGAAGCGGGCGTTGCTCGCCGCGGTTGCGAGCCGGCTGTTGAGCAGGTCGGCCGTCGAGTTGAGGCGGGTCTCCTCGGCCGGGGAGAACCAGGTCAGCGCGTTGCAGTCCTCGCCGTTGAAGATCCGGGGGTAGCCGACGATGACCACCGTGGCGTTCGGGGCCTTCGCCCGGATGCTGGAGTAGAGCGTGGCCAGCCGCGAGGGGAGCGTGTTGTTGATGACCCCCTGCGCCTTGTCGATGGCGCCGTCGCAGTCGCTCATCCAGCCCGGCTGGGCGCATTCGGTGAGCACACTGGCGAACCCCGCGTCGTTGCCCCCGACGCTGAGGCTCACGTATGCCGTGCTGCTCGTCAGGGCGCTCAGCTGGCCGTTCGTCACGTCCGCGACCGTGGCACCGGAACAGGCGCGCAAGCTGAGCGCGTAGCCGCGGGCCGCCGCGATGAGGGACGGGTAGGCGTAGACCGAGCGCTGGCACGAGGTTCCGTCGTTGATGTAGGCCTTGGTCCCGACACCGGAGGAGTAGGAGTCGCCGAGCGCGACGTAGGAGCTGCTGGCGGCGTGGGCCGGCGCGGCGATGAGCGCGAGGGTCAGCGCGGCCGCCAAGGCCGTGCCGGTGCAGCCGAGAATGAAGCGGGTCATCGCCAAGGGGTCTCCGGTGCTAGGGTGTGCGCTCCACGTTGAGCGCACTGTCGGAGCATCCCACCGCCTCCTCGACTCTGCCCGTCGAACGCCGTCTCCCGCAGCATCGCGGGTGGCGGTGGCTGGTTCAGGCTTGAGCGTCAGCGCCTTCCCCAGACTCGGCAGCCGCGCCCTTGGCAGCCGCGCCCTCGGCCTGCGGGGCCGTGGTGACCTGGCTCCTGCTCACGATGGAGCCGACGATCTCGGCGATGGCGTCCGCGACGGGGACGCCGTTGCGCTGCGAGCCGTCCCGGTAGCGAAAGGACACGGCGTCGGCGGCCCGGTCCTCCTCGCCGGCGATGAGGACGTAGGGCACCTTGGCCTTGCTGGCGTTGCGGATCTTCTTGGGGAACCGGTCGTCCGAGGCGTCGAGCTCCACGCGGACACCCTTGTCCCGCAAAAGGTCCAGCACGAGCTGGAGGTAGTCGTCGTACTCGGCGGCGACCGGTACGCCGAGCACCTGCACCGGTGAGAGCCAGGTCGGGAACGCCCCCGCGTAGTGCTCGACGAGGACGCCGAGGAACCGCTCGATGGAGCCGAACTTGGCCGAGTGGATCATCACCGGCTGCTGGCGGGAGCCGTCCGCAGCCTGGTACTCGAGCTCGAAACCACGAGGCTGGTTGAAGTCGTACTGGATCGTCGACATCTGCCAGGTGCGCCCGATCGCGTCGCGGGCCTGGACCGAGATCTTGGGTCCGTAGAACGCCGCGCCCCCGGGGTCCGGGACGAGCTCGAGCCCGGTGTCCGTCGCGGCGTCCCCAAGGATCTTCGTCGCGACGGCCCACTCCTCGTCGGAGCCGATGAACTTGTCGTTCGTGGTGTCGCGGGTCGAGAGCTCGAGGTAGAAGTCGTCCAGCCCGAAGTCCTTGAGCAGGCCCATGACGAAGCTCAGGAGGTGCTGGATCTCGTCGGGCGCCTGCTCCGGCGTGACGTAGGAGTGGGAGTCGTCCTGGGTCATGCCGCGGACCCTCGTCAGGCCGTGGACGACCCCGGACTTCTCGAACCGGTAGACCGAGCCGAACTCGAAGAGCCGCAGGGGCAGCTCGCGGTAGGACCGCCCCCGCGACCTGAAGATCAGGTTGTGCATCGGGCAGTTCATCGCCTTGAGGTAGTAGCTGCTTCCCTCCATCTCCATGGGCGGGAACATCGTGTCCTTGTAGTACGGCAGATGGCCGGAGGTGTGGAAGAGCCCCTCCTTGGAGATGTGCGGCGTCCCGACGTACTGGAACCCCTCCTCGACGTGCCGCTGGCGGACGTAGTTCTCCATCTCCCGCTTGATGACGCCGCCCTTGGGGTGGAAGACCGCCAGGCCGGAGCCCAGCTCGTCGGGAAAGGAGTAGAGGTCGAGCTCGGCACCGAGCCTGCGGTGGTCGCGGCGCTCCGCCTCGGCCAGCCTCTCCAGGTGCGCCCGGAGGTCGTCCTTGCTGGGCCACGCCGTGCCGTAGACCCGCTGCAGCTGCGGGTTCTTCTCCGACCCGCGCCAGTAGGCCGCCGCCGACCGGGTCAGCTTGAACGCGTTGCCGATCAGCTTGGTGCTGGGCAGGTGCGGGCCACGGCAGAGGTCGCGCCAGGCCAGCTCGCCGTCGCGGCGGTGGTTGTCGTATATCGTCAGCTCGCCGCTGCCGACCTCCCCGGCTGCGCCCTCGACCTCGTCGAGGTCCCCGCCGTGGGTCCCGGCCCCGGCGCCGTCTGCAGCATCAGCGGCGCTGCCCTTGAGTCCGATGAGCTCCAGCTTGTAGGGCTCGTCCTGGAGCTCCTCGCGCGCAGCGTCGTCGCTCGTCACCCGACGGCTGAAGGTCTGTCCCTCGTTGATGATCCTCTGCATCGACTTCTCGAGGGCCTTGAGGTCCTCGGGCGTGAAAGGGACGTCCACGTCGAAGTCGTAGTAGAAGCCGTCCCGGATCGGCGGCCCGATCCCGAGCTTGGCGTCGGGCCTGACCTGCTGGACCGCCTGCGCCAGGACGTGGGCGGCGGAGTGGCGCAGCACGTTGAGCCCGTCGTCCGAGCCGACCATCACCGGCTCCACCACGTCGCCGTCGCCCAGGACGTGCGCCAGGTCGACGAGCTCGCCGTTGACCCGGGCCACGACGACGGTTCGCTCCCCCTCGAAGAGGTCGCCCACTGTGGTCCCTTCGGCCACCGATCGCTCGCTTCCAGCGATGGACACGGTGATGGGGGCAGACACGGTGGCTCACTCCTTGCTCGGGAGGCCGGCGCCTCGCTCGACAACCTCGCCGGTATGCCGTGTGCGCACGGCGCGCCCAAGGCTATCCACCCACGCCCAACCCCTCACATCAGTATCAAAGAATCGCCCATTTCGGACACCGAACCGCGCTTCTTTGACATGGATGTCGAGCTCGGGTCGTCGTACCGCCGACTCCTGGAGCCTCACGGTCGGGTTCCGGCGACAGCCCGTCGGCTCAGTCGGCTGGTGCGCTTTCGACGACCAGGTGCTCGCCCGTCCCCGTCGCCGGCAGGAGGACCGCGAGGCGGGCGTCCGCGGAGACCCGGAGGAGAACGCTGCCCGGCAGCTTCACGGGCTTGCGGAACCACACCGACGACGTCCCGGCGGCGGCCACCTTCGGGCCGATCGCGGCCAAGACGCGGGCGTAGGTGTACATGCCGTGGGCGATGGCCCGGTCGAAACCGAGGGCCTTGGCCGCGAGGGCATGCAGGTGGATGGGGTTCACGTCACCCGACACCCCGGCATACCGGCGTCCGACACCCGCATCGAGCCGCCACGTCGCGCCGCCCGCGATGCCGCTCACGGCGGTGACGTCGGGCACCGGAGCACGGGGCGCGGACTCCTCGCCCTGTCCCCGGGCGAGGTAGGTGCTGACCCCGCGCCACACCGTGCGGTCCCCGCTCGCGTCCGCCACCGACACCTCGGTGACGAGGTCGACGAGCCGACCGCGCTGGTGCGCGCGGAGGTTCGTTGCCCTGACGGAGAGGTCGAGGGCGTCGCCCATGGTGAGCGGGTGGGTCCAGGTGATGGTGTTCTCGAGGTGGACGAGTCCGAGGAGCGGGAACGGGAAGTCGCGTCGGGACATCAGCGCCACCTGGAGCGGGAAGCTGAGGACGTGGGGATAGGTGACGGGCAGGGTGGCGCCGACGGTGAAGCCGCAGACCCGCGCGTAGTCGATGACGTGGTCAGGGTCCATCCGCACCGACAGCCGCTGCGCGGTCACGTCAGGGACCGACGACCCGGTGGAGCGGCCGTGGAGCAGGGCCCGGACGAAGAGGCGCCTGAGGTCGGGTGCCGCCTCGAAGCTCAGCGTCTGGCCCATCTCAGGCACCGAGCAGGCTCTGGCCGCAGACCCGCACGACCTGACCGGTGACCCCGGCGTTGGCGTCCTGGCACAGCCAGGCGATGGTCTCGGCGACGTCGACGGGCAGCCCACCCTGGGCGAGCGAGTTGACCCGGCGGCCCATCTCGCGGGTGGCGAGCGGCATCCTCGCGGTCATCTCGGTCTCGATGAAGCCGGGCGCGACGGCGTTGACCGTGATGCCCCTCCGGTGCAGCTCATGGTCGGCGGCCAGCGCGCCCACCAGCCCGATGATCCCGGCCTTGGAGGCGGCGTAGCTGCTCTGTCCGCGGTTGCCCGCGATGCCGGCGATCGACGAGACGCAGACGATGTGGCCCCCGTCCCCGAGTCCGCCCCCGCGGAGGATCGCCTCGTTCATCCGCAGCACCGACCCGAGGTTGACGTCGAGGACCGAGCTCCACCGATCGGCGTCGGTGTTGGCGAGCAGCCTGTCGCGGGTGATCCCGGCGTTGTGGACGACGATGTCGAGGCCGCCGTGGCGCGTCCGCGCGTGCTGGGTGATCCGCGCACCCGCGTCGGGAGCCGTGACGTCGAGCTGCAGCGCCGAGCCACCCGCCCGGTTGGCGACCGTGGTCAACGACTCGCCCGCCGACGGAAGGTCAACGCAGACAACGGCTGCCCCGTCACGGGCGAGGACGTCGGCGATCGCGGCGCCGATCCCCCGGGCGGCGCCGGTGACGACGGCGACCTTGCCGGAGAGCGGATGGACCCAGTCCGCAGGGGCCGCGACCCGGCGTCCACCCGTGACGCCGACCGAGACGACCTGGCCGTCGACGTAGGCCGAGCGGCCGGAGAGGAAGAACCGCACCGACGCGTCGAGGCTGGCCTCCGCGCCGTCGGCCACCTTGACGAGGTTGGCGGTCGCCCCGCCCCGCAGCTCCTTGCCGATCGACCGGGTGACACCCTCGAGCGCCCGCCGGGCAGCGGCCTGGGCCACGTCGGCGAAGGCCGGCTGCGGTGGGGCCCCGACGACGAGCACGCGCCCACTGGGCGCCAGGACCTTCAGTGCCGGCCCCACGAGCGCCCGCAGCGACTCGAGGTCGGCCGGCGTCTCGATGGTCGACAGGTCCGCCACGACGGCCGAGAGCCGTTGACCCTCAGGCGCACGAGCAGGGAGCGCCGTAAGGACCTCGACGCCCTCGGCCTCGAGGAAGTCGATGACCCGTGCGGCCAGCGGCGCCGCGCCGTGGCCGCCGACGAGGACCGGCCCGTCGATGACGGGGTCACCGGGGACGTAGCGGCGCAGGGCGACCGGGCGCGGCATACGGAGCCTTCCGGCCACCTGCCTGCCGATGCCGCTGTTGAGCAGCCGGGCGTAGGTGTCTGCCATGAGGTCTCCTTCAGGAAGCACGAGCGTCGGGTATGCCGGACGCCCGGGTCACTCTGGGACGGCGGGCTTTTGGGTTCAGCAGGTTTCGCGGGTGAAACGCCTTCGCGGGTCAGGCGCCCTCGAGCACCGCCACGACGCCCTGGCCGCCCGCGGCGCAGATCGAGATGAGCCCCCGTGAGCCAGCACCCTTCTCGTGCAACAGTTTTGCCAGCGTCGCGACGATCCGCCCACCGGTCGCGGCAAACGGATGACCGGTGGCGAGCGAGGATCCGTTGACGTTGAGCCGGCCGACGTCGATCGACCCGATCGGCGCGTCCAGACCGAGCCGCTCCCGGCAGAACTCCTCGGACTCCCACGCCCTGAGGGTGGTCAGCACCGTCGAGGCGAAGGCCTCGTGGATCTCCAGAAGGTCGAAGTCCTGGAGCCTCATCCCGACCCGCCCGAGCAGGCGAGGGAGGGCGTAGGACGGGGCCATGAGCAGCCCCTCGCCGCCGTGGACGTAGTCGACTGCGGCCGTTTCGGCATCGACGAACCAGGCCAGTGGCCGCAGCCCGTGGGCAGCCGCCCACTCGCCGCTGCCCAGCAGCACCACGGACGCACCGTCGGTGAGCGGCGTCGAGTTGCCCGCCGTCATCGTCGCGCCCTCACCCGTGCCGAAGACGGGGCTCAGCGCCGCGAGCCTCTCGACGGTGGAGTCGGTCCGGAGGGTGGTGTCCCGCGACACCCCGAGGTAGGAGGTCATCAGGTCGTCGAAGAACCCGCGGTCGTAGGCGGCGGCGAGGTGCTGGTGGCTGCGGGCGGCGAGCTCGTCCTGCGCCTCGCGGCTGATCCCCCACTCTCGGGCCGTGACCGCCATGTGCTCGCCCATCGAAAGGCCGGTGCGCGGCTCGACGTTGCGCGGCGGGCTGGGGACGAGGTGACCGGGACGCAGCCTCGTCAGCGCGCGGGCCCGTTGGAGCGGCGTCCTGGCTCGGTTGGCCCGCAGGAGCGTGTGGCGCAGGCCCTCGCTGACGGCGATCGGCGCGTCGGACGCCGTGTCGACGCCGCCGGCGGCGCCGGAGTCGACCTGGCCGAGTGCGATCTTGTTGGCCACGAGGACCGTGGTCTCGAGGCCGGTGCCACACGCCTGCTGCACGTCGTAGGCCGGCGTGGTCGGGCTCAGTGCCGAGCCGAGGACGGACTCGCGGGTGAGGTTGAAGTCCCTGCTGTGCTTGAGGACCGCTCCCCCGGCGACCTCGCCAAGCCGCTCACCCGCCAGCCCGTGCCGGGCGACCAGCCCGTCGAGTGCTGCGGTGAACATGTCCTGGTTCGACGCCCTCGCGTAGGAACCGTTCGCCCGGGCGAACGGGATGCGGTTGCCACCGAGGACGGCGGCGCGACGTGGGATGGAGGTGGGGGCCACGGTGATTCTCCTGATCCTCTGGGTGACGTCGGGATCACGCACTGGTGAGACCTCCGCCTGATCGACCCACAGGTTAGCAGGTACGACCAGTACCTGTTACCGTCTCTCAATGAGCACGATGACGGCGACCGGCGGCGCCGGCCCCCGGGACGGACGCAGCACCCGGTGGGCGAAGCACCGCGTGACGCGCCGCAAGGAGCTCGTTGAGTCGACCCTGCGGGCGATCCGTCAGCATGGAGCCACGGTCGGGTTGAACGACATCGCGGCAGCGGCAGGCACGTCCAAGACGGTCTTCTACCGCCACTTCACCGACCGCGCCGGCCTCTCCCAGGCGGTAGCCGAGCACGTCGACGCGCTCATCCTCCGTGACCTCAGCAGGGCACTCGGGCAGAGCGGCATCCCCCTCGTCGACGTCACCGCCAGCCCCGCGGCGCTCATCCGGGCCGCCATCGACGCCTACCTCAGCCTCGTCGAGAAGGACCCGGAGGTCTACCGGTTCATCGTCGCGGCACCCCTGCTCGACCGAGGCGAGGTGCCCTCGACCGGTGACCCGGCAGCCGGTGTCAGTAGCCATGTCGCCCAGCAGATGTCGGTCGTGTTCCGTCAGGCGCTCGAGGGCGCCGGCCATGACGTCGGTGCCGCCGCCGTGTGGGGTCAGGGAGTCGTCGGTATGGTCCGGGCGGCAGCAGACGCCTGGCTCGCCGGCGAGCCCGGATTTGCCGGTATGCCGCGGGCAGACCTCGCTGGGCACCTCACCACGCTTGCCTGGACCGGGCTGTCCACCGCCTGGCCACGACCTCATCCCGCCACAACGCGTCCCGGCCCGAAGGACCCTTCATGACCGACCTCGCCACGTCCCTGCAGTCCGTCCTCGACGGCCGTTGGGCCCACGTGCGTAACGAGATCCGGGCAGCCGACCCGCGCCGTTTCGGGCCTCCGGGGGAGGAGCTGGGCCGCGAGGAGTACTGCGCCTACACATCCGCCCAGCTCCGCGAGCTGGCCAAGGAGCCCTGGGCCCGGGACGGCCTGCCCGAGTCCATGGGCGGCACGGGTGAGTTCGGCGCATCCGTCACCGCCTTCGAGACGCTCGGTCACGGCGACCTGTCCCTGTGGGTCAAGGCCGGGGTCCACTTCGGGCTCTACGGCGGGGCGCTGGCCAACCTCGGCACCGAGCGCCACCACACGGCATACCTGGGGTCGTTGCTCGACGTGTCGGTGCCCGGCTGCTTCGCGATGACCGAGACCGGGCACGGTTCCGACGTCCAGCACCTCCTGACGACCGCGACCTACGACCTCAGCACCGATGAGCTGGTCGTCCACACGCCGTCGGTGACGGGCCGCAAGGACTACATCGGCAACGCGGTCCGGGACGCCCGGATGGCTGCGGTCTTCGCCCAGCTCGTCACCGACGCTGGCTCCCACGGCGTGCACTGCGTCCTCGTCCCGGTCCGCGACGCCGACGGCACGGTGCTGCCCGGCGTGACCATCGAGGACTGCGGCCCCAAGGCGGGCTCCCGGGAGTCGACAACGGCCGGCTGACCTTCAACCAGGTGCGGGTCCCGCGGACGAACCTGCTGAACCGCTACGGCGACCTCGACGAGCACGGCGGCTACTCCTCCCCGATCGAGAACGAGAACCGGCGTTTCTTCACGATGCTCGGCACCCTGGTCCGCGGCCGGATCAGCGTCGCGGGTGGCGCCGGGGCAGCGACGCGGACGGCGCTGACCATCGCGACCCGCTATGCCGGGCACCGCCGCCCGTTCGAGGCGCCAGGGCTCCGGGCGGAGGTGCCGGTCCTGGACTACCTGGTGCACCAGCGCAAGCTCCTGCCCGCCATCGCGACGTCTACGCATTGGCCCTCGCGCAGAACCAGCTCGTCGAGCAGATGCACGACATCCAGCGCCTCGGCGCCGCCGCCCCGCAGCAGGCGCGGCGCGAGCTCGAGGCGCGCGCGGCCGCCCTCAAGGTCGCCTCCACGTCGCACGCGACCGCCGCGATCCAGATGGCCCGGGAGGCCTGTGGCGGCGCTGGCTACCTCGGCGAGAACAGGCTGCCGGCGCTCAAGGCGGACACCGACGTCTTCACGACGTTCGAGGGGGACAACACGGTCCTCCTCCAGCTTGTCGCCAAGGGACTGCTGACAGAGTTCCAGGAGTCCTTCGGTGACCTTCAGACTCTGGGCTGGATCCGTTTCGGCTCAAGGTTGTTCGCCGACTCGGTGCTCGAGCGCACCTCGACCTACAGCCTCGTCTCACGCATCGTCAAGGCCGCGCCGTCCCGCGACTCCGACAACGCCGAGCTTGACCGCGGGCGGCAGCTCGAGCTCGTCCTTGACCGCGAGCGGCACCTGCTCGAAGGCGTCGCCCTGCGCCTCCAGAAGGGGACCCGATCGGGAGCGGGTCAGTTCGCCGTCTTCAACGCGGCGCAGGACCACCTCGTCGGCGCGGCGCGGCCCACGTCGACCGAGTCGTCCTCGACGCCTTCGTCACAGCCATCGACGCGTGTGCCGACGCTGAGGCCAGGGCTGTCCTCGACCGGGTCTGTATCTCTATGCCCTGAGCATCATCGAGGCGAACCGGGCCTGGTACCTGGAGCACGACCGGCTCTCCCCCGGCCATTCCAAGGCCGTCGTCGCCGGCGTGAACCGGCTCTGCGCGGAGCTGCGGTCGATGGCCCGCGCCCTCGTCGACGGGTTCGGGATCAGCGACAAGTGGCTGGGCACCCAGCTCCTCGAGCCGCTCACCGACTGAGCCCACCGGACCTCCGGCCGCCCACCAGACGCCGTATGCCGTGGGGCGTGCTTACCTCCCGGCAGCCGACTCGTGGGTCTCGACGGTGACCAGGTCGTCGACGGAGACCTCACCGGGCACCGGCACCACGGCATACACCCCGGGACAGTCTCCTGCGAGGGAGGTGACCTCCAGCTCGACGTCGCCGATCCTCAGGCGACGGCCGACCAGGTCGGCGAGGGCCTCGTCGGCCATGTCGAGGACGAGGTTGGCCCGGGGGTGGCTCGTGACGAACTCCGTCGCCGTGACGAGGTGGACCGGAGACTTCTTGCGCCGGTCACCGTCCAGGCCGGCCTCCGACACGCCCACCGAGTCCAGCTCCTGTCCCGGCTGGTCCTTCTCGGGGTAGATGAAGATGCTCGCAACGACGGCCATGAGCAGAGAGTAGCCGCAGGCCCGATCGGGTGAACGTGAAGGGACTCGAATACGATGCAGGGCCGAAGGGTAGGTCGCGTCGGAAGCCGTCCGACCTGCATGGCCCTGCTGCTGACCTGCAGGGATGGGCGACTGAAAGCGGATGAGAGACGTCTGATCCGATCGCATATCCTAACGACAGAGCAACACCTTCGCCGCTGCGACCGTACCGAGTTGGTGTTTGCCGGGTCGGACGGCAGCTGCGCGCGCCGACGGCCCATTACGGGCGGTCCGTTCGCTCGGAGCGTCGCAACGGCAAGACGTCGGTCAAGAGTGCTCACGGGTCTTCACTGCCCTCGAGGCGATTGGACGGCCCGATCTCTATTGGCATGACCGTCGTCGGCGGCCACCTCGGGTGCGCAGTCTGGCTCGACGGTTCGCGAGATGCAGCGTCGGCTCGGACACACGACGCCCCCGATGGCTCTCCGGTGCCAGGCCGCGACCGCGGAGCATGACCGTGCCATCGAGGGCGACCTTGCCTTGGGTAAGGTCGATGAGGACCTAGACAGACGAGGAGATGCTCCAATCGACCTCCCTTCCCTCCCCGATCTCGGGTCGGGGCACCGGACGCTTCACCGGTTCGTGCCGTGTGCCGCTGTGACCACTGCGTTTGCGCTGCTGACGCTGGCCGTTCGCTCCAGTCCTCGGGTCTTCGCCGCTGATCTCTGGTTACACGAATGGCTCAGAACGCACCGCACCCCCGGGCTGACATCCTTGGCATTAGCAGTGACGTCGACTGGCAACAGCACCGTGCTCATTCCAGCTGCGTTCACGGGGGCGTTTGTCGCGACTCGTGGAGCGGTTCGCCCCCGGATTCTTCTCGCGACGTCGGTCGCAGTGGTGTTGGTGCTGGGGGTCGGCATCCGGCTGGACGTCAGCGACCTCGTGGCTCGCGCCCGACCGCCGCAGTCCGACTGGGCCGGGTACGCGCACGGCTACGCCTTTCCCTCCGGGCACAGCACGGCTGCGGTCATGACCGCAGGGTTACTGGTGTGGGTGGCGGCGACCCGGCTCAGGGGGAGAACGCGCGGGATCGTCGTCGGGCTCATCGTGTTCTGGGGTGTAACTGTTGGACTCACCCGGGCCTACCTCGGCGTTCACTGGCCTACCGACGTCCTCGGCGCTTGGCTACTGGCGGTTGCATGGCTATGTATCGCTCGTGCTTCAGCCCACGCTCTGGCCGCCCGGCACCCCACCGAACTCGTTATGGCCCTCACCGGCGCTGAAGGGAGAGCCGGCCCCTGATCGGGCCAACGCGCGGCATCCTGCGCCGGAACTGGGTTTCATGCTGGGCAGGGCCGTGCCCCGACATGCACGTGACAATGGCTCAGGGGCACTGGGGTCCTTCACTGCGCGAGTACATGAGCGACTACGTCCACTGGGCCTGCCTCGGCGCCCTCTGCGAGCACCGGTGGCACCAAGTCGACCAGCTTCGAATCGGTGTCTCCAACCTGATGTCCCGGAACGGAGCATCAGCCCGGCCGGATAACCGCGAGGGTCACTGTCCAGTCCGTGGCCAGCGGTCGAGGGAGGCTCACCGAGAAGCAGAGCCAGCATCCATACGGTTCGCCACTGATCGTGGCCCTGGTGCGTGTGGTGTGTCAGGCTGCGGGGGTGGACAGTGCCGGCGTCAAGGCTTTTTTTCGAGCAGGTCTCGACGCAGTGGGATGACATGCGTTCCAGCTTCTACAACGCCGATATCATCGACGCCCTTGCCGAGCGTGGGCGTGTGAGCTCGACGTCCACAGTGGTGGACGTCGGCACGGGCACCGGGTTCATCGCCGCTGGCCTGGCCGGGTGGGTCGCGCACGTCATCGGTGTCGACAACTCTACGGCGACGCGCTGGGACTTGCCGATGACAGCGTCGACGTCGCGGTCGCGAACATGGTGCTGCACCAATGCTCCGGACCCGGTGGAGATGCTGGCCGAGATGGCCCGCGTGGTGCGTCCGGGTGGCGTCATCGCGATCGCCGACGAGATCGAGCACCACTACGAGTGGATGCGCACCGAACAGGCCGACCTTTGGCTCGGGTTTACTCCTCGTGCGGTGAGAACCTTCTTCGACCAGGCCCGCCTCGTGGAGTACAGCTACTCCTCGTTAAGCATGCAATGATGCATCGCCTCCAAGACCTCGGTCGGGGTCGCCGCAAACATCGGCATCTTCGCCGCCTGGGCGAGAGTGCCTTCATGACCGGCAGCGCCACGACCGGGAGGCACGATGGACCGCTCCCCGGCCCCAGCCGCAGTCCGGTCTGCCGGGCCACGGGCCGGCTGCACAGAACGTGCGGCTTGACTGAAGGTACATTTCGCGCAAGCCGGCATCCGTGGATGAGCGCTCCGCCCGAGGTCCCGCCTTCAGCAGTGAGCAAAGCCGTCAGCGGACTCGCCAGCCGCCATCAGCACAGAATCGCCTGACTAGCGCTCGCTCACTCGTGGTCGATGTCATCCGGTTCGGGCTTCTGATCTGACACGCATGAAGCCGCCATCGCGAAGTGGTGCGTCACTCGTTTGCGCAGGTCAGACCTCGAACGCTGATGTGGACGTGAAGGGACTCGAACAGTTTTAGTGCGGAAACCCCGCTCCTCCCCGTCTCGGTGCAAGATCTGTCAATATGGGGTCTGACCTGGACTGACGTCCATTTCTGGCTCGTGACACAGATGGTCACTAGCGGCCATGGATCGCCACTCATCTGACACGTATCTGACACGAAACAGGGGAGCTAATGAGCAGACGTTCGTTCGGGGCGATCACTCGACTGCCCAGCAAACGCTACCGGGCGAGGTACACCGGGCCGGACACGCGTTGGCACAACGCGCCGACAACCTTCGAGGCGAAGATCGACGCTGAAGCCTGGCTTGTGGAGGAGCGTCGACGCATTGACGGCGGCAGATGGACGCCTCCCTCGGACAGGAGGGCGGCGGCCGCCCAGGCGGAAGCGGCGCGCCTGTCCAACACTTTCGCTCGATACGCCGACGACTGGTTCGCTGCGCGCGTCGATCTCGCACCCAGCACTCGAGCGAGCTATAGCACATCGATCGCGAAACACCTGAAGCCGGCGTTCGGAGAACTGCCGGTAACCGACATCACGCCACCACTCGTGCGCCGCTGGTACAGCTATACGCCGACCGAACACCAACTGCCAGAGTCCACGCCTATCAGGTGCTGTCCGGCATCCTTCGCCAAGCCGAGGACGACGAAATCATCACACGTAATCCCTGCCGGGTTCGCGGTGGAGCTTCGACCAGGGCCACCCGGGAACCCCAAGTGCTGTCGCTGGCTGAACTGCTGGCGCTGACCGACGCCATGCCGCCTCAACACCACGCGATGACTCTGATATGCGGCTTGTGCGGCCTTCGGTTTGGCGAAGTGACTGGTTTGCGCCGTCAAGACCTCGACCTGGATCAGGGACTCCTTCACGTCAGACGAGGCGCAGTGAGGGTGAACGGCAAGAAACAGCTGGGCCGTCCCAAGACAGCGGCTGCCGTGCGGACCGTCACAATGCCTATCATCGCGAGAGATGCGCTGCGGGCGCACCTTCAAACGCTGTCTGAGGGTGGACGAACGAGCCTGGTGTTCCCCGGGCAGGATGGCACTCCCCTAGCTCCCTCCAGCCTCTACGGACGGAAGTCCCGGATTGAACGGCGCAGCAGCGGCAGGACGTACACCAAGACGGCGTACGGGTTCTACGCCGCCCGAGAGACGATCGGCCGACCGGAGCTTCACTGGCACGACCTCCGCCGGACCGCGGCCACCTTAGGCGCCCAGTCCGGAGCGACTGTCCGCGAGATGCAGCACCGTCTAGGCCACACCACACCCACGATGGCCCTTCACTATCAAGCAGCCACGATCGAACGAGACAAGCTAATCGCCGAACGGCTTCAGAACGCCGTGAACCAGTACACGACGGCATAAGAACCGCCACGGCTGCCCATGGAGGCGGGTAGCGCACAGGTTCGAATCCTGCCGGGGGCACCAAGCCGCAAGCCCTTGACCTGCACAAACGCCGACGCGACCCAGGGTCGTGCAATATCCGTGCAATAACCTCCGTCACGGTCACGGTCACGGCCCCGGGCCGCAGCCAAGCCGCGTTGCCCCGCAGATGGGACCAGGTCGCGTTGCAGTGGGCGAGTCGGGAGGGGGACTTGCCCGCTAGTGTTGCGTGTCGCAAGTGACTTTACATTTGGGTTTTGAGATCATGGCCTATGTCAATTCGACTTGCGCCGCTGGAGGTTCGTGAGACCGATCGGCCGGAGCTTGAGAGCTGG
>JAABUW010005270.1_pt1 | contig 16929 bp, 17 predicted proteins | sample 5560081 | NCBI WGS metagenome assembly JAABUW01 (sample SAMN10711882, study PRJNA513363) | rock metagenome | isolation source: Antarctica rocks | place: Antarctica: Victoria Land, Knobhead sud | reverse complement strand
CCCCGGTAAACGTTGAACGAAAAACAGTGTCGGATTGGAGGCGTGCGCGGAAACCCTCGACCGAGGGTTTTCCGACAGGGCTTATGCGTACCAGGAGGCACTTCCGTTAGTTCGGGCCTATTATGCCACCCTGGCGCACGAGGCCACGCACATGACCGGGCACCCAAGCCGGTGCGCGCGCGACCTGCGAGGCCGGTTCGGCGAGGAGGCGTATGTGGCCGAGGAACTGGTGGCCGAGCTTGGCGCGGCGTTCATCTGCGCCGACCTGGCGCTGGCCCCCGAGCCGCGGCCGGACCATGCGGCCTACGTCGCGTCGTGGCTGAAGGTGCTGCGGGGCGACAAGCGGGCGATCTTCACGGCAGCCGCTAAGGCGCAGGCAGCGGCGGACTGGATGCACGCGCGGCAGGGAGCGGATACGCGGCCCGAAGTGGACGAGCAGGCCCGGGCAGCGTAGCAGCGGGGCAGGGGCGGCCCAGGCCGCCCCGCTTGCCTCCGGATAGTCTGAATACAGAACGACCTGCGTATGGGCGGCGGGCCGCTGCGCGGCCCGATTGATTATAGATAGCTGCTATCTAGATTAAGAATATATCTAGCTGCTATCTAACTTCATGCTAAGATGCAGCCATGACCGCAGTGATCGCCTTTGTGAGCCAAAAGGGAGGAGTCGGGAAATCGACGCTCGCCCGCGCCCTCGCTCGCGAGGCGGCGGCGAGTGGCCTCAAGGTGAAGATTGCTGACCTCGATCCCGACCAGGCAACCATCGTCGATTGGCACAAGGTCAGGACGCAACGCGCCTTGGAGCCTTCGTTATCCGTGGAGCTATTCCGGACCGTCGCCCAAGCCCTGGCTAGCGCCGAGGGGCATGACCTACTGGTCATTGACGGTCCCGCCAAGGCCAGCAGCGGCACTACCGAGATCGCCAAGAGGGCAGACCTGATCGTGCAGCCCACTGGCGCAGCACGTGATGACCTGAACCCGGCTGTCCGCGTGTTCCATGGCCTTATCAGGCTTGGCGTGCCGCATAGCCGGCTCATCTTCGCGCTGAACCACATCGGGACGGAGAGCGAGGCAGAGGCCGCCCGCGCCTTCATCACGGAGGCGGGCTACTTGGTGTTGCCGGGCTATCTGCCCGAGCGCCCGGCCTATCGACTGGCGCAGAACGAAGGATACGCCGTCACGGAGACCCGTTTCCACGGTCTCAAGGAACGCGCCGACGCGCTGATCCAGTCGCTGATCGATAAGGTGGCCGGAGGCGAGGCGAGCCATGGCTGACGCATCCAAGCTCCAGGGCCTGCGACGTTCCGGATTGGGCGCCCCGCCGCCACAGCACGAGGCGCGCACAGACCTCGCACCCGAGCCGCCGCGCGTCGCACCTTCCAGCACCGAGTCGACCGTCGCTGCACGGCAGCCTCGGCGCGCCGAGGCTGCGGCTTCCAAGCCTGGTCGGATGGACGGCCGGACGATGCGCCGGTCCGGACGCACGGTGCAATTCGCGACGCGCGTCAGCCCGGAGTTCGACGAACGCATCCGGCAGATCGCCATGCGGGAGGGAATGCTCCTAGTGGAAGTGCTGGAGTGCGCCTTAGACGCCTATGAAGCCAGCCAAAAGAAAGCATATACCTAGCTGCTAGGTGACAGCTAGACAGCAACGCTTAGGAACCACCCGAAAACTAATAGTTGACCGGCCCTCAGCCGAGAACTTCGACGGTCCCGCTCAGACGGGCGCGGCGACCGACACGGTGGCGCCGTACCTCGGAGAAGGCCGCCCGTAGCTCGTCCTCGTTCTTTCGCGCCCACGCCAACTGCACGCTCGTGACCTTGCGCCCGGCCTTCACCGGCCGAAAGGCGACGGAGAAGTCGGCCAAGTCGTTGACCTCCTTGGCAGCAGGCTTAAGGCACCAGGCATTGAAGTTGCCGAAGGTTGTCAGTTCGTCCGGCTTGACGCCAAGGAGTTCCCGCAGCTCGCCGAGATCAAAGATCTCCGACCAGCGAAATTGGAGGTTGCGGCGTTTCTCGCCGATCTCGTAGAGCGCGAGGGCGTACTTACTGGTGAAGGCCCGAACTAACGGAAGTGCCTCCTGGTACGCATAAGCCCTGTCGGAAAACCCTCGGTCGAGGGTTTCCGCGCACGCCTCCAATCCGACACTGTTTTTCGTTCAACGTTTACCGGGGTTATTCAGCTCAATCCGACTTCGATCTGGAGTGTGCGGAATACACATGTTTCCCGTCATCCGACTGCGTATCGATAACTGAGGAGAACGGTCAGAACGCCTGCTCTGCTTGGGTTTTGGACAGGCCCGTTCGCGCTTTGTCTGGCTATGCGTACCAGGAGGCACTTCCGTTAGTTCGGGCCGTGAAGGCGAACATTACTTCCTTGCGGAGCCGTCCGAAGACCCGGCTGTCCAGGATGATTTGGCGCAGGTCAGCGTCGAAGCGATAGTAGAGCAGCCCGGCTGCATCATCGTGCTCGGTGGTTCGAGACAGCAGTGTCACCTTCATAACGGCCGGCCGCCCGTCCTGCACCACTCGTACCCGCACGATCGTACGCATCAGGCGGTCGATGCTGTCGGCCAGGCGCTCCCCGCCCTCATGATTTCCCCGCAGGTCGGCTTTGGCGATGCAATGAGTCGTGTCGTCGCCGATCTTGTCCCAAGCGTTGGCGATGAGGAGGTTGTAGATGCGCCGATCGCTAAGCGTGAGCGCCATGTCCAACACGTCAATGAGTTCGCCGGGCTTGATCATCGAGCCAGGAGCCGGACGTTGGTCAATGGTTCGGACAGCGACAGCGGACATGGCAAGGCGTTCCATTAGGTCTCAGGGACGCTAGCCTAAGAGTTGCTGCGCCCCAAACCTAATAGTTGACGGGCCGGAAACTGTTGATTTGTGATGGCTTCTAGGCCATCCACCCCAAACCTAATAGTTGCCAGCAGGTCGTCGCTCGGTGGCCACCCCATCCCTAATTTTTGACCACCCCATTCCTAATTGAAGGCCACCCCATCCCTAGTCTGAACCGACCCGATTCCTAATAGATAAGGCGAATATCGGTCTAGATTCAGCTACTTACAACCTACGAACATAGAACAGAAGAACAAAGAGAATCTACGGTGTGGAAAACTTTGCCTGTGGATAAGGCTCAAGGCCACGCTTTACGCATCGCATAGACGAATAACTTACCCTTCCCTGTGCAGCAGGTCATTGCCGGTAATGGGCCGGAGGTTCAGTTCGGAAGGCGCCTTGAGCAACAGCTCCGAGGTGGTGGCGACACCCTGCGGGGCAGTGCAGACGCTCCAGACGCGCAGTCGGTAGAGGCCGGGCTGCAACTCAGCCCCCAGCACGAGTGAGGCAGTAGCTTCCTGGCTGCCGGATTGGGTCACCAGCGCCGTGCGCTGGTCCAGGCTGCGGCCTTCCAGCCAGGCCTGCAGGAAGCAGGTCGGCGCGATCATAGCGCCGTTGGCGAAGCGGGCCGTGAGGTCGGTGCCGATCTGGTAGCGGCCGGCCTCCTTCGCCCGCAGCCAGCCCTGGAACTCGACGCCGGTAGGGTTGGCGTAGCGCACGCCCCGAGTGCGGATGTCGGTAAAGGCGATCGGGCCGCCGTCATAGACGAACCCGCCCACGCTGTCGGGCGGGATGTCGGCCAGGCCGTTCGCGTCACGCGGCACCGCATGCGCGACGGCGAGGGCTCCGGGTTTGTAGGCCTCTGGCAAGGCCGCAGGAACGGCGCCCGGGGCAGGGGAGGGAATTGCTACTCCTTCGGTCGCTGCGACGCCCTGAGCGGCCCCTGACGGCTGCGGACGGGCCTGATCGAACCGGTGCAGCAGCTCGTCGAGCTTCTGTTCGATCCGATCGAGCTGATTCGGTGTGGATGGCGTGGGTGTGGCCGGCGCTGGTGTCTGCGCAAACGCGGATGGGAGCAAAGCAAGCAGAGTAGCTGCCAGGAAAAGGGCTGGGCGGATCATGGGTGCTTTCCGGGTTTGAAGGTACCGAAGCGATCGCCGTTCGGAGTCGGGGCGATCGTCACGTCGCTTAGTGGGTGCCCCGGCGCGATCCTCGGCACGTCCGAGAGCGGAGACTGCAAAGGACCTCCGTCACGCTGCAGGCCCATCGACGTCCTTTGCGTAGCCGGGTCGAAGCGGCCGGCCGATTGGTCCAGCTCGGGGGCGTGCGGGCCGACGACGCGCAGCAGGAATAGCGCCAGGGTGACGCCGGCGCCGATGGCCGCACCACGGAAAATAGGATCGTGCCGCCAGGCAACCGGCGCAGCATCAACCAGACGGTACAACCAGTCCTGGACGGCGACGCGGGCGGTCACATCGTGGCGTCCACGGCCGCGGCAGCGTCGATGTCGGCCGCTTCCACCATCACCAAGTCATCGGCTGTGCGGCCTGCCAGGCGCATGACCCGGCTGGCCTGCGCTTCCCGGGTGCGCTCCCACAGGGTCCGCACGGCGCGGCCGTTGCCGAAGGTCTCGGCCCGGGCGCGCAGCATCGTATCGCAGGCCTCCATCAGCGAGTCTGCCGCATCCGGCGCAAGGTGGAAGCTAGCGCCGGCGACCAGGCCGCGGTAGATCATGCCCAGCTCCGGCGCGGTATAGTCCTGGAAGGCGATGGTGCGGGTGAAGCGGGAGCGCAGGCCGGGGTTGCTGTCCAGGAAGCGGCGCATCTCGCCGGTGTAGCCGGCGACGACGACGCAGAGCCGTCCACGGTTGTCCTCCATCAGTTTTAGCAGTGTGTCCACGGCCTCCCGGCCGAAGTCCTGCCCACCGCCACCGGGACCGCTGCTGACCAAGCTGTAGGCCTCGTCGATGAACAGCACGCCATCGAGCGCCAGGGCGACGGTGTCGCGCACCTGGATGGCGGTGTGTCCGATGTAGCCGGCGACCAGGGTGGAACGGTCGGCCTCGACCAGGTGGCCGCGCTTGAGATAGCCCAAGCCGTGCAGGATCTCACCCATGAGGCGGGCGACGGTGGTCTTGCCGGTGCCGGGGTTGCCCAGGAACACGCAGTGCAGGGCGGGCAGCTCGCCCTTGTGGCCGAGCAGGGCGCGCTCACGCTCCACCGCCAGAACGTCGATGAGCTTGCGCACCTCCGCCTTGACCGAGGCAAGGCCGACCATGCCGTCCAGCTCGGCCAGGGCACGGTCGAGCGAACGGGTGGTGCGCGACACCGGCGCTACGGCCGGGGCAGGAGAGCTGTCGGCCGGCTGGTCCCGCTGAGAGGAAAGCGGGGCGGGATTGCCTGGCCGGTTGGCGCCGGGCCGGATGATGGTGCTGGGGCTGCTCCGCCCGCCCAGCATGGTGGCGGTAGTGCGCCACAGCCGCCATCCGGCGACGGCGGTGCAGAGCAGGAACAGGGTGCCGGCATAGGCGTTGAGCAACGTCCAGCCGACGTAGGCGGCGAACAGCATGACTCCCAGCCGGAGCAACGGACTGACCCCGTTCACTCGGCTGCGTCCTGGTCATCCTGGCTGCCGCGGTGGAAGCGGTTGGCCCCGACCAGGCCGTCCCACTCGGGGCGGCGAAAGTAGATAGCCCGGCCGCAGCGCAGCGGCGAGCTGCCGCGCATGATGACGAAGGCCTCGTCGGCGCGGGTGTCCTGCATCAGCTCCTCCGGCCGGATCAGCGCGCGCTTCATCTCGGAGCGGTTCTCCGACCGCCCCGAGCTGCTGGAGGTGCCCATGCTGCCGCGGGACTGGCTGCCCTCGGTGTCGCCCAGGCTGGTGGAGACCACGCCATACTCGCCGCACATGGCGGAGAGCTCGCGGGCGGTGTCCGGGTCCTGGACGGTGGCGAACAGCCGCCAGGCGGAGCTGTCGTACCAGGCCTGTTTGCCCTCGCGGCCCCACTGTCCCACGAGCTGACCGAGCGACTGGTAGAGCAGCATCATGGTGATGCCGTACTTGCGCCCGGCGTCGCGGGCGGTCTCGACGATCTGCATATAGCCGAGGCGGGCCACCTCATCGAGCAGGAACAGCACCCGGCCTTTCAGGGCGCCATCGGCGTCGTAGACGGCGTTGAGCAGGGCGCCGATCACCACCCGGCCGAGGGCAGGGGTGTTCTGCAGCACATGCAGCGGGATCTGCACGAACACGGTCAGTTTGCCATTCGTGAGGTCACGTGTCTTGAACGATGAACCGGAAACGAGATCGGCGAAGACGCCGGTGCTGAGCCAGGCGGTGTCCTCGTCGGCATTCTGGTAGATGCCGGAGTAGGTTTCCTTGACGGCGCCCTTGATGATGCCGGCGAGGTCGCGTGCCTTGGGGCTGTGCGAGTGCTGGTGGATGCTGGCCAGCAGCTCGCGCATCTCGTCCTCGGGCGTCACCAGGCGGCGGCGCAGGGTGCGGAGCGTCTTCTGCTCCGGGGCGAGGTCCGGGTCCCACAGCATGTCGGCGAGCAGGCAGCGGATCAGGGCGCGGCCGCGGCCGCCGAAGAACTTGCTGGACCCGCTGTCAGTGCGGCTTTCGCCGCTGATCCAGCCGACCACGGCATCGACGTGGGTTTCCGCTGCCGGCGAGCTGGTGTCGATCCAGTCCAGCACGTTGAAGGCACACGACGCGGCGTTGAAAGGGTCGAGGGTGACGACCTGGTGGCCGAGGGCCTGCTCCCGGTAGCTCTGCATCATCGGCCCCATCTCGCGCGAGGGGTCGAGCACGACGGCGGAGCCGGACCAGGCAAGCAGGGTGGGGATGCCAGCCGAGGTGGTCTTGAAGCCGCCGGCGCCGGCGAAGACAAGCGCATGGGTGGCGGCCGAGCGGCACGGGTCGACCAGCAGCGGCGCCTTGCCGCCCATGCCCCAGCTCCGGCGATCGGCCGGGTCGAAGCGGCCGCGCTTGGCGGCGCGGTCCTGGTCCACGCGATAGGCCTCGCCGACGATCAGGCCGCCATAGGCCGGGTCCGGCCCGGGGAACAGCTTTTGTGCTTCCTTCATGGACAGCCAGTCGGCATGGCCGAAGTTGTCGGAGGTGCCGCGCAACAGGGAGGGAGCGCCAGGGCTGCCGATCGGCCGGGCGCGGATGGCGGCGCAGAAGCCCGCGAATGCGGCGAACAGGCCGGCGATCACGGCGACGCCGTGCGTCGGCTCGAAGGCGTTGAGCACGGCCAGGGGCGACACGCCGGGCGCGCCGACGTAGGGCCAGAGGCGCTGGAACTCGGGCCAGCCGGTCAGGACGGCGGTCACAGCCAGGCCGAGGATGCCGGCGAGCGCCATGGCGCGGCTGCCGACCCGGCCGCGGTGCAGGGCGATGCCGACCGCCATGACCGCCAACGGGCCGAGCAGGGCGGCGGTGGGCCAGGCCAGGTATGCCGCCCGGTAGCCGAGCGTCGCATAGCTGCCCGGCCGGCTTGACGGGAAGGTGCGGAGGAAGCCGAGCCAGAACTCGGAGGCGAGGCTCCAGGCCCACCAGACCACCCACACGGGCCAAAGCTGGACGGCGACGCGCAACCCGACCCGAAGCACGTCATAGCCGGCGCGCTGGATCACTCCGCAGCCTTCGCCGGCTTTGTTCCTTCCGAGATCCCGGCCGTGCTGCCGACCTGGCGTGCGGTGCCGCCATGGACGTTGGCGAGGGTGCTGGCGTCGTCGAGGCGGGCTAGGCCCTCCCAGTGCTGCATGACGCGGCTGTAGCGGAAGCCGGCCTTGCGCAGGGCCGTCGTGGCGTCCTTGGGCAGCGGGGCGGTGAAGGTCAGCAGCACGGCCTCCTTGCCCTCGTCGCGGGCGCGGGCTTCGCGAGTGAAGGCCCGACCGCCCAGGGCCGCCCACTTCTCGACCTGCGCCTTGTCATCGGTGCCATCACGCAGCGACAGCAGCGCGCCGTAGAGGGCGTTGCTGTCCAACTCGAGCAAGCCGGTCTTCTCGACCAGGGCGCCGGCCTCGACCAGGCGGCGGGTGCGCTGCTTGCGCTCGTCGAGCTTCAGCTTGGCTTCCGCTTCGGCGAGGCGGGCCTTGGATTGTTCATGGGCGCGAAGTCGATCTGCAAGCGAGCGTGCCATGGCATATCCATTGATTTGTTGGGCTAATGGACGTCAGAACTACTGCGGTTCGTCAGCAAAGCAAGTCAGGACCTGCCATAATCCGCTTGCGTAATTGCGCCTTTAGAAGCCAGCCATGCGTGAGTGCCGGAGAATGACAAAGGTCATCAAACATGGTAGGCGCGCGGCCTGACCGGCGCCTCAACCGGTCCTCGAATGTATCCCTCTACCCAGATGAGCTTGCGCAGCGACATGGCAGGACCGTGGGGCTGGAGCTTGAAGTGTCCCGTTACATCCTGCCGGCTGGTCAATGACCAGCTCGACAGCTCTGTCGTAGCTGGGCGGCCAAGCCGGTCGTGAGCAGGATTGAGCCGTGTCATGGCAAAGAAGTTTTCGCCTTTCCTCGGCTTGCCTTGAATGAGGCGCCCGGTTTCGGTTGTTTTTAGCTTCTCGCGTGCCTCCTCCGGTCCAAAGGCGTAATAGGCAAGCACCAGCCGCAAGAACTGACCGGTCCGCTCACGCGCGCGCGTTTCAGCTCCCGGGTCTACGAAGGGAGCCTTCAGGTCCGAATCGGCCATCGTCAGGCGTGGGGAGGAAGTGCTGGCCATCGCCCGAACCCTGCCGTCCGGTGCGATGGTACCAAGAAAGCGTCCGCGTCCCCGCTCCGACCCTCGATCAGTGAGCAATCCAACGAATGTCATGAATGTTTCGGCAAACGGTGTTGCGTTCCGCAGCGTGCCGGCAAAGATGGCGCGTAGTTCCACCACATCGCCTGGTGCCAGCTCCACGAGCAGAGCGCCATGTGGGACGTCGACGTAGATGGCACGATTATCGCCGAACGTCTGGCTCCACTGCGCATCGACGCTGTTTGGCAGGTTTGCATCAGCCAGCAGACCGGCTGTTGCCCGGGTGAGGACAAGACCAAGGGGGTTGGCGGGAGGCTGATCCTCGAACAGCACCGTCGATCCGGCAGGAAGGTACGGCGTCGTGAAGAGTGCGAGCAGCACGTAAAAGGTTTCTTCGAGAAGGTTGATCTTGGCAATTTTGCCCCGCTTGGCTGCTTGCAACCAGTCGGCGGTCCACATGGCCAGATTGGTACGAGGATCGCCGTGGCGGAGCTTTTCGGGAAGCAGATCGGAAGTGTAGCGGCAGAACCAGTCGAGCCAGATAAGCATGGTGGGTATCTTCGGCAGCCGTTGTTGAAGCCATCAGGTTAAACCGCGCAGTGGGTTCTGCACCAGCGACCCAGAGGGAGCGAGAAGCGTGCAGACGCAATATGCGTTGCTGCGCAACGCTGCTTGAAGGGAGCACCAACACGCGGCAAAGTGCGCCCGTGGCCATCGCCTTCGCCCGTGCCCGCTACCTGTCCCGCGCTGCCGGCGGCAACGCCGTGCGGTCCGCGGCCTACAACGCCCGTGAGGCGATCCAGGCCGAGCGCACCGGCGAGCTGTTCCACTTCCGCCACCGCGACGCGCCGGAGCACCACGAGGTGCTGCTGCCGGAGGGTGCCGACCCCCGGTTCGCCGACTGCGCCGTGCTGTGGAACACGGGCGAGGCGGCGGAGCGCCGGAAGGACAGCCAGGTCGCGCGCGAGATCGTGCTGGCGCTGCCGGCCGACCGCGAGCTGACCACGGCGGACCGGATCGAGCTGGCGCGCACGTTCGCCGAGCAGCACTTCGTGGCCAAGGGCCTGGCCGTGCAGCTCGACGTCCACGCGCCGCACAAGGAGCGCGGCGAGGCGGAGGGCGCCTTCACCGAGGGGACAGGTGGCGACCACACCAACTGGCACGCGCACCTGCTCATCACGACCCGGCGCCTGGAGGGCGAGGGGTTTGCGGCCCGGAAGGCGCGCGACCTGGACCCGGAGGTGCGCCGGGCCGGTAGCCGCGCCGTGGTGGCGGACGGCGAGGCGTGGGGCGAGACGTGGCGGGCGCACCAGGACCGCTACTTCCAGGAGCACGGCATCGAGGTGCGAGTGGACGCGACGGCGGCGCACCCAGGCGAGCACATCGGCCCGGTCCGCATGAGGAAGGTGGACAGCCCGGCCATGGCCCGCGCCGAGGCGCTGCGCACGGCGAACGAGGCGGCGGCCCGGGACCCGGAGCAGGTGCTGGCGGCGCTGACGCGCAACAACGCCACGTTCACCGAGCGCGAGCTGGACCGCTACCTCCAGAAGCACCTTGGGGCTGGGACGGACGGGACGCCCGACCCTGCCAATGCACGGGACATCGCGGACGCGAGGCGGGCGGTGCTGGGGCACCGTGACGTGCTGGCGCTGCACGACCGCGAGACAGGCGAGGCGGCCGGGCGGTTCACCATCACCGGCGTGCGCGAGCAGGAGCGCGCGGCGCTGGCGGATGGGGCGGCAGTGGCCGGCGCCGGACACCACCGGGGCGTGAAAGCCCGGCATCAGGAAGCGGCACTGGAAGGGCGCACGCTGCGCCCTGACCAGCGCGCCGCGTTCGAGCACGCTTTGTCAGCTGGCGGGCTGAAGCTGGTGGAGGGCCGGGCCGGCACGGGGAAGAGCTACACGCTGGCGGCGGTGCGTGACGCGCACGAGCGGGCCGGCTACCGGGTGGTTGGGCTGGCGCCGACCAACGCCGTGGCGCAGGACCTGAAGGCGGACGGGTTCCGGGAGGCGGGCACGGTCCACTCGGCGCTGTTCGGGATCAAGAACGGGCGCAGCCCCGGGTGGGACGGGCGCACCGTGCTGGTGGTGGACGAGGCGGCGATGCTGGACAGTCGCGTGACCGGCGAGCTGCTGGCCGAGGCGCGGCAGGCCGGGGCCAAGGTGGTGCTGGCCGGGGACGACCGGCAGCTGGCCAGCATCGAGCGCGGCGGGCTGTTCACCGAGCTGCGGCAGCGGCACGGCGCGGCCGAGATCACCGAGGTGACGCGGCAAAAGGTGGACTGGCAGCGGCAGGCGGCGCGCGACCTGGCCGAGGGCCGGTTCGACAGCGCGGTGCAGGCGTTCGACAAGCATGGTGCGGTGACGTGGACGGCGGACCAGGACGCGGCACGGGCTGCCTTGGTCGCGCGCTGGACGGCGGATACCGCGGCGGACCCAGGGGCCAGCCGGTTCGTGTTCGCCTACACGAACGTCGAGGTGGACCGGCTCAATGCGGAGCTACGCGGAGTGCGGCGGGACCGGGGCGAACTGGGATCGCCGGACGTGGTGTTGGTCACCAAACACGGCGAGGCGGCGTTCGCAGTCGGCGACCGGGTGCAGTTCACCGACACGGCCAAGAAGCTCGGCATCCACAACGGCAACGCCGGCACTATCACCGGGCTGGACGCCGCGACAGGACAGGTCGCGGTGCGGCTGGACGCTGCCTCTGGCAAGGAGGGCCGCGTCGTCACCTGGTCGGCGGCGGACGGGTTCGAGGGTTTCCGGCACGGCTATGCCGGGACGATCTACAAAGGCCAGGGCAAGACGCTGGACCACACGTATCTGCTGCACACCCATCACTGGCGGGCGGCGGCGAGCTATGTGGCGCTGACCCGGCAGAGGGAGAGCGCGCAGGTGTTCGTCAGCACCGAGACTGCGCGCGATGCCGGGCAGCTTGCGCGGCAGATGGCGCGGGGCGAGGTGCGGGCGGCATCGGTGGCGTGGGCCACCCTGGACGAGCTGGCGCCGGAGCTACGGCAGCGGGCTGGGGAGGGGCAGAAGGCGCAGGGGACGGCGGAAGCCGCCCAGCAGCCGGCAGGTGTGGGCATCCGTGCTGGCCAGGCTGCCGCTGCCGCGGCGCCCAGCGCCGCCCAGGATGCGGCGCCACAGCCGGCGGTGGCAAAGGTCGCGGCAGGGCAGGGGCAAGCGCAGCCTGTCGGGGACTGGCTGATCCCGCCGTACGTGGACCCGTCCGGGCAGGGGCGGGACAGCTTGGGGCGGAGCACCGGCCCCGGCGAGGTCGCGGCGGCGGTGGCGGCGGACAAGGCGGTGCAGCGCGAGGGCGAGGCGCGGTGGAGCTACCTGCAAGGGGCCTACAAGGACCCGCACGGGGTGCGGGCGGCGCTGGACGAGCTGGTCAAGCGCGAGGGTTGGACCAGCGCCGCCGCGCGGCTGGCGCGTGGGCCGGAGCAGCTTGGGGAGTTGCGGGGCAAGGTGGGATGGCTTGCGTCGGCTGCGGCCAAGCAGGAGCGTGTCAACGCGGAGCGGGCCGCGGGCGCGCTGCCGGGCAGCCTGGCCCGCATCGGCACCGCCGAAGGATGGGCGGAGCGGGCCTACCGCGGCAGCGTGGAAGTGCAGCGTGCGGCGGATGCGGCCGGCATCCCGCGGCTGTCACCCGCGGCCGAGGCGGCGCTAGGCGCCGTGGCAGCGGCAGGGGAGGAGCAGGTACGCGGCGCAGCGTGGCGCGCAGTGCAGGCAGACACGCCGGTTGCGGCGGAGTTGGAGCGGTTCGGGGCAGCGGTGGAGCAGCGGTTCGGGGCCGAGGGCGTACGCGCCATGCTGCGGGCCAAGGGCCAGGCCGGGGCAGTCACGTCGGCGTCCGTTGCACCGGAGCAGCGGCCGGCGCTGGACCGGGTGGCCCAGTTCACTGCGACCATGAAGCAGGGCGAGCGGGCCGACGCCGGCCTGGCCCAGCGCGAGGCTGAGAGGGAGCACCAAGGGCAGCGCCGGGGAATGCGGATGTAGCGCGGTGCTTGCCCAGGTGTCGCCGTATACCCCACCACGACTGTCCGTTTCGCTGTGACCTTCAGCGATCGATGGCGGTCATTTTCCGGTGCTATGTGGCGGGCCTTTGCCGCCCAAGTGTCCGGTAAACGGTTGCTCGGGACACCGTGAACAGCTCGGTCAGATCGCTGATCGAGTACTCGCCGGTGTCGTGCATCCGGCGCAGCTTCTTCTGCTACCGGTCGGCCATCTTGATTGCTGCCCCGGATGAAACCTCCCGCTGGGCATCAACCCGTCCAGGCCGCGGTCACGGCTGCTCCAACGTCCGCCAAAGCCGCATCACGAAGCTTGCCGTCGGCCGGCCCCTGCGTGAGGTAGGCCGCTACCAGGATCGGCGCATTGCCGTTTGGCGGCCAAAGCAGCCCGACGTCGTTACTTGTGCCGTTCTCGGACGACCCGGTCTTCTCGCCGGCTTGCCACCCGCTTGGCAGCCCGGCCCGCAGGCGCGCGTCGCCGGTCTTATTGTTCCGCAACCACCCCAGCAACGCTGCCTTGGCGGGATCAGACAAGGCTGAACCGACGGTCAAAACTTGCAGGCTCGCCAGCATCGCGGCCGGGCTAGTGGTGTCGCGCGGGTCCCCGGGACGAGCCTCATTCAACGCGGTCTCCCTCCGGTCCAGCCGTGTCACGCCGTCTCCCAAGCTTCGCAGGTATGCAGTAAACCCTTGCGGGCCACCCAGGGCGTCCAGCAACAGGTTGCCGGCGGTGTTGTCGCTGAGGATGACGGCCGCTTCGCACAACGCAGCTAGCGTCATGCCGTCGCCACCTACGTGCTTCTCGGTCTCGGGGGAGTAGGTGACCAAGTCGTCCCGGATATAGCGGACGCGCCGGTCCATACTGTCCTGTCCCGCGTCGGCGCGTGCCAGGATGGCGGCGGCGGCCAGAAGCTTGAAGGTACTGCCAAGCGGGAAGCGCTCGTCCTGACGATAGCCCGCCCGCTGTCCGGTACCGGTGTTGAGCACGGCCACGCCCAGCCTACCGCCGCGCGCGGCCTCGATGCGGGCGAAGACGGCCGGCAAGCCCGCGAACCCGTCTGCCGCCTCGGCCCGCCTCGCCTGCACCCAACATGCAAGCGCCGCTGTGCCGCTGATCCATTGCCGCCGGTTGATCATGCTCTGGCTCCTTTTGACGGGCGCAAGTTGAGCGGCAAAGCGGACCTCAGCAAACGATGATCCCTTGCGCGAAGCCGTACAAAAACTAAGGCTCAGAGCCATGGACCTTTCGCTTCTCCCCCTGAATGCCCTTCGCGCCTTCGAAGTAGCGGCCCGTCACCTCAGCTTCACACGGGCCGGCCTGGAGCTGCGCGTCACCCAGGCAGCCGTCAGCCATCAGGTGAAGGGGCTGGAGGAAATCTTGGGTGTGCCGCTGTTCCGCCGCCTGCCGCGCGGACTGGCGCTGACCGAGGAGGGCGAGGCGCTCGTGCCTGTGCTGACCGATGTGTTCCGCCGTATAGCCGGAACGCTGGACCGGTTCGAGAAGGGACGACTGCGCGAGGTGCTGACGCTTGGCGCAGTTGGCACCTTCGTCACTGGATGGCTGCTACCCCGGCTGCCTGAGTTCTATGCCGCGCATCCCTTTGTGGACCTGCGGCTGCTGACCAACAACAACCGGGTTGACCTAGCCGGTGAGGGGCTGGACTACGCCATCCGCTTCGGCGATGGAGCCTGGCATGGCACCGATGCGTGGAGGCTCTTCGAGGCGCCGCTTTCGCCTGTCTGCGCCCCGGTCCTGGCACGGCGGCTGCGGCAGCCCGCCGACCTGGCCCGGGAAACCCTGCTGCGCTCGTATCGTGCAGATGAATGGGCGCATTGGTTCGCCGTAGCCAGCGTGCCCTGCCCGGCCGTCCGCGGCTTCATCTTTGACTCGTCCCTGACCATGGCGGAGGCAGCGGTGCAGGGTGCGGGCGTCGCCCTGCTGCCCGTGCGGATGTTCGAACATGACTTGCGTCAGGAACGGCTGATGCGACCATTCAACGTAGAGGTTGCGCTTGGCGCGTATTGGCTGACCCGATTGAAGTCACGACTGGAAAGCCCGGCCATGACTGCGTTCCGCACCTGGTTGCTGGCGCAGGCGGAAATTACAAGCGATGTTCCTTCCGGCACGCCCGTTGTTGTGACGCGCAACCTGGCCAGGCAAGCCCAGAGCTAAAGTCAAAGTTCGCCTGACCCTTGGTAGCGGCCTGCCCGGCGCCCGCCAGAGGGGCCGCTCTACGCCGCACCGATCACGAGCGTGCTCCTGGCGGCTTCGACCACATCGTCGCTGATGACAGAAAGGCCGTTGATCTTGAGGATGCGCTCGATCTGGACGAACAGGCGGTGGAGCAGCCGGAAGTTGCCGCCAGTGATGCGTGCAATAGCCGCACTTGCCTGGGCGTCGGTGAAGTCAGCGGCATTGAGCGACAGGCCGAACTGTCGCCAGTGACGGGTGAGCACGAACGCCAGTTCGTCTCCCTGCAAGGGCCGGTACTGGTGGGCGAAGCCGATACGGCTGTAGAGCTGGGGATAGCGTGACAGGCGCTTCTCAAGACCGGACATGCCGACCAGGATCACGCCAATGCCGGTCCGGTCGTAGAGGTCGCGGACGTGCTCAAGGGAGGTGGCCGTGAGCCGCTCGGCCTCGTCGATGATGAGGACCTCGGGAGGACTGGGCTGAACACTCGTTTGGACGACTAGGGGAGCATCAGGATCTGTGGGGTATTCACGCTGCGGCAGCTTGGGCAGCAGCGTTTCCACCGTCGTCGACGAGCCCCGGATACCAGTTCAAACGGCAGCCGGAGCGTTCTATCGAGCGTCGGCGACGTAAATACCCCACAGATCCTGATGCTCCCCAAGCCCGGCTACTCCCGTATGGCCAGCAGTACCAACGCCACCCCTAGCCCCAGCACGCTTGGGTAGAAGGTCAGCCCGAACCCGAGTGCCCGCCCTCCTGCCCCGTGTCGATAGCCCATCCAGAACGCCAGCCGACCCGCACAAAATAGGCCTACCAGCAGCGGCACCAGCACCAGCTCCCGCCCGCGCAGCAGGCTCGCCAATCCCAGATGCACGGTCACCGCCAGTACCGCCTGCTCCAGCGTGTTTTGCAACACCGCCGACGCTAACGCGATCCGCGCACCCGGTGGGCCGAAGCCGGCCCCGTCGATGTCGGCCGCCGAGAAAAAACGCCCTCGCGCTACCGCTGCCACTGCCGCCACGAGCCAAATCACCACCAGCAGGTCGCACCGCAGCGCGAAGCCGAGCCGATCCGCCACCCCCGGCAGCACGGGCAACGCTGGCCACGCCAGCGCCCCGCCGAGCCCCAATACCGCCACTGTGATTGCCATTGCGAGAACCATCCCGCGCAGCACGCGGCGTTGCCCACCATCCAGCATCGAAACTTCCTTATCTCTCCCGCCCTCGCCTACGGCGGGACCGTGCGCTCACAAAATCTGAGGAACAAGGTTTGGCGGACAGCCGCTGAGCCGCTTGGCAGTTTGATGTTTAGCGGTTCATGAGATCGTTGTAAGAAGGGCGGGCATGGTGTCGTTTGTCGCTCTTCTTCGTGCCGTCAACGTCGGAGGAACCGGCAAGCTGCCGATGGTCGACCTTGAAGCAATGTGCGAGGCCGCCGGCTTTGAAGCCATTCGCACATACATCGCAAGCGGCAACGTGGTTTTCAGAAGCGGACTGACTGAGAACCAGGCGAAGGCTGCTTTGGGAGCACGCCTGCAAGCCTATGCCGGACGGCAAGTGGGCGTGGTCATGCGGACAGGAGCCGAGATGATAGAAGTTCTGGCGGACAATCCTTTTGCCGGCGCGCCGGGCAACCGCGTGATGGCTGTCTTCCTGGACGAGCCTGCGTCACCAGCCGCCCTTGACGGCGTGACTGGCCGCGCAGACGACGAGGAGGTCGTTGTCGCCCGCCGAGAGATTTACATCCGTTACGGCAAGGGGATGGGGACTTCAAAGCTACGCATCCCAGCCGCCAAGTTGGGCACCGCGCGCAACATGAACACCGTCGCCAAACTCGCATCCATGGCGAAAAGCTGACGCCCAGCCAAGGCTACGCAATGAGATTGCCGCAGGCAGCCCAGACTAGAGCCGCATCGGGCTGGCGTAGCTGGAAATTCACTAACAAGAGAACCGAAGGAGCGGTCTCTGCCGGCGCCTGTCCGTTAAACGAACCGATACCGGTGGCGAATTCTGTATTGTCCGTTTGTTCACAAGCATGGCGGTTCGGCAGGACCGCTTCCCCAAGCGCTTTCGATCGCCTGGCGAGCAATTCACTCCTGCAGGAGCTGAGCCGCTGAATTCGCCAC
>JAABUW010005269.1_pt1 | contig 16931 bp, 17 predicted proteins | sample 5560081 | NCBI WGS metagenome assembly JAABUW01 (sample SAMN10711882, study PRJNA513363) | rock metagenome | isolation source: Antarctica rocks | place: Antarctica: Victoria Land, Knobhead sud | reverse complement strand
GCTCCTATAAGATAAGGATCACCAGACGCGTCGAACTTCTCGAGAGGTTGACTTCATGGTAGGTTCGACTCCTATTGGCGCTGTTCTAATGGTGGTGGTTGTGTTTTCTCTCCTGATGCATACATGTTGCCTTTTTGTTTTGACTCGTTGAGGGACCTTACTCCAACCTTTTCTGGACGCATATGAGGGTGAGCATGAGGTACTTTCCAAATATGGAAGAGGAAAAATATAATTTTCCTTAACTTTTGGATTTTTGGAGAGGATTTTGAAGCACGGATGATGAGCCATGTATTGTTATCAGGCATTGGTGACATGGATCGTCTAAATGATGGCCAGAAGGATATGATTTAGTGAGTCTATCAAGGGAATTCTTACCGCTGGTTTTCCGAAAATGGTTCCTTGTTGGTCATCTTGATTCCATAAATCCCGATTTGTAGGAAACACTTGTGGTGTGATCTCTGCACCTTCGTTCAGGGTAATGTGGCCAGTTGCCAATTGATTCATATATCTACTCACAATGCTACATAACACTACCAGACATACTGATGTAACCGCTCACCTTGTTCTCGCGCCCGTGGTGCCACACGCTTCAATCATACCTCTTTCATGAACACTAAGCAGCCCGCAGCACGAACTTCCTTCATCATGTTGCATAATCATCCTCTCAACTCATAATTGTCTCTCCCTCACTATCGCTCAAACTGTCTCTCCTCCCCCTACCCCTCCTGAACCCTCCAGGAAAGCTTGCACCCGGCTGTGCATTTCCCAACCCAGGGATTGGATGAAAGTACGCCTTCGTCCCTCTCGAATCCTCCGTCATTCCCGCATCGCTAGCACTATACCTGCTTTCGAAATCCAGCGGCTCCGCGTAATCTCTGAACCCGCTGTTCCGCGAACGACCACCCTTCGTTGGAGAAGTCTGCCTTGAGCGACTGGGGGTGCTGGCACCACCGGGGCTCTGCCCGTTCGGACGAAGTGGGCGATGGGAGTCGCTTGATGCGTTGCTGGTCGGGGTCTGGTTGTAGAATCCGTTCTTCTTCTTGGGACTAGGCGTGCTGGGGTCTTGGCGGGCAGCAGCAGCGGCGGGTTTCTTCGGCTTGGTCCATCTGTTCCCTTCCTTCTTTTTGGGCGTATTGATGGGAATGTGACCTCCGGCACTCATCCCTTGCGAAGAGATGTCGTCCGAGTATGTGTTGTCCGAATACGCAAAGTCCTGGTTGTGAATCCCGTGATTGAAAATCCCATCACTTTCTCTATTCAAGCCCCCCACCCTCGCAGGTTTCTCATGACGATAAGCTTGTACATCGGCATCATGATTGTTCTTGTTTCCCCTCGGTTTTCTTCCTTTCTTCTTCCCACCTTGTTCGCCTCTCTTCCAGCCCTTCTCACCCATATCGGCTTCGCCCCCATTAGCGACAACACTCCCACCACCCAGCCTTGTCGTCTTCGTTGCTCCACTTAAGGTGGTACCATTCGGTCCTTTCCTTCTCAGAACAGTAGATTTGTAATCATCCCAATCGCCCTGCCGGAAGTGAAACCCGCCGTTTTTGGCCCAGAAGAAAAACCATATGCTGGCGAGCACGAGAGCTACGCCTATGAGAGCGAAGAGTGCGAAAAAGGCATGGTTGTTGACGTGGTGAGGGTCAATAGTGCCAGTACCGGGGTTGTAAGCTGGATTTTGGGGTGGTTTCGCAGTGTCCCGGGTTTCTAGGTAGGAATTTGCTTGGAAGGTCGAGAGGGAATCGGTGCGGATGTGGCCATCAGAAGAGGAGCGCTTCGACAAGAGGAGATTGTAGGGAACGTAAGCTGATAGTGGTGCCATGCTTGAGGGGAAGGAAGGCTCCTGATGATGTGCAGCTCGAGGCTTGAGAGCCCTATGATGTAGTGAAAGCTTCGTCCAGCTGTTTTCACAGTGGAACAGCAGTCGTCGCTGGGTGTGTTTGAATACAATGCAGTCAATGTACGAATTCTCGCGGTGGTTGGTACTTTCGAGTGGCTGGAGAAATATGACGATCTATTTACTTCGCTTATGGTATGGTTGCGCTATGCGACGCGAATAAAGTAGTTTGTGTGCAGGGAAGAAGACGCCCGATCCGCGATGGTCTCGACGCCGTTTTACGAGGCCTTCGCACTAAAGTAGTTATCTTTAGCGCTTATCTGAATATAGGGGACCTTTCCATGTTTCAGATTGTCCCTGAATTCTAGCGCTAATTATATTTCACGTTTCTTCTAGAAGAGTCCACATATATTTGCACGCGTAACGTTATATTCCACGGTTTCCACCTACTTTCTACAAAGCGCTGGCTGCTTTAGAAGTGTAATTTTGTTAGTGTCCCTTGGCACGCTAACATTTAACTACCTGAATACGTAGTACACACATGTAATCTTTTTAGTGTTCCAAGGAGTGACAAGCAGCCCTAAAAACGCTAGATCTGGCTAGCCTGTTTGGGCGGCGCTCTTCATGTATGAGGTGCTGATTCAATCCAAAACGGGGTACGGCTGACGCACGCTGTGCAAAATGCGTACCTTGCCGCTGCGCAGTCTACCGAGCCCGGGCTGACGATTACTTACTTTCCAACCTCCTGGAGAGTTGGTTTTGGTTCTTTAACTATCTGTTGAGTTGATGTCTTGGATATTATCACTTCGCAAACTTCCCTTAATCTATAATGCTTTGGTTGCGATTTCTGCCGTTGTTACCACTTCTAACATGGCCGTTGTTCGCCGCCAAAGCCCCCGAAAAGCGTCGAACAGCTGGTCAATTCCATGATTTCCTTTTCAACAGCCTCGTCGCCCGTCCCCACAAATTCAACAAATGGTTCCCCGAGTTTGGCGGAAGGATCGACGCCATATCCGCTGGAGTCTGCCAAGTTAACTTGCAAGCATATCTAGGCAATCACACCGCCAGAGAGAGCCTGCCTGATCCCGTCATCGAGTATTGCTTCAACCAAAATGATTGCATATTGGACAACCTTGTTGAAAGCATCAAATCAAATATGGGGACCGCCCAAGTCTTGCTCGGTCTCACTCCAGTGATATTGTCGAATTTTGGGCTCAAAATAGCGGAGATTTCGGTCATGTCGACGCAGCGGCCCCTGCTGACGTTGATGCTAACGCTCGGAGCTCCAGCCATTTATCCAACGAGGCTACTTCGCTACGACAACCCGTTTGAGATTTTACGAACAAACTCACCCAGGTTGAATTTCTTCCCGTTGCAGTTGCAAAAAAGGCATGCTGTTCTTATTAGTATTGCAGAGTATCTCATTGCTGCTGCAGCAATCGCAAATGTCTTTCACTGCACTATCACCCTAGGACTGTGGACGTTGTCAATCATTGGATGCGAGACCTTCATCTTCCCGTTTCTGTGGGTCATTCTAGCCTCGGGGGTTCATATTCCTGCAGCTGTAGCCTTGAGGTTCTTGAAAGGCTCCAAACTGAAGATTTCGAGTCTTGCGGCAGAGTTCAGACGGCCAGACCCGACGCCGATTGGCAAAGAGCTCAGGCACGCCTTCTGGAGGGAATTTATACCCTGCGCGAGCGGCCCCATCCTAGTAGTTGAGGACGATGAGACGAGTAAATTCGCTATTGGTCTAAATTATCTGGCGGGCATTCTGGCTTCTGCTCAGCTCACTTGGGGCATTTCGGTATTTTCGTCGTTGCTGTACATCTCTATCAGAGATGCGAGTTTCGTCATCGCTAGACTGGTGGCGTCGGCTCTTGTTTGCCAGTTAATCTTATCCTTCGAGCTCCAGGGACTGGAAGATGTTCTGGCTGGGAGTGAAAGAGAATCCGCCGAAGCGAAAACCAAACCCCTAGGACCACACGAGGACTCCGATGACTCGCGTTTCAGAGACCTAAATAAGGCCGAGAAGAAGAGATCAGGGTTGCCTCTTCTGCACTCCTCATTTACTAGTGACGTCGAAGACTTTGGTCCCAATGTCCGTTCTGTGTTGGGGACTGTGAACGGAAATGCGTCGGGCATCTGAGCGGTGTGGCGTTTGGAGAGCGCGGGGAGGAGATGCTGATCTACGTATGCTCGGAGCCGAATGACAAAAGCCACAGAATTCGCTATTGGAGACCATGACTTACCTTTGAAGGCAAACGCAGCGCGGGACTGAAGCCTATACCTTATTGTGACGAGGTTCGCATCAAGAGGGATTGCGGTTGCGTTTATATAAGCCTTGAACCTTGGGTTGCGGAGGGTTGCCTGAGTGAAGGGGAGGTATCACAAACGAAACGGCATGGCGAGGTTAGGGGCTGATCAACCAAGGAACGTGGGGAAACTCGAGCACCAACTGGGGATTCTGGCATTATGATCTTGCCCGTAGGAGCGGGCTTTTGTACGAAATATACTAAGCCTACCACCTGAGGAAACTAAGCAGACTATCAGTGGAGATGATGACGAAGCAGCGACAATCGTTCATCTTGCTCATGCTATCACTGTTCTCTCATCTCTTTTCGAGCTGCATCAGAATCAAAGAGATTTAATATTGAATGAAAAGAACTGAGAGATGTACGAGTTGTTGACCAAAAAAGAAGATAAAGGAGCTATGAATACAAGATTTGCTGGAACAAAAAATATGGCTGCTCGAACGCGAAATGAAAAACGCACAGAAACTGCCACGGGAGTTTGAGATAGACGTCAGATGCATTCGGAAGGCAAACGGATCAGACGAGCTTGGAAGTGAGTCTATTCTTCAAATTGCAAATAAAGCCGTTCTATATTGCCGTTCTGTGTTCAATAGCAGGCTCTACAAACTTAACTTATATGTAGAAAGTCTTTTATGCTTACACAACATCCCCAAAGTGATGTATTTGGAGTACGAGAGGGTTCAGTAATCCTTCTGTCGCCGAGGTCCAGTCATGCAACGTGGTTCTGCATTTTTCTCCACAGTATAAAGAAACGTTCTGCAGTCGAGTGTCACGACATATCATTACCTCTCGGCATAGACCGAGACCTTGACCGGTGTTGACGTCTTTTGGCTTCCAAAACAAGAATAAACTTATGGTCACTCAATAAATCACCGAGAGGTCAGTTCACCGTATCCTGGGCCCAAGCCAAAGCTTCCAATGGTTCTGTATGATCGACCCAAAAGCCTGTATCGACACTTGATGCGAGGCGGCTGGTACCAAGCGGGTTGAATGGACTACCGCAGAGGTTGGCATCTCTGAAATAATAGATTGGGGAGGCTTTCATGATAGATTCGGCATGGTCTATCGGACTGTTGTAATGGAGCCTGCAATATTTTGTATTGAGGTGACGATAAACTTTGAGAGAAACATACTTCCAAATGTTTTAGCAGAAGCGAGACAGGACGCGATTCGTGAATATGGTATTGGGAACGCTGATTAGGGTTCCGGACTAGTTGAAGTTGCGGATATTAGAGCTGTAATTGATGTTGGAGGTACTGCTGTTGCGGGTACGGAGGCCACGAGGGCGCATCTGATACATGTAGCGAGTAAGGTAGAGGCGGTGGGATGGATGGATAGCCGCCAATTGTAGATAGAAGAGCGACCATAAGCGCTGCTGCGGGTTGGAGACCAGTGGCTGTAGGTTTATAATCCCAGACGCCGGCAGGCGAACGTGAGATAATATTCCACGAACCATCACGTGTAGATGGACAGTAACATGGGTGGTGTGATGATGTCTCCAGCTGGTTCAAAGTACAATCATCGGCGGCGTCCAGATCTGGAAATTTGAAATTTGGCTCACTAAGCAGCTCTTCGAGGATCGTCCCTCGGCGTTTGAAGCAAGCGCTCTCTGACATCGTAAGTCGGGTAATAAGAGACTAGGTGATGCTAGACGCTCTGAAAGCTGACGGTCATCGTCTTTTTCAGTAGGCCGTTCTCTTTAGACTTATACGAATCGATTAATACGCCGAACTTTTCAACGATTATCAGCAACATTTTTGAAGATACGTTTGTTTCAGACTAACCCTTCATGCTCTTTCTGTAATAAGAGCGCCGCCCATTATTTCACATGGCATAAGTGGGCTAGTGTTCAGTAATTGACCTTATCATTTAGTAAAATGTACCCTGTGTCTCTATCAGCATTCTGAGGTTCTAGTCGGCTCTACCTACTTCCTGCGCAGTAGGAGTGATAGCGACAGCCATTTTCGTGCTCGTATGCCAAATTGTTTGATCTTAGGAAGGCAATATCCGACTCTCTAACCAACACTAGGCGAGTACTCGAATAAAGGCGAGTCAAGGGGGCCTCGTACTCTTCACCATACGTGGAGTCCTCAAGTATATTCTGAGAAAGTTATCAGCTAGCGTACATCGATGAGACCTGTTTCACCACTACCTCAAAACCTGCCTGTGCGGTGCGGGGACTTGGTGGCTGTTCAATTGTCTCCGAGCGTATTGTAACAGCGGTGCCGTGGTCATACATGCTGTCTGGCAACCCTGGGGGTATGGCGCCCAGCATTTTGATAATGCTCGAATTTCGTAAGCACGTATCATCATGAGACGATACGTGAACTTACGAAACTTTTCCTGTCTTCGTCATGTCCTCCTGGTTTTGGCCTGGACTGCCGTCATCCTTTACTTCAACGATTATAAGCCTCTATCCTGTCGTCATCTTCACAATAATTTCTATGTGTGAACTCAGGGTCTTCTGCTCCTCGCCGCCTTCGTCCCTCGTCGTCTCAATCAAACACTGTCCTAATCTACCCTCATCAAAGGAGTCTCACATCCGAGAACAACCGACACCCAATCATCTTTACATTCGCATTCGTCATCCGCTTGATCCTTATTATCGCTGTTTTCGTCATCGGTATAATGCTCGCTCCCATACCCAGTCTCGTTGCTTTCCAAAGAATTGTTATCCTCAAATTGCCGAAAAGCGTCCTCTCCACCATCAGTATCGGTATCCTCATCATCTTGTCTTCCATATCCGATATTTATGTCTTTGCTGCGTCATTTCTTGAGCCGCAACAGTGGCATCTGCCAGGTCTCGTTGTGCCTTCTCTAGGCCTAACTTGTTTAGCTCTTGCTTCAGCTTCAGCAGATCCGCATAAGAAGCGTCCGAGTCGATGTCGAAACCCGCCTGTTCGCTGTTACTCTTACCCACCGAGAAATCACCTGCCTCAGGATATGCGTCATGAAATGCAAAGGCGCCCATTGTAGTAATGGAAGGTCCACGTCGAGAATGAGATAGAGACAGATGAGGAACGATTGCGAGCTGCGAGAGGAAGTCTGAAATTGAAGACAAAGCCAGAGGGAAGGAGGAGAGGGAAAGGCCGAAAGGCCTTCAATGCGTCAGATGCCATTGTGGATTATAGCACCGCCTCGCTCTGCGAGAGCCTGATCGAAGTCCGGTAAGGAAGGAAACGTTGCAAAGACTATAAGAAGAGTAGAATACGGAGGTGTTTTCACACTGATGGGGAGAGAGCATTAGTTGTGACAGCAGTCAGAACGCAAGGGGAGGGCAGCAGGAAGTGGAGGGCGGCGCACGCGGTAGGCTAGCCGGACGCGGCACGCTTTACCTGAACAAGTAATTCGCCTGCACACATACTACGCGCTACGGTGGAGCGTGCCGTACCCGCCAAGCTTTATTCTGCTTGCAGTCCTCGCTGGACAGGGTTGCATCTTTCGGTATACATTGGTGTTCGACTGTGCTGTTATGGTCACAAGCTGCCACTTAGCCTCATGAGCGAAGATCCTGCACCACCTAGCCTGCCATGGCGCGCAAGCTCAGCAACTGTCATTGGCATCATAGGAACGTTGACGCGAGCCTTCATGCATGGCTTGAACACACAAGAAGGCCATGGTCACGAAGGCTTTCTAAGACTGCTGGATGAAAGGGCAGACATTGGTACGAGGCAACGAGGCCTTATCACAGGTGAGCCCGCCTCGACATAAGGGCTGTTGACTTTTCGAATCTTACCGTTCTCTTCTCAGTCTCAAACCACATCTCCATGTACGTACGTAATACGTATTCAACATGATGAACTTCTATCCTCAGTCGCTGATGCGGCACGCCACAGACTTGATGATCCATTCACTTGGGGTATACTCCCCCTACGATATCACTTCAACCCTAGCAACCATAGATGGTCACTTGGCAGCTATGACATAGTGTTCAAGAATAAGTCAGAATCCCACGATGCCTCTAGCATCCACTCTTGACCGAATAATAGAGCCCTATCCTCTTTCTTCACTTTGGGCCAAGTGCTCCCTACCCACCGCCTTCACCATTCTCCCTATGGCGGCCCTTTCCAACCAACAATCTGTGAAGCTGTTCGCCTCCTCTCTCAACCCCCTTTCGCGTCAGCAGATGCACCGACAAAAGTGAACCGCTCACTACGCTCCCCCGACATTTCTGACCCATTTTCATCTTCAAACCATGTCTACACGTATACCACTAACGGAATCGATACCTTTCCTTGCCCCTCCGCGTACGCCACGCGCCGGTACTCCTGGATCCACATCTTTCCCGAAGGTCGAGTTCATCAACATCCACAGAAGACCATGAGATATTTCAAGTGGGGTGTCGCTAGACTGATATTAGAGCCAGATGTCTGCCCGGATATCGTACCGATGTGGATTGAGGGCCACAATGAGATATATTCCGAGGACCGGGGTTTCCCAAGATTTCTGCCCAGGATCGGCAAGCAGTGTGGGGTTTGGTTTGGGCAGAACGTGGGTGGAGAAAGCAAAGGTGTGTTTGAAGACTTGAGAATGAGGTGGCGAAGACTGGTGGAGGACAAGAAGCGAAAAGGAGATGATGCCTTAGGAATGGGTGTGCTGAGTGATGAGCTGAAATATGGGGCTGAAGCTGAAGCGCTCAGAGGGGAATGCACGCGGCAGATAAGACGAGAGGTCCTAGAGGTTAGACGGCTGCGGGGATTATGTGATGAGGATCCTAAAGAAGGGCTCGTTGAGACATGGAGAGAAGAGGGCGGCGACCGTGAGGGCAAGATGGATGATGGGAGCTTAGTGAAGGATACCTGAGAGGACTGCGACTGGCAGCTAGACGTACCATGGCAATGGTAACAGAAACGACTATAGAGTTGATAGTGCGGGTCACTTGATCTGCACGAGCTGGTACCATGATTAGGGACAAGTTAGAATTAGCATCAGCGCCAAAGACTTAGAGTACCACCATCTGTTTGTCTCGACGAGTGGCGATTGCCAACATGTGCTTTTGCCCATGAAGCTTTAGACCTCACGAAGATAGCGTTGAAATGCAAATGGCCTACGCATTTCTGCACCTGCCTCGATGTAAATCGAGCAGAGACTCGTTGGGGGCCAAATGTAGGTTCGACTAGGTCACTAGTCTTCAGCCTCATCGACGGCTTCTAATGTCAGCACTTTGACATCAACAACGCAATGGACGTCTCCTCTTTCTTTCTTTCTTTCATAACACAAAACATTACTACTAGCTATCGCTTTGGTGTAGAGACGAAGATATGCTGGGTATCTCGCACTACTTTTCACTGCGCGTTGTGGGTTTGTTGGAGCACTTTGAAGTCTCTATTTTTGCAGCTGTATACCATCAACGCCATCGCTACAAAAACCACCCCAGACTATCGAGAGCTGTGACATTTCCAATAATTAGCGGTAGCCAATCTACTTCGCAATCATGGATCCATTGTCGGTCTCTGCAAGTATCGTCAGTCTCATCGGAGCAGCTGACACAGTGGTTCGACGCCTCTACCAATATATCAAAGCCGCAAAAGGAGCTGACAAAGACATCGCTACCCTATCAATGGAGATCACCAATCTCTACGGCGTACTGAGCAGTCTCCATTTGGTTGCCTCTCGTTTTGAAAGCGAGGTCTCCGAGCTTTCAATGCAGGAACGGTCGATGCAGATAGATCATATTCATGCATGCTACAACACGCTGGATGGTATACGGTCTTTGCTTAGCAAGGACGACCCGTCAACCACCAATTCCAAGATGGAATCCGTGAGGAGACGACTGCATTGGCCTTTGTCGGAGTCAAAAACAAAAGCTCTCATTGACGAAGTTGGAAAGCATAAGCAGACGTTGGCACTTGCTCTGAACGCTGACACATTGGTGGCTATGCTTCAAAGTCTATCCCGACAGAAGGAAATGTCGAACGGCATAAATGAAATTAGAAACCGACTGATTGCCAGTTCAATGACTGAAACCCGAAGGAAAATTCTCAGATCATTTTCTCAAGGTACGGACCCTCAGAGATACCTCTCCGCAGCCTTGAGAGTACGTCAAATGGGTACGGGCCTATGGATCTGCGAAGATAAACAATTCCAGGCTTGGATGAACAGTGACAGCTCGAGTAAGCTCTTCGTAACAGGCATTCCCGGCGCAGGAAAGACTGTGTTGACTGCCACAATAATCGAGGAAATTACCAAACGCGTTGGTCAAGAAGAGAAAGGTTTGGCGGTAGCGTACTACTTTTGTGACTATAAAGATCCTGCTACACAGAACCCTCGGAGTATCCTAGCCTCTTTAGCCGGTCAACTCGCAGCCCAGGATGAACAGTGCTATGCGATTGCTCAAGCCTTTCACCAGGACCATTACCCAAGCGAGGGTCCTGCGACAACTCCTGAGGTCGAAGAATTTAAGCAATGCTTGCTCGACATGATCAGAACACTTGACTATGCTTACATCATGTGCGTTCTGGACTATTTTCTTCTCATTCCATACTATATAGCCCAAGCCATGCTCTAGGAGTACTCAACCTTCAAGGAATGGCCTGCAATCAATCTAAAATGGAAAGAGTGCTGCTGACTCCGAAACTCCATTCAGTGTCGATGCTTTGGACGAATGCACCAACGATCGTGTAACAGTTCTTGAGTTACTACATAGTCTCAATGACTTCCCTAATGACTGTATCAAAACCCTCTTTACCGGCCGGGAGGAGATAGACATTCAAAGAGCACTCGACGACTATGACAAGCTTTCCATTGCGGCGAACAGTCATGACATACGCCTATACGTTGATTCGGAGATTGCAAGGCGAACCAAGAACAGGACCTTACGAATTCGAGATCCCGCCTTGCAGGAAGAAATCAGAGAACGTTTGGTCAACAAGGCCGAGGGAATGTGAGTTTTCTCTTCTTTCGAAAGGTCCTAAGGTAGAGTTAGAAGGCGAGTACCGTACAGTACAACCATCGGACGTACTCTACTTGCCTAGGAGACTGTCTACCACGCAGGCCCAATGTTCAGGCCCTGTTCGCGCTTCAAATCCAGCTCCTATCAGGGTGCTAAAGAAATCAATAACCCTGCAGAGTCTAACTAAGGACAGGTTTCGCTGGGTTACCTGCCAAATAGACCATATTTGCGCGCTGAGCAACGATAGATCGCGTCGTAAAGCTTTGGATACTTTGCCACCCGACCTACCGACAACATATGAGCGAGTGTTAGAAAGAGTCAACGCGAGCGATGAGGAAAATCAAATCATCGTCCAAAGAACTTTGCGTTGGATACTCGTAGGTTTTCCCCCCCTCATTGTCTCCTATTCTATACCGTTATTTTGGGTCTCGAAACATGTCGCGGAAATCTTCTCTTCTCAATTTTCTTAGAATTCAAGCGAAATTGTCGAAGAGGGAATCACTAAACATGTGGAACATCCTCAGTGGGCTTCGTGTCCCTTATCCCTTCCCGCGTTATCGGAAGCTGTATCCGTGACCATACGTGACCGAACGCTGGACCGCGATGCAATCGTCGATCCAGAGGCCATATTGCATTGGTGTGGAAGTCTTGTGAGGAGGACACCAGGGGCAGACACGCTGGAGCTAGCTCATTACTCAGTAAAAGAATACCTGGAGCACATAGACACCAAAGCGTTCCCACAGTACATCGCGTACAAAGCCGATCTAAGCAGAGACAGCTTAGAGCTCGCGAAGACATGCCTTACGTATCTATGTTTCGACGACTTTGATATCGCCCAGGTCCATGATCTCCAGAGGCTGAGGTCGTTCATGAAAGACTACAAATTTCTGCGATACTGTGTTCAAGCGTGGGACGAACATGCTCAAGTTGTAGAGGACGATGCGTCCTTGCTTGAGCTTCTACAAGAATTTCTGAACACTGATCGCACAAACCAATATCTTGCATGGATGTCGTGGACGGCTTCCATCCGGGCCGAGGTTCTTGATATAGGAAAGCCTGATGCAGTTGAGAGAGAAGTAGTACGTTTTCTTCGGATATTCCTTTCTTGCTTCACAAGTATTTGGGCCCTGAGTCATGTCTCGCGAGCTTTCGTTTTCCAGGTCACTGGTTCAATACGCACCATGGCCAACTACACGACAATCAACAACGGCAGTCGCTGACAGGTATCCTGCACAGGATTATACTAGAATGGGGCTGCTCTTATCGAGAATGGCTGACTCATCGCCTTTACACTGGGCTTCATGTCTCTCATTACCCACGATGGCTTCGTTGCTAATTGCCAAAGGATGTAATGTCAATCAAGCAAGCACTTTCTTCGGACGACCCTTGTTGGCGGCTGTTGCGGGCACCAACACCATCGTAGGTCCATACACATATACAGCAAAGCCATGGGTACTTGAGCTCGGCCGCCGATGTCAATATCAAACGGTGAAAGTCCTGCTTGAAGCAGGTGCAGACTGTAACATCGAGATTCGATATGAGCCGGATAGGGAAACCTTGAATATTGTGAAATCGTCAGCACTCTCAGAAGCGCTTATTGACAGACCTAATTGGGACATTGTTCGGCTTCTTCTTGACTCAGGATCGTTGTGTGACCGAGACAGCCTTGACATTCTGTCCAGAAAAGATGGTGGAGGGTTTGAAATATTCCAAAAGCTTACAGAACACAACATCGAAGAGAGTCAAATCAACCACTTTCGAAAACTCGCAATAGATGCTAATTTAGGTTGGGATTGTATTTTTGATGATACTACCTTAAAGGCACCACAAAGAGTTCTCTCCGGAATTGAGATAACGCCGCTATTCTTCAATGCAGCTGGATTTGGACGGCTACAAGTAATGGAGAAGCTTGCGCCTATCATAGCCCAAGCAAACGATGGAATGGGAATCAACCAGGTGGACGAAGCGAACTCTACCGCTCTACATGTAGCCTGCCACAATAATCATCCGGAGATAGTGAAACTGCTTATCCGACTAGGTATCGAAATCGACAAAATTGATGCATGTGGGCAGACAGCATTAATGATTGCATCTGAGGAAATGAGCATTGATTGCGCTAAAATCCTACTACAGCATGGCGCCGATGTCAGGGTGTCGACTAAAGATGGGCTCACAGCTCTGCACAACGCAGCCACTCATAGTACCACCATAATGCTAGAGACCATTCTGGATTCCGCTATTCCTGAGGGTCCTAGCCTTTACACTCGTACTAAGGAAGGCCATACTATACTACATTGCGCAGCATCTACGGGATCATTACCGACGATCAAGTATATTTTGGAACAATTCGAGGACGCGACGCCCCAGGATCGTGCGCAAAGTGAGATTACCTGTCTCCACCAGGCAGCGTGGTCGGGCTCCCTGCCTGCTGTCAGATTCTTTTTAGACAAGGGTCTATCACCAAACGACTGGAACAGTCATGGTAAAACACCTGTCTTCGATGCAATTGAAGCTGTCAAAGAATCGTCCGAGTTGGTCAAGCTCTTACATGCCAGGGGCGCAGATCTAAATGCCGCCCATCACGAGACGGGGGACACTCCGTTGTTTCACCAGATTCGATGTTTGGGGCCGGGCGGCAACGGTAACATGATGAATTGCTTTAATTATCTTCTGGACCGTACGACGGATATCAATTATTGTGATAAGGCAGGAAACAACGCTTTGCACGTGCTAGCTGCGATTCTGCCAGACATCTATCCAAACGTCTATCTAGAGTTTGTATATCTTGCTCTTATCAAACGTGAGTGTAGCATGACTCAATGTAATGCGGAGGGACATTCACCATTTCAGAGATTCATCATGAATTGGTCGGAACTTGAGTTGGACGCATCTGGCTTCTTTAAGAGCTGCTATCAGCAAGAGCGATCGGATGATGGTGAAGAGGCAGCTCAGGGATACCCTGAATTTGAAGGTGTCAGAGTACAAGTGGGCATGACAATGTTCATACTTGCGCATACGAGAAGAGACGCAGAGACACTTGGCCCCCCGGACAATGTGCATTGTTCTGGGGCTAGCCTTCTCAGCTTGGCCGTGAGAACTACAAATCAACGTCTCGTTGAACAGGTGCTCAAGTACGATAACGACGTTGACAGAAGAGATATGCTCCCCGGCTTTGGAAACCATCCATTGAACACACCCGTTGAATGGATGTGCAGTGGGTTCATTCCCAATAAAACCCTAATGAGGACCATCCTTTCGTCTTCCAAGAATCTGGAAACGCAAAGACCAGATGGGCTTGCACCCGCACATATTGCAGCCTCGGCTGGCGATGTCGAGGTCCTTGAAGAGCTTCTCACCATGGGTATTAAGGCAGACTGCTTGTCATCGAATGGCAAAACCCCACTTATGTACGCTTGTTCTCAACGACGGTTCGAAGTAATACGATTGCTGTATGAGAGAGGAGCCAGATGTGCTGTTACTGAGAGGTACAACGCCCTCAAGGCTGCCTGTGGGGCGGGGAATGACGACGTACTAGCCACGCTTTTTGCCATGCCTGAACTGAATATCAACTGGCAGAAGACGTTCGATGTCTCGCTTAATATCGGTCCAAAGGCCATTGTGTTTGAAAACATGGACTACTTTCACTACGCTGTATTCAATGGAAGGGCTAGTGTTTTGAGCTGGCTGTTCGGTGCGGGTCTTGTGCATGATGTGAACAGTATTGTTGGTGTCGGCGGATTTACTGCGCTGTATTTGACCTCGGGCGACCTTGCCTCGCACCTGGACACGCTTCCCCTGCTACTGTCAAAAGGCGCAGACGTTCATTTGAAATGCACTGAACGGCGATGGACGGCCCTCCATGCTGCTGCGGAGGCTGGCAACATCAATGCCATTGAGATTCTGCTTGCTCACGGTGCTGATGCGAGTGCTATGGACACTAGAAATTTCACGCCACAGCTCGTGGCTCTTGATGCCAACCAAACACAAGCTGCCCAGCGGCTTTTGGAGCATACGACGGCCAAGCAGGATGGAATTAAAAGTTCACAACCCAACGACAACAAAATTTCTCCTCATGAAACTAGTCTAGACATGCCTCTTCATAGCTGTGCAAAGACTGGACAGGTAGACATGATACGAAAGCTGCTCGATGATGGCGCCGACATAAATGCTAGAGCACGAAATTGCACTACACCAGTCATGAAGGCGGCGCGAGGAGGCCATCTTGAAGCACTTGATTTGCTAAAGGAAAGAGGGGCCGATTTTGGGGCAAAAGACCTTTATGGTTGGTCTGCTCTTCATCACGCTTGTTTGAAACGCCGAAGTCTAGTCATACCGGGCCTCTTGGAGCTTGGTCTGAGTTTCACGGACTCTGATCTGGATGAATCGACACCCTTGCACTTTTGCTCCGACGATGAAGGCCTTCAAGATGTTGTCAAAGCCCGAGCCTCCCCTGCCGAGCTTCCAATCTCACAGTTGGCTTCCCTGATCGAGCGGGCTATCTACAGCGAAAGTAGCAATATGTTGACGTGGCTTCTCGCACAGTTGGACGACACCCAAAAGCGGGATGCTCTGCGCAACGATGGAGTACGCTATTACGCTCTTTACACTGCAGCATCCCAGGGTGGCGTGGAATAGCTCAACATACTTTTGAATGCTGGCGCTGAGATCGATCGCTGGAGCGAAAAATGGAGCTTTCCACTTGCGTGCGCGGCCACCATGGGGCGGGCTGACGCAGTGCAACTCTTGGCTAAGAAAGGTGCGAAATTGAAACATGTCTTGCCGGATGGCACCGAGCAATGTGCCATTGAGGCGGCCAAGAATTATCCCAAGATTCAGCTGTGGTTGCGCGACTTTTACCAGGTGAGGGCCGACCAGACAGGCTAAGTCATAGGTTTGTGGCTTAAGAGTGTTTTGAATATTAATGATCTTTAGAAAAGCGATTAAGTATATTAGTACTCTGTGGATTTTCTTTGGATATATATTGTTGTAACGTTCAATCTGTTTCATTGATCTAAACCAGATATACAGCAGTGCGATATGGTCAATCTTACACGTTATTGTAGGACACATTCAGTATCGCATCAAGACATCATACTCAAACAAGGTTATAGTCGCTCCAATCATCTGCAGTATGTTGCAAGATATCACCCCAATCGGTGCCACTCTACTGGTAGTAGGCCCGGAAAAACAACAACTTGAGGAAGACAGCCACCCCTACATTTTGCATCATAAACAGCCTTCGGGCGTCTGAAACATATCCATGGTAGTCCGCTGAGCAGTCTGTCGCAATTCTAATTGCCCGTATACTCTATTTGGGTACGCGTGATCAACAACTCTAGTTAATACGGTCTACAGACGCGTCTATAAATAAATAAAGGCCTAATGGGCTACTCTATAGACACTATAACGTCTACGTACTAGCTACGTATATCCTGATATATCTATCTTATATCTATCCCTAATAGGCTGCATCATTGGAACCTAGTTAATATATATATCTAATATTATATATAGGACGCTAGTGGGAGACTAATAGTATTTAGAGTAACCTACCTTTTTATAAAGGTCTTTTTAATACGTATTACCTCGGAATAAACGAGTATACTAACCTCTTTATAATTCTTACGTCCTCTACCTATATACTTAAAGCCCTTAGGCGGATATATCTTAAGGCCCTCTAATAAAAGCTGATAAGAAAAGCTATTAATAGAGGGCTATTTGTTATAACGTAGGGTACTATTTAAGAGTAGGATATTGTAAGGCACGTTTATAAGGTAGTAACAAGATAGTTTACTAAAGAGGTAGAAAGCCTACCTAAGTACTAATGCACTAGGCCTAATCTAGCTAATAGACCCCTAGGCTAAGTAATACGCTAAGATATAAAGTCTTT
>JAABUW010005268.1_pt1 | contig 16931 bp, 24 predicted proteins | sample 5560081 | NCBI WGS metagenome assembly JAABUW01 (sample SAMN10711882, study PRJNA513363) | rock metagenome | isolation source: Antarctica rocks | place: Antarctica: Victoria Land, Knobhead sud | reverse complement strand
AAATCCAACACTCAACTGCTGGAAATCCAGCAACAATTCCAGCGTATGTTCGGCTAAATCCACCGTCGTGGATTCCAGCGCGAGGCCATCCAGCGCTGGATTTCCAACACTTCCAACACTGGGGCGCATGATGGAATCCAACAGGGGTCTCCGCGCTGGAATTCCAGGGCTACCAGCGCTGGAATCCACCGTGACCAATTTTCCGACAAGTTGTGAGTGCATTATGGATATGTAAATTTTACTGACGCAACCTGCTGGCTGGTCCGGTTCAGGCATGCTGTTCGGCTGGGAGCTGGTGCTGAGCTTCATTTTGGTGTCCACCGTGTACGCCGTTGCCATCGGCGAGCCCTCATTCGGTGCGCTTTGCAGCCAGATTCCTTTGCCACGCCATGGTCCACCATCTCTGACACACTTTTCAGTTGTGGGCCTACTAGGGAGAGGTTGCGGCACAACAGCATTACTACACACCTAGGCAACTGATGAGAAGTCTGAAGTGTGTGTGTGTGTGTGTCTCTTGACACGGCAGGCAACATCGCGCCTTTTGCCGCCGGCCTGTCCCTGTCGTCGACCTGTTTGCCGGTGCGCCTACTGCCTGCCTTTGTCCTGCCAGCAGATTCCAGTTCGTTGATATGTACACCTCGGTGACCCTGCCGCCTTTCTGCCGCGGCTTTGCCGGCGCTTTTGCCAATCTGCACCGATGGTGCTCCTTCGCCAGATCCGCCGCACATCATAATCCGAAAACTACGCTTTTCTGTTTATCATGCAGGTGCTGCGTTCAGCACCGGCGGCGTCTCCCCAGCCCGCGTGCTGGGCCCAGCTGTCGTGTTCCACTGCCACTGGAACCGCGTCTGGGTCATGGTCCTCGGAGGTGCGCCTCGTGCTCCCAGCTTGGTTTTTGCGTATGCGTCGCATCCCGATATATGATGAGCGCGCACACATCCCGATATCTGATGATGAGCGCAGCAAGCACGGCGTGCAAGATGCAGTCCTCCCATGCGTCAGCGGTGCATGGCAAATGGCAGACCCGCAGCGTGCTGAGCGGTGGACTTTGCGCATATGCAGAGGTGGTCGGCGCAATCATCGCCGGCGCCGTGGCCATGCCGCTGTACGGTGGTCATGCCATGTACCTGGATAAGGCTCTGCCATGGGGTGCGCTGCCAGACTCTTTCCGGATATTGGTCGCGTGCATGTGCGCACACCTTGCAGAAACGCTGCTTCCGGCTGTGGCCGAAAACCATCGATCAACACCTGAGGTCTCTTGTCCGCCGACACTCTTGTCCGTCGACACCCGCGGCAGCTCTCAGTGGGAGCTCTCAGCGGCGTGACCCGCAGACTGCTGTTGCGTCAAGCCGTTGCTGACACTCAAATTTGATCCTGCCGCAGGTTTCCACCACTACGAGTCCAAATCCATGAAGGCAAGTCCTGTGTGCCCCCACACCATATCCACTGCCGCTGTCCAGCATGCACACAGAGCATATAGCCAACAACACGATAGATTGGCTGCCAGATTGGCTGCCAGAATCAGTGCATTTTCTTGTCTATAAAATACACTTTTGCTTCTGCAGGCGCCGATGGACGCGGAAATGGGTCACAGCACTGGAGCGGACAACGCAGGTCCCAGTATCCCAGCGGCCAAGCAGGTGAGCACAGAAGCGCTGAGCTGCTCTTCTTCTCATCCGACTTGCGAGTATGGACAGGTTTCCAAAAGCTCACACGTGCGAGGAACAGTCTGATTGCTGTCGCAGTGTGCTGTCTTAGCAGTCGGGGATAAGAGAGAGATTACACTGTTCCAGCCTCACTCAGGCTGATAAGAGCATCATGCTGACATTGCCAAACCCGGGTTTTGTAGGGAGGCCGCCAGATGATGCCATCTTCTGAGGACAGTGCTCACGCCGGTGACATGTTTAACAAGAAGTGAGCGCGGCGCTTCACCAGAGGGGCCCCACACCGCCGCCGCAGCTGCCTTGGCCAGAGGCGGCCGTGTCACAGCCGCCGCTGTACATTCCTCGCAAGCTTGCACGCTCATGACATTGCATGCGCGTCCAAGACTGTAACAATCACCTGTTGTGATTGTCTTGCTGTCGATTTCAGTGCACCCGTGTTCGGTGTGATTTGATGTTTTCTAATTCGTGTATATTCACTCCTGATGTTGCCGCCGCCTGTTTTGGTGTGTTGACATGCCGCGCAAGCAGTTCCGTGCGGCATTTGCGCACCATCAACCTCTGGCGTCATGTTATTGACATGCGGATGTACATGACGATGGGCCATTTGTTAGATTCAGAATTGCATCACACCTCACCCCTTCTGAGCGAGAAACCCCCCAATGGACATGCCCTCGTGCATTCAGTTTGTGTCCAGTCGCTGGAAGTTTGTTACGATGGCTGGCGTGTTGCCATCGTTTACCAGCTCGACATCACAGCATGCACCAGGGCATCCACATCAGGTACCCAGCCGAAACATTCAGCCTGGAACGGACCGCTTAATCACAAAGCAAACCCCAAGACAGCAATTTCGACGAACGCTTCGTACCCCTAGTACCCTGCACCTACATGAAAATGCCGCAGCATGCCATAATTTAGCGGCGGCATGCAAAACACAACGAGCTGCCTACACATCAAATCATCGTCCGAGTTCCCCATCGGATGCAGCTTTGGAACCGGTCGCAGACTTCGTCTCTCGCTGCACTTTGGCTGCACTCGTCATCTCAGCAGAGCCTGCCAACATCACCATGATGCTTCTTATTGGTTCTCAGCCCGAAATTGCGCTCCTAGTCTCCGACAGGTCTTTCAGCCCCGCCAGGAATTCCCCAGCGCGACTCTCGCAGCGCGCCTTAGGCTGTCGCATTGTCCGTCAGCTGCGGTCGCCGCGCTGCGGAACATGCCAGGGTTTCTGTGACGGCGGCTGCAGTGCCCGCACCCCCGGTTGGGCGTCGACCCCTCCGCCAGGTATAATCAGCGTCTTGATCGCTGCCTGCGAGAATCACGAACACCAGCTGAATGTCAGCGATGGTTCTACATGTGAGGGCGACTCGGCACACATGCCCATGTGCACATTGTAGGCTGGCTGTCAGGCACGGCGAAATGGGCAGGGCGCCGCAGCCACGTCGATACCAGGTCTGATCCTGTTTCCGTTGTGTCCGAGTGCAGCAGTGTGTTTCACGGGGGGTCAGCGTCGCACCATTGCAGTGGGGATGTCCTGATTGTGGCTGCTGCGCCAGCTGGCGACAGCCACCAGTCTCAGCATGCCGTTCAGGCCCCGCACCGCCGCCTGATGCAAAGAAGCCGACAGATTCAATGCGGGGATGAATGAGGGGAGAACCCGTGCTGCAGCCCGCCACCATCAAAGAGGGCTTCGATTTTCCCTTCCAAGGCCACACTTCGCAGCTGCTATAATTTTCGAAGTGATCAAAGGGGACCAGAGACAGTGTCCGCACCTGGCAGCGAGCGTGGCCATGGCACAACGGCAGTATGGCGTCCTTGGCGCTCTCCACCGCAGATGCGTGCTTCGGCAGCATTGCAGGGTCCAGCAGGATCTTCACGAGGCCCAGCAGCCCGCCCGAGTCGAAGACAGCGTCCTGCGAAGAGGATCAATGAATGTCATGACAGTGTCACAAGAAGCACGAACTTTGAGATCTGTCGCAAGCTGCTGCTGCCGCCCTGGCGGCGGTGGCAGAGCAGTTGGAGGACTGGAACACCGCGTCCGATGCGGTGATGTCCACCCGCCTGACGCAGGTGCGCGTTGCCCGGCTGTGTTTTAAGCCCAGGAAGCCATGGGCAGCCGTGCCAAGCACATACCCTGCTCTTAGCATTCCTGAGCAGCTGTGTATCCGCACTCATGCTTGTGCTCGTGTTGTCAGACACTTCGAAGACTAGAATTCAAGATCGCAGGAGACCAGTATGAAATATTGATGGCCGCTCATTCATCTCGGTACTCATGCTTCGTCCGCTCCCACTGGCAGTCAAGCAACCCGGTATTGCGTGACATAATGTGAGGGCCGCCGCCCGTGACGCAACGGTAAACATGCTGACAGCCTTGAAACACGCTGCCTCACCTGCAGAAGAGCGCTCTGCGCGGTGGCTCGCTGCTGCGGCGGCCGTTGCGGCACGCTGGAGTTCCAGAACAGCTTTGCAATACAGTCCGCCGCCCCCTGCACGAAGCCCGGGCCATGTGCCGGCCGCAGGAACAGCAGCAGCGCCGCTGCGCTGCCAGGCAGGACACCACATCGCAAGCGTCCAGCTGCTCCACCTCAATCAGAGCTCCCAGAAGCATGGCAGCCTCGGCGTCGTCTGGGCGGGCGCGAAGCTGCTGCAGCAGCCGCGGCAAATCGGCGCGCGTCAGTCTGGCGCTGGAGGGGATGCCGCTGGCAGTCATTCTGGCCGCTGAAGGTCGCTGCCCACACTGGCTCAGGTTGCTACACGAGCACACGACTCGAAGATCAGCCTTGCCGCAGGTTCGATACTTCGATGTGTATGCAGAGAGGAGTGGGATCGATCGTAGCTGCGCCCTGCAGGAGGCCGTCAAGTATAACGCTGTCGGAAGGAACTTTTCTGTGTTCCAGGAACTGCATAACTTCTAAAACCTTGATAGTCGCACGCGCTGGAGACCGGGGTGTCGTACAACTGTCTCCGTAGCTTGACGACTGAAAGCTTGCAACTCGACCTTGTCATGCGCTTGCACAACCGTCGATTTGCATCATCCAGAGCAGTCCACAGATACCTTGCTGCCTGTGCGAACCGGCCACGTTCGAGGTTCCATCGAATTGCACTTCCGGGACCACCTGCTACCGATCCTTTCGTAAGTCAGCAAGTCGATTCCGCGACAGCAGCTGCACACTATCGACGGCCACGACACCGTAGAAGCCGTTGCCACTGAACAGACTGTTGGCAGCATGACAGCTGCAAGTGCGTCGCGCGCCGCGGCGGCGGCGGCGCTGCCGCAGTTGCTGCGAAAAATTAGCGCCTGCAACACTCAGGACGACACCGCGGCGGCGGCACTGGTGGAGCTGACGGAGATGCTGAACAATCGCGACGTGGCAGCCTCCGACGTCATTCGGCAGCCTAAAGGCGCAGCCGCCCTGGTGGTGCTCCTGCGCATGCCGCTGCGCGGGGACGTGAGCATGGCAGAGGTGGCGGCGGTCAGCATCGGGAAGCTGGCGGAGCGGGGGACGCCGCCGCCACTGCGTCTCGCCGGCCAGGCAGCGCTGCTGCAGGTGCGCCGCACTGTCGGCAGGTTGCTTGCGTTCCCAAAAAGCCCCGTTTGACACATTTGCGACATCATGTCAACAGAAATGTGTACGCTGCAGGACAATGCCCGTGTAGCCGCGCAATGCGTGCAGCCTCAGGATTGCCATATCATGTCACAAGCCAGCGCTGAAGAAGACGCATGTCCCTGCAAGAGCCATCCTGCACTGCGGAGTGATCAGCATTTGCGTCCAATGCAGGCCGGGGCGGTGCCCGAGCTGGTAAGGCTGCTCAGGCAAGCAGAAGCAACGCCGGCGGCGCGCAGACAGCTGCTTGCAGCAGTTGCCAAGGCACTCAACGCGCTGACTTTCGGGAGCGCCGCCGGTGCTGCCGCCGTGTTTGCGGCACCTGGCGCGGGGCCCGCCATTGCGGCGGCGATCGAGCAGACGCGGGACTGGGACGCCGCTTCCGACGCGTCGATGGTGCTCTCTAGTCTGGCTCAGGTGGGGACTCACTTGACGATGCAGCAGTTTGAGGGCGAATGCAAGACAGGCAGCGTCTGGTTGATGAGATGTGTCGAGAAGTCGTTTCGAGTTTACCTGCTGCTGTGAACATTCAGCAGCTAGGCACGTGCGCGGCCTGCTGCGAGCCAATCGACCTGCACAGTCACAGGTTTCGCCAGGAAGGTTCACCGGAACTGCAATGCCACGCGCAGGCGGCTTCGCCAAAGGCAGGCGTCATGCGGCCTTCAGTGCGCCCGCTGATGAAGCTGCTGCAGCCTGGCGGCGAAGCACCGCACCGCAACCAGGGGCTGGCGGCCATCACGCTGAGGTGCCCACACACAGTCGTTCCCTAGCACACTTCGAGTCAGTGCAAGCGGCCTGGCTGTCTTGCTGCATTTTCTCATGTGGTGTAGGGCACCTTCTAGAGATGACCACTGCCCTACTAGACTCCCCGATTGCCCCAGTGCGCGTGCCATGCCGGAGGGCTGGGCGATATGCAAGGGCGCCAGCGCCGATTCTCCCAAAACAACTCTGAGCCCTTTCACGGTTGCACCAGGAACTGGCAGGGAGATGCAAAAGACCAGAAGCGCGACCAGACTTGCACTGCTTCTGAACGAAAAGTCGAAAGTCGATTCTGCTGGAGGTGTTTCGACACAACGACCAACGCGCCTGCTGTCGCAGCCTGTTTACGCAGCTGCCCGAGCTGGTGGCGGAAATGACGGCGGCCGACGGGGTGGCGCTGTGTGCGCAGCTCGTGGGCATGCGCTCGCACTACAATGTCGCCGCGTGCGCCGCACTGACGCTCGCCAAGGTGCTGATTCTGAGGCTGCCTAAACCCTGCAAGCCTTTCTCTGAGCTGGTGGGCTGCGCCCAGACTACAACCTCGCCTCCTTCGCCGCTGCTGTATTCCCAGGCACTAGCCAGCCGCTGCATGCTATCTTCTCGACGTATGCTGGAGGACAGCAGACCTGTGTACGTCTAGCATACGTGTTTGCAGATCGTGGAAGCAGATGCTGTGGCTGCCAAGGCGGCGCTGCGGCACAAAACCCTGGTGCGCAGCCTCGTGGCGCAGCTGCGGCGGGGTCCGCCGCCGGGCAGCCGCAATGACCCGGCGGTGCAGGCGGCGGTGTGCATCGGCAGCCTGGCCACAAAGGGGTTTGAGTACCAGGTGGGGCTGTAGCCTTCCTCCACCCTCCTTTCCCAGGCGTTCCTGCCACACGGAACATTCCTACGTCACCCGCTGGATACGCAGTCTGTCCGCGCAGGCCGGTGGGCCAATCGGCAGCTACGGAAGGCACACTGTTGTGCTGCATTTCATGTCTGTGCCCGCAGGACGCCTTCACTGCGCGCACCCCGCGGGGCCGGCGGCCGCACTATCATGTCAAAGCGAACTCCACACCATGAGCTGACCCTCCTGAACGCACCCACGCGATGCCATCATGGTGAAAGCCACCCCCTCCTGAACGCATCCACGGCATGCCATCATGGTGAAAGAGTCCACCCGGGGCTGGTGGGCAGCGGCACCACCACACGGGCCCCTGCGGCCGCGATGGCTCGCAATTATTGCTGGGTGTTCCTTATCGTGCATGCAGAATGCCATCAGGGTGGAGGAGCTGGTGTCGGAGCTGGTCGAGCTACTGGCCCGGGACTCAGATCGCTGTGGCCCGCATTTGCACAGATGCTTCAGAAGTCCTGGTGGCAGCCTGAACCTTAGCTGTGCCTGCAGAACGCCATCATGGCGGCTGAGCCGATGCCGGGGCTGGTCGACGTGCGCGGCCGCGGCGCACACCTCGCACAGCTGGTGCAGAAGGTCAACATGCTACTGACATCACAGCCTGCATCTACTCGCAGGATGCCATCATGGCAGAAAAGCCCATGCCGGGGCTGGTCGGCGTGCTGAGCCGCGACACAAACCTCGCTGGCCCCGCGGCCGCGGACACCATTGGCGACCTGTGCAACTACGGCGCGGGACTGCCAGTCGCCACGGGGCCCGGAATCTATGTGCCCCCCTCCGGCGCCGTCGCCGCGCAGCGGGCGGCGCTCGCGGCGGGAGCGGTGCCGAAAGTCGTTGCGCTGCTTCAGCTGCCGGCGTCGGCGTTTGCGCAGAGCTCGGCGCCGGCCAACATGGTCCGAGCGCTGGGCATCATGTGCAGAGGGTGGGTGATTCTCTCATGCTCTGGAAATAGAATCTGATGAACGCCTCTGCAGCTGCCGGCAGCGGCCTTCGCGCAAGGCTCGGCGCCGGACAACACGATCCGGGGTCATCGTGTGCCGAGGTGAGTGTTGCTTGCAAGGAGCTGGAAACTGACGAACCTGCTATAGCCGCTGGCGCCGGCGTTTTGCGCAGAGTGCCGCGCCGGCCAACATGGCCCGGGCGCTGTGCATCATCTGCCGGAGGCGGGCTTCTAGCGAGCGCTTTACATCGGGCACTCGAAATCACAACCTCGAAGCAGTGACTGCTGCTTCGAAGCAGGCTGTGCTGCAGGATTTTGGCGGCGAGGGACGCTGCAGTGGCCGCCGGCCCGCTGCTGATGACCTCAGGATCTTGAAAAGGCAGGGACCAACTGCTCATCCAACGCAGGGCGACGGCGGCGGGGGATGCTGCCGGAACACGCAGAAAGACGCCTAGAACCGCAAACCTTGGAGCACGTAATGACCTCATACTGACGTCATATGCCGCAGGGTGACGCCGGCGAGGGACGCAGCGGTCGCTGCCGGCGCGCTGCCGCTCGTCATCGCCATGCTAGGCCACCCTGGGCTGTCGGAACGACACGACGCCGCGTTCTGCCTCGGGTCGCTGCTCACGGCGGCGGAGGAGTGGACGGAAAAGGGACGCGAAGTGGCGGCCAAGGCGCTGGCAGCTGGCGCTGCACGGCCGCTGGCAGCCCTCATGGCGGCTGGCTGTGACCAGCCATCCAACTATGGGTGCGCATGTTAGGATCTCGCATCTGGGTCTCCCTGGCGTCCCTGATGGTACAAATGTCTGCCAGGTCGCAACTCGCAGCACAGGCAGATCGCGGTCGGCACGCCTCGCGGCAGGCCTCAGCGGACAAGCTGGCCCCACAGGTTGGCTATCTGTGGAGGTAGTAGTCCACATCGTGACACAAAACCCGCGGCGCGCAGGCAGCAGACGCCTGGCAAGTCGACGTGCCTCGTGATGGCCCGGTCCACCAGCTGACTGTCTCTGCAGATCACAACTCGGAAAAGTGGAAATTCTCCTTGTACGCATGCAGAAGACGCCAGGCAAGACAGCACGCCTTTCGACGGCCTTCATTCACCAGCCGGCCGTCTTTGTAGATCATGAGTGGTATCGGTCGCGTCTTGCCTCGTGTGTAGGCAGAAGACGCCGGGCGAGACAGCGCGCCTCGCGACGGCCTCGGTCTACCAGCTGGCCGTCTCCGGGCCTGAGGCGCCGCCCAAGCTGGCCGCCTGCGTGGCTCCTCTCGTGGGCCTGCTGCCTCAGGTGCGTAGCTGAAATCATTGCCGGAAAGTAAAAGTGAAGAAAGAAAAGTAATGTGCTTGGTTCCTCGAGAATGCGCAGCAAGGTGAGCCGACCTGCCATCGTATGTGTCGAGCTGCGGCGGCGCATCTGCGCTGAGCGAAGGGGGCTCTGCGCGCTGGGTGTGCTGCGGCCGCCAAGGCTGTGGTATTTCTCTAGAAGCAGAAAACATTGCAGTTGATGCTTTGTGGCTCTAGAGTGGTGCGTCCTCTAGTGCATCCGCAGAGCTCGGCATTTGCCATCTGATATATTGTGGCCAGCGCACCCAGGTGGCAGCCAACCGAAAAGAGGTCTCAACCCTCGAGTGAAGGGCCAGCTATGAGTCACATCTGTAGATAATGGGCAGTGCAGGTCGCGTTTTGAAAAGGCGTCCGGTCGCCTGCAGGTGGGCAGCCAGCCAGCCGGGTTCCGCGGTGAGGTGGCGCTCGCAGCTGTGTATCTCCTCAGCAACTGCCCCGCCAATCAGGTGGGTGATCCGCGCACCAGCTGTTTCAACCAGCTTCTCTAAACCACATCAAAGGCATTTTCTCAGTACAGAAATGAAACTACTCGCGGCGGTGTGCCCTCCTCAGCAACTGCCCCGCCAACCAGGTGCGTGACATTGACGATGGCTCTTAAAGCATTCCCCATGAGCTGATCAACATAACAAGCTGATTATTCTTCAAAGCTAGGCTGCTGCCGGCCTGTGATGCGCTCAGTGAGACACCCTGCAGCACACCAAGGTCGTAACTGTGGGGACAAAACCCTGAGCAAGATGCAACAATTACCATGTGCAGCCTGTGTCTGCAGCTGCCACCTGCTGAGGAGACCTGCCCTGTGCTGCCAACCTCGCCAGCCCCGGTCCCGATGTTGGAAGAAGATGTGCTCTGGCGGTGGTTCAGGCCGCCGGGCGGAGCCGGCACCTGCGCATGTGGCTCTCGAATGGCGTCCAGAATCGAAGCAGTTGAACATCTTGACGTCTGGACCTTGGCATCAGCACTTGAAGCTCGACGAGTCGGTCGTGCAGGAGAGGTTCGTGGCGGCGGGCGGCCTGCCGGTCATGGCGAGGCTGCTGCTCAGCGACCAGATAGGCGCCAGCATTATCGATGCGGCGGCGGTGATGGCCATCCTGGCGCGCGGCGGCCGCGCCCACCGGGTGCGCAACGTGTTGTTGCCCCCGAACGCGTTGCCCGCAATGCAGCGCTGCACAGGCGTGCGCCGACAGCTCAGCAGCCAAAACGCGCCTGCAACCACCTGCTGCGCTGAGCATTGCAGAGCTCGTGGCCGTGTGTGCTCCGCTCCAGCTGGACCCTGAAAAGCGACAGGTTGCTTCCGCTGCCAAGTGCAACCCGCGGAGCAGACGCCTGGATGTGGCCGTCCTGCGGAGAAAAACACTGAAGCGGTGTCCCAAAACCCTTCAGTGTTTTTCTCCGCAGGACGCCATCGCACCTGCGACGGCTGCTGGGCCTCACCAAGATCCTGCTGCGAGACGCTATCGTAATCCCTGTGGTGTCATCCGCAGGATGCCATCATTGCCTGCGGCGGGCTGCTGGGCCTGATCAAGATCGTGCGCAACCCGGCAGTGCGGGCGGCGCACATCGCCGCGGTGGAGAGCGCCGTGGAAGGCATCCTGGACCTGTGCCGCGGCAACACCGGCTGCCAGGCGAGACTCTCAATCTGGAGTGTTCTCAGACAAGCCCGACTTGCAGAAAGCAAGGGATATCCACAAGGGAACAGAGCCGCATCCTGGACCTGTGCCGCGGCAACACCGGCTGCCAGGTACGGATCCTTGGCCTGTGTGAACGGCAGAAGGATGGACTATTATCGTGTCGGTCGCTGCGGGACCGAACTCCATTCTGGTGTGTGCAGGACCTACTGGGTCAGCCAGGGGGCAGAGGCTGGAGCTTACATCGTCGTGATCAGCTGCACCGACTTCAGCTGCACCGACTCTCAGCGCATGCTCCTGCATGTTCCTCGGCAGGTGTCAGCGCGGGGCGCCACCAGATGATGCAGCGTTTCGAGCCTTGCCTTTTCCCACCTGCCAGCAGCAACCCGATCCAACAGCAACGCGCAAAACATTGTTCATCTGAGCAGGAGGCGGTGCGGGGTCTGGGCGGCATCACGGGGCTGGTGACCGTGGCACGCTGCACGAGCACCGACATGGACGACTTGTGCGCCGCAAAGGTGCGCCACTATAGAATCTCAAGACAATTTCAGCAACCCAGTGGGCACAAGCATTGCTGGGCGCCTCCAGGCATCTGCTGCTCCAAGCTGTTGCGTCACCTTGCTGCATGTGCATGGTCTGGCGCGCACTGGAGCCAGCTTGGGTCGTGCCGGGACAATGCCAGGACAGTTCATCCCTCAAGGGTCGTGTGTGTCTCTTCTGCAGAAAGCGATCAACACGCTGATGTTCCTGGCGGAGGAGTCGGACCTCAACCGGGAGGCCATCGCCAAGGCGGGCGCGGCCGACGCGATCGCCGAGACGGTGGACTATTTCGCTGCGCGGAAGGCGCAGCTGTGCATGCAGTACGGGCACATCGCGCCCACCGCCGAGGCGGCACTGGCAAAGCTGCAAGACCTGTCGGAACTGATGGCGTCATGCGAGGTCCTGGACTGAACGGTCTGTGATTTATTAGGACAGATCTGGAACGTCAGTGTGCAATTGTTCATATTGGCACTTCCTGCTATCGCATGGGTGCGTGGTTGTTTGTGCTGTGCTGGCCATCAAACTCAATCCCGCAGCACGTGCAACAACAATCCTTTGACGCTGCTGCAAAATGCACAAGCTCACAACTGCCTTGCCCAGCAGCAAAAAGTTATCGGCGGACTGGCCAGTCCGGTAGTCCATGGAAAGGGAACCTGTACGTGGAACCGTCCGGATGGTTGAGCTGCATGATAAAGTCAATTGAATCGCACTGCACATCGACCTCGTTTACAAAAATCGACCTCCAATCGCCACAAAGTCAATAGCGTCCTCGGAATGACGGCATACCGGTACGCAGCCAGAGCATGGACATGTATCAACAGAAAAACAGTGCATTATTTATGCCAAAAGTTTACACAAGCCGAAGTCATTGACGAATTTGATTGCACCATGCGATATCTGGCATCCTCCAGCAAATTGCGTGTTTACTATCGACACCACCAACCGTAGCAACATTGTGGTTGTCAGCGGCAACGTCTGCTGAACTGCCGACGACTCTACCGGAAGCTGGTTGCGAATCCAAGTGTGGCATCAGACGACAGCCACAGCAGAGGCTGCACGAGACATCGCCATTCTGAGCACACCGCCAGCGGCGTTGAGAATCATGCGGCCTGCCGTAAGGCTGGCTTCAGCAGCCAGGATCCGTTCGTTGACGGCGTCGACCGCGCTGAAGCCGAGCAGGCGGTGACCCCCCTGGAGCGGCAGAAATACAACCTGCAGATTTGCCACCGATGTTGCCTCAGGCCAAGGCTGAGCAACCCGCTCAATGCAGCTCATCACAGCTTGGTGTGCACCTGCCTGTACTGCTGCTGCTGGGCTGTTGTGCACTTGCATCCAGTTGCAGCACGGAATGGCACTGCACCAAGCAATCGGCACAAGGAGTGCGGGGCAGAAGCAGTCGGCGCAAGGAAAGAAGGGCAGATGCAAGCGGGCAACAGCAGCCAGCAGTCCCATGATGTTCCGACGTATACGTCGGAACATCATACCAGGTGTACACCTGGTAGATGCGAGGAAGCAGGTGGGTGCAGCTGGGCAGAAAGCGCTCGACAAAATCATCCAGGATCCAGTCGCTGTGCGCTGATGCCAGGAGGCCGTTCACCACCAGGAAGCCGCCCTGCCATGTTGAAAGCGCAATTTCAAACTGGTTAAAATCGCAAATCCATTCCAACATTGTACGCTTCGGAGAGGCATGAAAATTCTGTTGCTTGAAACAGGGCGCGCAGACTCCCAGCCTGGGGTCGGAATGAGGTCCGACCTGGGCAGAGGTAGAGCTGGACAAACATTGATTCAGCTCTGGAAACCGCACTGTTCAAATTATCTATTGCCCCACCTTCGTGTAGGGGTTGAATATGCCGCGTGCGATGCCGACGAACTTTGCTGAGACGTCGCCACGCACGAGCTCGCCAGCGACGACCATGGAGAGCGTGTCCCCGACCTGCACATTTAATTTGCGTTGTGAAAATTACATTGCAACTTTGATTTTACTTGATTTGATGGAGGTAAAGGCATACGCATTCAGCATCCACCCCGCGGATCAAGAATTCCACCATGGAGCATCCACGCACTGCAAGGAACGCGACGGCATCATTCCAATTTTCTTTCGACATGCATATGCTCTGCAATACGAGCTCGTATGCGCAATATTTCAGAAAACAATCAAAGGTTCCAGCGGCCAGCCTCTGACCTCATCGTAAACTCGCTGGCCTCCGCCGCTTGCCATGGACAGCACCCTTTCGCCAATCTGCAAACAGCACACATTGATTGAAAATCTAAGCTTGCATTCGACCAGATCTTTTCCCCGTCACTTGAGCCACACCATCACCGAGCGCACATATCGAGTTGCGTCCGGCATGCATTGGGGACAGCCACCGCTGCTCAAACCTTGAGGTTGCTCATGGCGACAGAGCCACAGCCTTCCACCTCCGCCAGCGCATGAGTGGGGAAGCAGCCCCCGGCGAGCAGCTGAGCGAGCAGTGAAGCCTGTCGCACAGTGAGGGCGCACGTTCTCATTGCTCATTGTGCCATTGATTTAACTCTGTGCAGCGTGCTTGAACGTGGTCCATTGCCGCAGCAAGCTCAGGTGTGATAATTGTTGGCACCACACATTGATCACGGAGCAACGAACGCAGTGCGGTGAGCTTACGAGGCGTCCGCCAGAGGAACCTTCGCCTGTGCTCCCGCTGGCTGTCGGGGTCTAGCCAGGAGCGCTTGCAGCGCCCGCAGGCATCTCGGACGTCGTATCTCCGGGCGCAGACACAACAAAGATAGAGTGTGGTGGTTAGGTGGCTAGGCACATAACTCGTGGTTTTCACCAGTATGCAGGCTTGTGCCGCAAGCTGGTGCAGCTGGGCACAGCATGCGCCAGCCCCAGCATTGCTGGAGGTTTGTGCGCGGGCGTGCGTCGGCGCCATGACCACACGCGTCACACAAGTGCTTCACACAGATGCTTCTTACAAATGCGTCAGTACCACTATGCATGTCATCGCTGCCTGTTGAGTTGCATGCCTGCACACCTCCTGAGGTGGGCTGTCCACTCCAGAAACGCTAAACCCTAAACCCTGTATACAGGGTCTGAATGGACCATGATCCAGAAGCGCCTCCCGCAGAAGGTGGTCCCCAGACGTTGCAGGTGCCCGGCTGCGCGCCCGACATGCCTCCGCACCAGACCTGAGACACGACAACTCGAAACGTGAAGGAGGCACACGATGATAAGACTGCTGGGTGTCCGGGAAATGTGCCGTGGCTCTTCTGGTGTTGACGTGTTGATGAAGGTGAATGATTTGGATGGTGACGACGGTCACAAACTGCGCTGCGTGCAAGCGCACACATGACCACGGCGCTGTGTCCACAACCTTACTAAGAGATAGTATCCGCACATGGCAGCAGTGTTGGCGTGGCTAGGAATGCTAGGAATCGCTGACGCAGGAGTTGAGTTTGAAATTGTTCGTGCAACAACAACTCGCAATGCATCTCATTTGCTGCCCTCGCATTATCACGCATGTAAGGCTTAACAGGCAGCGCCAGGCCTGGCAGAGCCCTCACCGCAATCATCATGCCGGTATTGCCGACGCTCGTGAGGCACTGGTTGGCGGGTGTGCCGCAACCTTGCTGTTGGTTGAGCTGCAGGGCAGCAAGATGCAAAGTCAATATTCATAGTACAGCACGAGTTGGAGACCGTGAGACCAACCGTCAAGGGCACATTCTCCACATGCATGCAGTTTGCGCTCATCAGGGATTGACAGCGATGTGGAGACTCCCGCGCTCGTGCAGGAGGTTTGGAACAGACGCGCCATTGCTTAGCGATCGTCAATTTCGTGGGACGCACACAGGCACTGCCACGCTATACTAGGTGCCGACAGTGAGGCAAGACGGTGGCATGCGCCGCTGTGTACACGTGCATGTGCAACAATCTCAGGTTCGGACATGGAGGAGAACGCGCCATGAGGTTGGTGGTCAACAGGGCGCCCCCGGCGGGGCTGCTGACGGAGCACGGAAAGTTGGCGGTTCCGCCCAAGGCCCCGGAACACACAGGGTCCCATATGGGACCCTGCTCAATGCATTGAGCAGTGGGGACAGATCCTGCACGCCAGCACTTGAAACTTGTGCTACTTGAAGTTTGCCAATTGTTATTGCAGCAGCAGCTACATCATCTGATCGAGGAGCTGTCATGGAAACTCTGCAGCGGCGGCCGTTCCACCGCTTGGGTAGGCCCAGCTCAACTGTCCAATCATGCCGCTCCATGGCTGGAATAAGGACGGCTGGGCTTGAATGCAGACACGGCAGCTCAAGCAGCCCGCAGTACACTAAGCATGCGTCAACAAGAGAGACCATACCGCACCTATAAGTGCAGCATTTGACCCACTGCTGCCGAGGATGGCCTGCAGGACAGGACACGATTCCTTTCATCGGTGACATGCACGTAATAGCCGTCGTGGGCTCAGAGGTGGAGACGCTGCAACAGAGCTGTGCAATTGCCAGAGTCATAACGAGCGCATCAAAGCACGCAGCCTGATTATGTGCTCACGGGCGTGACGGCAGCAGATGCTGTCGCAGAACTGGCTGAGCTTAGCGTGAGGCTCATGGCAGAAGCGGTAGCGGACCCCTGCTGTGAACCGGAACCCTGCTGCGAACCGGAACCCTGCTGTGAACCGGAGCCCTGCTGCGAACCGGAACCCTGCTGTAAACCGGAACCCAGCTGATAATCGGGACTCTTGCTGTGCAGCAGCATGGTCGGGACGCCAGCACACGGTCGCAAGCAGGACGATGGCAGCGGCTGACTGCAGCCGCCGACAAATCGCGCGGCGGTTGACGCTCATCTTGACGACGGACTGCGATTATCGCTGCTGCTGGTGAATGTAGGAAATCTGCAGTTCTGTTGTAAGGCAGACATACATGTATGGAATACTTTCTGAAGCTTGCCTGTGTGGATCACCTGAGGAGGTCACTGCTGAATTTTGTCACCCTACTGCCGATGCAATTCAAGGTCATGTGTTGCGTGACCAGGGGAGCGCATCTGGTGATCGCCACGTCATCATTGCCAAAAGTAGGTGTGATCCACACCATGACCTACAGCCGCAATGATCATTTTTGCCTATAAATCAGGACGTGCAAACACACGTTGAAACATTGCATGACAGCAGCTGGTATCCACGACAGCTGCGTTATAGCGATCACAACTCTTTGGCTATCTGACATGTACGATTGGCATTGACGGAAGACGCCGTGCCGTCACAGCGCGGCAGGCCAGCGCAGCTGGCGCCGCGCACGTTGACTGGGTCCCGAGGCCTTTCAGCCACCCTGAGACGACGCCGAATCTAGCACGCACAGCAAAGAGACATCAATCAACACATGAGAGCCTCGCAGGAAAGTTCCTACCTCAATGCATGCAGCTCAGTGGTGCGGATTACACGCAGCCGCAACATTCCAGATAGGCACATGCCATCACCCAGTTATCTCAAGCCCTTATTTGGGGGCAAAGGAAGGCAGTTGTTGGAGGAAAGGCAGTGCAAAGGCGACCAAGGATTGGTGCTTCTTGGTCCAAAAGTTTGTTGCAGCAGTGGGAAATC
>JAABUW010005266.1_pt1 | contig 16938 bp, 19 predicted proteins | sample 5560081 | NCBI WGS metagenome assembly JAABUW01 (sample SAMN10711882, study PRJNA513363) | rock metagenome | isolation source: Antarctica rocks | place: Antarctica: Victoria Land, Knobhead sud | reverse complement strand
GCGCGCACGGCCGGCGATGGTGGTCTGCCACTCGTGCCCCGCCGGGCACCGCCACCACACCCGCCGGTTCGACCCAGCCCGGAGAAGTTTTGGGTCCAGCGGCTCGTTGCGACTCGGGTGCCACTGGCCCAGCAACCACGCCACTTCACGCAACCACTCTGCCTCCGACGCCGACCCTGATCTCGTCATGTCAACGTTGCCCGTTCACCGCGTTGTCGGGCGGGAGCAGGGCGATCCGGTGGGCCAGTGGTGGGTGGGTGGCCATCAGCCGTTTGTGCCAGTGCCATCGGCTGTAGGTGGGTCTTGGCAATTCGTAACGCGAGTACGTCGATCGTTGGCTCAGCCATACCGCAACGCTAGCCATTGCGGAGTCGCCCCCCTGAGACTGCCAAAAGCTTGGGCGCCCGGAGTCTCTGTCGAATAGTTGAATCACGAAGTGGTTTACGGCCCGCCGCGCGGTGTTCCATATTCCCTGGAGCTGAGATACATCAAGACACAGTGCGCCGGCCGCGGAGGCCGACTCGGCGACGGTGTCCGACGGGTACGGGAAGAAGGCCACCGCGGGCCCGTGGCCATCGCCTCGAACTTCGCGGCGCACCCACAGAAGGCGCACCGGGGCCCCGCACGATCCGGCGAGCATCGCCGCCGCCCTCGCCCAGTCCGGGCGTACCGGTGGGCACCGCGGTACTCAGCTCACCCGGGCACTGTCGGAGGTCACGATCGCTGGTGCCGTCCCGGAAACGGTGGGGCACTACGCCGTGGCCGTGATGTCAGCTGCTTACCGCCGCGGTTTTCACTTGGCGGCGCGGTCCATGGCCGAGGCCGCCGAGCAGCTGCCCCAAGAGGAGCTGTTCGCCCACCTGCTGAGCATCGGAAAGGCGCAACGCGCTGCCACTGATCGGCTGCACGACGTCCAGACATCGTTGTCGCCGAGCGGGGTCAACCGGTGGAACGCGTCGGGATGACCGGGAACACTGAACGCCCTACCGAGGGGAGCACGGACCCCGGTCAGGAACACCCAGCACACCCGGGGAGACAGGGATGAATGACCACCGCGCCGACGAGGTGATCAACCAACTGCACGTCACACAGAATCAGAGGCACCGATGAACACCACATCTCTCTACGTACTCTTCCTCACCCTGGCGCTAGGTTTGAGCGGCGCGGTGACCACCGGACCCGTCCAGCAAACGCTCCTCATCGTCATGGCTTGCTCAGCCATCGCCGCAGCGCTGACGGCCGCCACCGAAGCGGCCGGGGACCGGGCCAAGCGCAAGGCGCTCGACGCCAGCGCCGAACGGCGCAGCACCCATCACAACCTCCGCTGATGATGGACCCCTGTCACAAGCGATCGCGCCGAGGGCGGGACGGCAACGGCTATCGAATGATGCTGCTGGTCGCGGCCGTGGGGGTGACTGCCGGCGTCACCACCAGCTGTGGTGTCGGTGTTGCCACTACTACCGCAGCATCACCACCAGTCCCGAGCAGTCCCGGTGCTGCGGCGGTAACTGGCACCCCTACCGGTCCTGCGGGGCCGAGCAGCAGCAGCGGCGGGGCCCCGCAGAGTGGTGCGTTTCCGATGCCCGCCCGGTACCTGCCATCTTGGTTTCGTGGCTGGGCAGCCGATGCCCGACGATCACTGCTCACCCGGTGCGACGAACGCGGTGGTTACTCAGGACACGATTCACGAGACGATCTGCACGTCCGGGTGGACCGCAGCCGATGACTCTTGGTGTCTAGCGTGCCCTTGACTTGCATGTCTAGTGTCATCTAGACTATCGTCATGACCAAGCGTCGGGACATCATCAAAACCATCGCGGCGGCGGCCAAGCGGCAGGGGCTCGCGTTCGGGCTCGAACGTGAGGGTGCCAGTCACTCGGTCTACAACCTGGATGGGTTGATGATCCCGATCGGCCGGCACAACGACCTCGATAATCAGATGGCCGAGATCATCTACAAAGAGGCAGCAGCGAAACTAGGGAAGCGGTGGTGGAAATGACGACGTACCACGCACGGGTGGTCCGGGGTGATGTATTCTGGCTGGTGCACGTCCCGGAGATCGACCATTACACCCAGGCCCGCAACCTCGGGGAGGTCGAGCCCATGGCCCGCGACCTCATCGCCGTCATGAAGGAGGTCGACCCTCAGTCGTTCGCCCTGGAGGTGTCCGTCGAGCTGCCCGACGAGGTCACTGTGCACCTGCAGCGTTCCCAGGCTCTGCGGCAGCAGTCCGACCGCACCAAGCACCTCGCCGCCCAGGAAGTGCGCGTCGCCGCGAAGGAACTCCGGGAACGAGGTTTGACGGTTCGCGACATCGGGGCCGCGTTGGACGTGTCCTACCAACGCGCACACCAACTGATCTCCAGCTGACAACACGGGCGGAAGGGAGGCTGAGGGCATGTGTGGGCGCTTTGCGAGTACGCAGACCGACGCCGACCTGGTGCGGGCGTTCAGGGTGGAGGAGGTCGTGGGGGAGCAGCTGGCGCCCTCCTACAACGTCGCCCCAACCCAACCGGTACGGGCAGTTCTCGAACGGACACCGCGTGAGGAGCCCGAGGCCCCACCTATTCGCCAAATCCGTACGGTCCGTTGGGGTTTGATCCCCTCGTGGGCGAAGGATCGAAAAATCGGATCCAGGCTGATCAACGCCCGCGCCGAGACCATCACCGAGAAGCCCTCGTTCAAGGCCGCCGCGTCCCGGCGGCGTTGCATTGTCCCGGCCGACGGCTACTTTGAGTGGGAGAGGCGCGACGGGGCCAAGGTTCCGCATTACCTGCACGGCGACGGAGTGCTGGGCATGGCCGGGTTGTATGAGCTGTGGCCGGACCCCGAGCGTGAGCCGGACGACCCGCAGCGCTGGGTCTGGACGATCACCGTCCTGACGACGACGGCCAGCGATGCCCTGGGCCACATCCATGACCGCAGCCCCGTCGTGATCCCCCCAGCGCTACAGGACTCCTGGCTCGACCACACCCTGACCGATTCGGAGCGGGTGCGGGAGCTGCTCGGCTCTGTGCCCGAGCCGCGGTTGCAGCCCTATGAGGTAAGCACCGCGGTCAACAGCGTTCGCAACAACTCCGCCGAGCTGCTCCGCCCGGTGTAGCCGGACGCCCTGACCATGCCCGGCCGCGTTACGGCGACTTGCTCGTGGTGGTCCGCAGATCGACCAACAACGCGGGTGGCCGTAACAAGATGCTCCTGATCCGACTCTCCCACCATCTTGACACCCGCAGCCTTAACGTGGTTGGGCTCGCCGTCGACGAGTGCGATACACCGAAAGGAATCTCATGACGATCAGCTCGCACGACCCTATTCAGCTCACTGACGCCCAACTCGGGGATGAGGAGGCGAGGTGTGTCGGCATCCTCCAGTCGCGAGGCTCAGTGGGTGAAGCCACCCACGAAGCTGCTCGGGTGCGACTCATAGACATTCGCAACGAGCAGCGACGTAGAGCGACGTAGAAGGTACGGCCCGCCCGACAGAGGAATCCTGACCGATCACAAGTGGTCGGAGGATGTGACATCACTTGGCACAGGGAGGATTGGTCCCGCAAGGAAGGCGAAGGGGCCCGGGGCCGAGCTCGCCGCCCTACCCCGCGCGGCCCTGGTGGTCGAGGACCGTTACTCGGGCATCTTCAAACTCGACCGGGTGCGCCCCGCGATGATCGCCGGCGGTCGCGCCGAGCTTCAGGTCCGCTGGCCCAACGTGCCGATCGTGTTCTGCGAGACCCGCCCACTGGCCGAGGAATGGACCTACCGCTACCTCGCGGCCGCCCACGTCTGGGCCGCCCATGGTGGCTGTCGTTCTGGGCCCATGAGCCGTGTCGGATGCCGCTGTATCCCCGTCCGTTCGGGGGGATGTGTCGGCGGAGTGGGGTCGCACGCCAGCCGGGGGACTCAGGAGGGCAGTCGGAGCAGACCGGTGGGTGTCGGGGGCGCTGACGCGGCGATGGCGGTGCTGCACCAGGAAGCATCGTGAGCAGGTGAACTCGTCGGCTTGTTGGGGGACCACACGGACCAGCAGTTCTTCGCCGGACACGTCGGCACCGGGAAGCTCGACACCGTCGATGGCGTCGACCTCGTCCACATCAGCGGTGATCGACGCGGCCAGCGGGAGGTCCGGGCCAAGCTCGGCGACCGAGCCTTGCGCCACGTCGCCGGACACCTGGCGGGGCGCGTCGTAATCGGTGCTCGTGGGAACCTCCCTTGGTCAGTCTGTGCTCAGGACAACGCGCTCAGGGGGTGATAGATCTGGGCGAGGGTGCGGGGGCGTGGGGGCTGGGCCATCAGGGCGTCAGCGTCGGCCATCGCGATGTTCTCGGCGAGTACCAGCACTTGACCGGTGCCGCCGGAGCGCAGGGGCGGGCCGATCAACCCGACGTGGCAGGCCACGACGTTGCCGTAGCCCTGCCCGCGCGGCAGGGCCACATCGACACCGGTGTCGGGAGAAGGTGACCGACCAGGCGTGGCCGTCCTCGGCGGCGAACCAGTACCCGCCGGGGGCGGCGTAGTCGCAGCGGACACTGCACCGGCCGACGCGCACCGCGTGCCCTGTGGGTAGGCCTGGCAGCGTGGGTAGTCCGCCGCGTAGGAGCACCGCGAACTGAACTGCCCGAGCGCCGCCACCGCGGCGACGGTGATCGCCGCGGTGAGCAGCCTGGTGCGGTTGACCCGGTCGGTCAGCGCCCCCAACGGCAGGGTCGCGACCGCCCCGACGGCGGTGGACACCGCCGCCAACAACCCGATGTCGGTGTTGCCGATATGCAACGCCGCTTCCAGTTGCGTGGCGGTGGCCCCGATGGTGGCCTTGTCCGCCGAATCCAGCGCGAGCACACACGCCAGCAGGACGATCACCCGCAGCCGGGCAGCCCCGCCCACGGTGTCCTGGAGTTTGCCCTGCACGTCGCGGCGGAACCAACCCTGCGCCCCGGCCACCGGGCTCGGCCTACTGCGCTCCCTCATCAGTCCTCGCCCTCCTGCCCGGCTGCGGCAGCAGGCAGTGGACGCACCGTGACCAGGTGGCGTCGGCCCAGGTGCGGGTTTCCACGTCGCTGCCGCTGGGGTAGTGGGTGCTCCGTGCCTACTGCACCGGCTGCTCGGCGGCGTGTGCCGCGGGGTTCTGGTCGAGCTCGAAGCCCCATGTGCTGTGCTGCTGGACCAGGTCGAAACCCTCGGCCGCGTCGGTGGTGCCTTCGGTGCCGTAGTCGGCGGCGTCGTGGAAATAGTCGTGGTTCAGTTTCTCATCGCCGGGCAGGGTGCCGGGTGGGAAGTTTCCCTCGATGGCGTCCAGTGCCGCTTCGAACATTTTCTGGTGCGCGACCTCCCGGCTCATCAGGAAGTTCAGGGTGTCCTTCAGCCCGGCGTCGTCGCACATCTTGATCAGCCGCTCGTAGGTGATCTTCGCGCGGGCCTCGGCGGCGATGTCGGAACGCAGGTCGGCGGCCGGCTGGCCGATAGTGTCGACGTAGGCCGCGGTCCACGGAGCGCCCATCGAGTCGGTCAACCGCGGACCGCCACCCCCGAGGAGGTTCGGCCCACTGTTCAGCGCCATGCTCATGTAGTCGGGCATTTTCCCGTTGAGCAGGTCGCCCAGGTAGTTGCCCTCGACTTGATCGACGAGTTCGGCGGGGGAGCCCTTCAGCAGCAGGTGCAGCGACTGGGCCACCATCTCCAGGTGCGAGAGTTCCTCGGTGGCAATGTCGAGCAGCATGCTGCGCCGGGCCCCGTTGGGTTCGTTCCAGCCCTGGGTGAAGTACCGCATCGCGGCGGCGAGCTCCCCGTTGGGGCCGCCGAATTGTTCCAGCAGCATCTTGGCGAACATCGGGTTCGGGTTGTCGACGCGGACGGTGTACATCATGCGCTTGTTGTGCAGAAACATCAGGCCTCCCGGCAGCGGATCAGGACCCGCGCCGACGTGAGGGGCGGCTGCCCACGGAGGAGCGGTCGACGAAGAGGCGGCGGGGGCGGGAACATCCCGCGCTGCCCACCGTAGAGCCGCGTGAGCATAACCGCCGGTTAGGAGAATCTCGCGTCTCCGGCCCTGAGCTGAACGCACCGGTCAGCGTGGTGGCCCACCAGCATCACCACCCCGGCGGTGGCCGGCGTCGGTGGCGTCCTTGGCCCGGTCGTTGCGGGCCGCGGTGAACTCCTCGGGCAGCAGCCCGTACACCGTGTCGGCGACCCCGGCGAGATCCACCCGGCCTCTTCCTCCGGTCCTGTTGCCGTTTCACGATGACATCGGTCAGTCCGCGTCTGTGGCGCGCTGCGGCCGTCCCACGACGTCCAGCGTCCGTTGTGTCGTCATCAGCACAGCGCTGACGGCCGTTGCGTCGGTGGACGGCGGTCGCGCCTCACACAACCGCTTGGCCTGCTGGTGTAGCTCGGTCGCCCGGTGCAGGGCGTCCCGGCCGGCATCACTGTCTGGCCCGTCGCCTGGAGTTGTCGGGTACTGACCGAGGATGCGCACGGCTTCGGAGAGTGCACGGAGTAGGGCGGCGAGCTGGTCGCGCAGATCGCGGGCGGTGTCACCATCCGACCATTGACCATCCTGCTGAGCCACTGCGGTGACGATCGAACTGAGCTGCGGCAGTATGCCGTCCAAGGCAGTGGCGGCGGCCTCGTAGGGAGCGGTGCTGATGCCCGTGTGGGGGCTGAGCCGCCGTGGGTTGGCGCGCAGACTCTCCCGCGCCTCGGCGAGGGCATCTTCGGCGCCCTGGGCGTGTTGGAGCTGCCAGACGCGGTGCCGCCAGCCGTCGATGCGTTCGGAATCGGCGCCGTCGACCAGGCCCTCGGCGGCCTCGGTGAGCAGATCTGCGATGTCCTCGCCGCGGGCCGCCATGGTGGACACCGCACCATGCAGCCGGATCGGCGGAAAAATGACGGCGTTCACGGCTACCCCGATCGCTGCACCCAGCGCAACGGCGTACACCCGGGACACATCCGTGTACTCCCGGGTCGCAGACCCATACGTGAGCAGCAGCAGCGCCGTGAGCGCTACCCAACTGCCGTCGGGCTGCAGCACACGCCACCGGCCGATCAACGTGCCGAGGACGACGGCGACCGGGACGTCGGCCAGGGTGGGGGGTATGAGGACGCCGACGCCGGCGGCGAGCAACACTCCGATGATGACTACCGCCACCTGCCGGGCGGCGGAGCGCACCGACTGGTGCACCGTGGTGCCGATGATGAACACCGCTGCGTAGGGCGCCAACCACGGCAGCTTGGTGTGCAGCACGTCATCGGCCAGCAGCCAGGCCAGCGTCGCCGCCAACGCGCCCTTACCGGCGTCGATCAGGAGCTGGCGTTGCGGACCCCGGGCACCCATGGCCGCCCGGCAGAACTGCACCGGCGCCGGTAGCGACTGGCGGACGGCCGCGGTGGCGGCCCGCGCCAGGTGTCCAACTCCCACAAGCCGACATTGTGCGCCGCTACGCCGACCACCTACCCACCGACGGCTTCACCACCTTGACACTCCAGCGGGCGGCCCAGCGCTACGTGGATGGCCCGGTCCTTGTTCGACGTCGACTTTCCGATGTTCTCACGCTGGTCGGTCACGGTGTCTCTCCAATGTTCGAGGCGATCCGCGTACGTCCCGTGGGAAACTGCCGCAGGACTCGACATTCGTCCATTGGGTGCCACCAACTTCTTCAGTGTGCCGGGCACCTCATAGAATAAACCGGCAGCATGGTGCGGGCAGGTCCAACGTGCCGCGGCAGTAACACCGGTGATTCCTCGCCGCCGGTAGACCGATGAGGACGGCGACAGTGCCCCATAGCGATTCACTGGATGACGAGCACTCCCGCCGCGCAACGGGCCGAGGGGAGAACCGTCTCGCTCCCGCCGCCGCCGTCGTCATCGCGGCCGTCACCTACGCGCTGCTCCCCGACTCGCTGCTGTTCGCGCACCGCCTCGTCATCCCCGCCATCGAACTGGCCCTGCTGATCGCCCTGCTGCTGACCGATCCGGTACGTCTGAGCCGGCAAACACGGTGGTCACGAGCGAGCTCCGTGGCTCTGGCATCGGTGGTCGTTGTGACCAACCTGATCTCGCTCGGACTGCTCGTCGCCGCGCTCGTCCGGCCCAGCACCGAGAGCGCGTCGCTCCTCTTGGGCGCGCTGCAGGTCTGGCTCACGAACGTCATCGGATTCGGGCTGCTGTTCTGGGAACTGGACCGGGGAGGCCCGGTCTTGCGGTACAAAGGCCGCCGGGACGAGTTTCCGCCAGCGGAGTGGCGGTTCTCCCAAGACGAGAACAATGACACGGTGACCGAGGTGTCCGCCACCGCCAGCGCCAGGTCGGGATGGGTGCCTACGTTCATCGACTACCTCTACGTGTCGCTGACCAATTCCAGTGCCTTCAGCCCCACCGACACCATGCCGCTGAGCCACCGCGCCAAAATCCTGATGAGTGTGGAAGCGACGTCCGCATTACTCATCTCCCTCCTCGTCATCGCCCACGCCGTCGGATCGATCGGCGGAGGCGGCGGCGGTGGGTAGCGCCACATCGGTTGCAGCACGCCGTTTCCGCTGTGCGACAACCTGGTCATCGCCTCGTTTTGGATCTCTTGACGTTTCCGTGGGTCAGTTTCGGCCTGGTAGGGGTGGGCAGAGGCCGCCGCGGGTGAGCATGGCCATGCCGATGAGGGCTTCGGGGCTGTGGTAGCCGTAGGCCCGTTTCGTCAGTGCCCGGATGTGGGTGTTGGTGACCCTCCGACCGGGCGTTGGTGACGTTGTGGTCCAGGACGAGTTGGAGGCCCTTGCGGTGTCGTGGCGGCCACCGCTGCAGCTCTGCCCCTACACCGAGAGGAGAGCCGAGGCCGGGTGCCAGGCCGGTGGCGTGCTCACTGATCTGAGACCTCGGTGCGGCGGGGTGGACCCGCGTCCCTCACCCACGCCGTCAGCGGTGTGCCCAGAGACCGCATGGTTGTTGCTGTCAGGGGTGGACTAGCTTCGGTCGGATATTCAGCAGCGACTTCAAGCCACGGAGTCGACGCCAACTCGAGGAGATCAACCGAGGGAGTACGCGTGGCAGATGTGAGTCGGCTTCCCGGACCCGTTGACGATCATTGGCGGTGGCAGGCGCGGGCGTGTCGTGGGCTGCAGGCTGTAGCCCTGTGCGCGGAGCAGTTCCCCGACCACCACGTGACTGACCGGGTGCCCCTGCTCGGTCAGGGCGCCGGCCAGCTGCCGGGTCGATTTGCAGGTCCACCGCAGCGGCGACATCGGGTCACCCCGCGTGTCGGGGTCGACCAATTCCTCCAGTGCCCCAAGCAAGCCCGGGTCGGTCGCGGTCAGCGGCTTGCGCCCACCACCCGGGGCACGTACCCGCTCCGACACCGGCGCGCCCTCAACCAGCTCGGCGATGCCCTTGCTGATGGTCTCCGGATGCAACCTGCTGGTCCGGGCAACCTGGACCACACCACCCCGTCCTATCGCACGTGCCTCAGCCCGGCCATCAGCCTCCGCTGCCGCTCGTTCAGCTGCGGAAACACGCTCCCGAACTTCTCACTCAGAACCTCATCAGACCCACCAGTCACAGCCATGCAGGCACGTTAAGCCCTCAGATCCCAGAACCTGGTATTGATCACTACCGGCCCCTTAGGTACGTGTGTCGGTCGCCGACTCTGCGAGAAGAGTCGCGGTCTCATGCGCGGTTTCGGTCGGAAACGGCGCAGGCAATTCCCGCAGCCGCTGAGCGCCGGCGACCGCCGCGCCTACCGCGCCCGCGCCGTACACGCCAGCGCCAAGCAAGGCGGCGGTCGCCGGCGGTAGGCGTTTCTCCAGTAGTCGTAGGCTGCAACGGTAGGCCGACGCGGTAGCGAGCACGGCGAGCACTCCAGCAGTGGCCACCAGGGTGGCCGCGGGGGCACTGGCTTTGACCTTGCTCCACAACTCTCGCTGCGCCGAGTCGATCTCCCGCCGGGCAAGGAGGCGGGTTTGCTCCGACAAGTCGCCGAGCGCGTCGGCAATTCCCGCTTGCGGTGTTTGCTCTGGCTCCGGCACGGATCCGATGTTACCCGGCCAGCCGATTCCAGCGATTCAACCGGGTTCCGCTCGACCGAGCGTGAAAGAGATGTAAGGCGACGGGCGTTATGCAGCGCACCACAGGTACGCACCGCCAGCATAGGACGTGTTTTGCCACGTGCGCACAAGCTTCCCGTTCGACGCGCGCAGGGAGCCGGCGGGAAGCATGCGCATACACACGGGTGCGTGAGCGCTCCCGAACCCGGCATAACCCGGGAGTGTGCAGAGGCCCCTCGCGGTCCAGCTTCCACTCGAGCGTCCCAATCCTGCGGCCCTACCGAAAACCGCAGACTGCGCTTGAACCCACATCACGACGTGACGACAGGTCGGTCCACTCCCGCTCAGCGTCCGACACGGGCGTGGTCGGCGAGCGCTGTCCGCAAGACCGCATCTTCCGGTTGCCGGGTAGCCGCGGGGAGAGCACAGTAAGTCATACCTCCAGCTCCAGGGGTGTACACCGTCTGCCACCAATCCCGTTGGGAAGCCCTATTGCCGTCGTTTGCGTATTGGGGCGACGACCGGCGTGCAGCTCAGGGCGAACCCAGGTGAGTGGCTTTCCATGAAGCATTGGCACGGTGCGTGTACTGCGCGGATTGAGCATCTGGGGCAGCCATGACTGTCGGCGTCGCCGCCCGATGCTGGGCGGGGCTTGTTCGGTGGTGGCACCGTGGTGTGGCGGATCGGGCGGCGGCCAAGGTCGGTGGGCTGGCGCGGTTGCAAGTGATCGTGCTGTTGGCGTGTGTGTTGGGGTTGCAGAGCGCGGACAACGCGACGGTCGGTGCGATCGCGGCACCGTTGTCGAAGGATCTGGGCATCGGTAACACGCAGATCGGGTTGTTGGTTACCCTGACCACGGGCATCGGTGCGCTGGCTACCCTGCCGGTGGGCATGCTGGTGGACCGGGTGCATCGGGTGCGGCTGCTGACCGGTGCCATCGTGGTGTGGTCGGTGGCCATGGCGGTCAGTGGTTTCGCGACGTCGTTTGTGATGTTGCTGCTGACCCGGCTGGCCCTGGGTGCGGTCATCGCGACGGCCAGCCCGGTGATCGCCTCGCTCATCGGTGACTTCTTCAGCGCCACCGAGCGGGGCCGCATCTATGGCTACATCCTGTTGGGCGAGCTGCTCGGCGCGGGGTTAGGTCTCGTCGTCTCCGGCAGCGTCGCGGGGGCAATCTCGTGGCGGGCGTCGTTCATTGTCCTGGCCGTGCCCGGGCTGGTGCTGGCGTGGGCTGTCCACCGGCTGCTGCCTGAACCCACACGGGGAGGGCAGAGCCTGGCCGTCGTCGGGGACGACGGCAAGGAACAGGACGCAGACAACCCAGATGAGGACACCGGGGTGGTCGAGGAGGTGGAGAAGGCCGACGACGTCGCCCCGCGCAGCGCACTGGCGGACGCCCCGGACCCGGCGTCCATGTCGATGTTGCAGGCGGTTCGCTACATCCTGGCCGTGCCCACCAACCGGGTGCTGATCGCGGCTTCGGCGCTGGCCTACTTCTTCTTCACCGGGCTGCAGACCTTCGCGGTGGAGTTCCTGCGGGGGCGTTTCGGGGTCGGTCAGGCGGTGGCGAGCATTCTGGTGGTGGTGATCGGGGTCGGCGCGGTGTTCGGGGTGCTGCTGGGTGGTCGGATCGCGGACCGCCTGATCGGGCGTGGTGTCATCGCCGGACGCCCGTTGGTGGCCGGGGTGGCGTTGTTGCTCACCGTGGTGGTGGCCGCACCCAGCCTGTTGGTGGGCTCGCTGCTGCTGGCGGTGGCCCTGTTGTTTGTGGCTGCCGCCGCGTTCGGGGCCACCAACCCGCCGTTGGATGCTGCCCGCCTGGATGTGATGCATCATCGGCTGTGGGGTCGCGCCGAGTCGGTGCGGACCTTGTTGCGTTCGGTGTTCACCGCGATCGCCCCGCTGGCGTTCGGGTACGTGTCCACCCTGTTCGGCGGCACGAGCGGGGGGTTCGGTGGTTCAGGAGGCACCCAGAACACGGCCGCCCAGCCGGGTGACGGTGGGTTGGGGCCGACGTTTCTGATCATGCTGGCGCCGGTGGTGCTGGCCGGTCTGCTGTTGCTGCTGCGGGGGGCCCGAAGCTATCCCCGCGATGTGGCCACGGCGATGGCCGCCGAGGACCGCACCCGCCAAGAGAGCGGTGACGCGAATGTTTAGGTCAGTGCTGCAACCGTTCTCGATGGGCGCCGTAGCGGCGGCAGGAAAGTAGGTCGTATGTGGTTGGCGATTGTGTTGGCGATGGGGGCGGCGTTGTGTAATGCGGGCGCATCGGTACTGCAGCGACGGGTGGGTAAGGACCAGCCCGACGACCAGGACTTCGGGATACGGATGTTGCTGCAGATCGCCAGTCGCCCCTCCTGGTGGGGCGGCGTGTCCCTGGTGACCGGGGGTTTTCTGCTGCAGGCGGTTGCATTGACGCTGGGCTCGGTCGCGGCGGTGCAGCCCATCCTGCTGGTGGAGTTGCCGTTCACCTTGGTGCTGGCGGCGGTGGTGTTCCACTTCCACCTCGGCTGGCGGGACGGGGTGGCGGTGGCGTTGCTCTCCGGTGGGCTGGCGGTGGGGCTGCTCAGCCTCGACCCCCGCGGTGGCCATCCCACCACGGTGCCGCTGCTCGGGTGGCTGATCGCGTTGGCCGCCACCCTCGGGCTCATCGTTGCGTGCGTGCTGGTGGGCTACCGCCGGGGTGGCAACAACCGGGCCGCGTGGCTGGGGGTCGCCACCGGCAGTGGGTTCGGGCTCACCGCGGCCCTGATCTCGGTGATCGGTACCACGGTCACCGAGCAGGGCGTCGCGGGGGTGTTCACGACCTGGCAGACCTATGTGGCCGCGGTCGTCGGGCCTGGTTCGTTCATCTTGCTGCAGTACACCTTGCAGGCGGGCAAACTGGTCGCCTCCCAACCCGGGCTGACCCTGGCCGATCCGCTGGTGGCCATCGTGTGGGGTTTGGCCGTGTTCGGCGACCACGGCCACACCGGTCTGTACCTGGTGGGGAGCGGTGCGGGTGCGGTGATGATCGTCGTCGGGGCGCTGATCCTCACCAGATCTCCGGCCCTGAGTGCGGACCAGCAACCCGGGGATGACTCAGCACAACCCGCAGGGCAAGCATCCGCAGCGTGAGCCGCTGCCCTCGGGTGCTGTGTATGGCGGAGTAGCGCAGCAGCAGCGGCCGGTGCGCGTCGGCATGCACGGCGACACCCCCATAGCCCCGGACGACCGCGAGGTATCCCCGTCGTTCGCTTCCGCCCTTGCTGGCGCGGGCTTGTTCGACCGGCGCGCGGTGCGCGGCAGGGTTACGTTCAACTGGTCGCTACCCGGTCGAACACCTCACTAACGGCAATACCGTTCAGTTAGGGTGCTTGGGCGGTGTAGATGGCTGGTTGCTGCGGCTGGGGCCAGTCGGTGTGATGCGCGCGTTTGACGTGCCACCGGGGCATCATGCGCTTGATGACCCGGGGTGCTGCTCGTAGGCGCCGGGCGGGGTTGAGCCGGGCGATGAGCCGGCGCATGAAGCCCCGCCATAGGCGCTCGCTGCCGCCAGGGCACTCAGGGGGGAAAAGCGCCCTGTAGGGCAACGGACTGGCGGTTGATCCGGAGCGCGGCGATGAAGCTGATCCGGTCCGGGTCGTGCCCGGCGTGCAGGGCGGTTTCGTCATCAGCGACCGGATCGCGTAGTGGCAGCACAGGTGGCCCCAGATCTCCTGTCTGACCAGGTCGGGGGACTTCGAGCGCAGCACGGTGCGCGGTCCGCGTTGATGGGTCTTGAGTTCGTCGAAGGCCAGTTCGATCTCCCAGCGCTGGACGTAGGCTGCTGCCAGTTCCGTCGCCGAGGCCGCCGCCGGGTCCACAATGGTCGTGCACAGCCGGTAGGCCTGCGGGTTGTCGCGGCCGTCGTCGAGGGTGTAGTCGATGACGCGCACGGTGATCGGTTCGGCGTTGCTGTCGGTCGACAGGTGGATGCGGGCCAGCCACGAGTCGTCCTGCAGGGTCTGCAGATGCTCAGGGCGCAGGTTGGTCTTGGCCCGCCACAGCAGGTCCGCTCCGCTGGCGGAAGGCGACGGGGTATGTCGTGGGTAGTGGGGCCGCGGCGGTGAGGATACCGTGTACCCGTCACCGGCGCGGCGGCCGTGGTGAACCCCCCCGTAGTGGCGTGCGCTGGTGCTGGTGGCTCGTGACAGGCGAAGCAGTGTCAGGTCTTGCCGGGTGGCTGCGGGCGGGGGGTGGCGGTCAGCGGGGCGCACTGCGCAGGATCTGCTGGGGGATTTCCGGATGTGCGCGCAGCGGGGTGTGGTCCTGTCCAGTCGAGGCAGACGATGACGGCGTCGTCATGGAGCTCGCCGCCTTCGTGGTGGGCGAGGAGTTCGCCGATGAGCGTGCGCACGCTTTCCCCGGGGGAGTGGGTGCGGGTGGCGAGGATGGCTTGGTCGAGTTTGACTGCGCCGAACTCGTCGTCATGGGGGGACCGTGCGGTGTGCACTCCGTCGCTGACGATGACCAGTCGGTCCCCGGGTTCGAGTTGGATTTCTTGCGCGGTGTAGTTCGTGCCGTCGAACATTCCCAGGGGCAGCTGCGCGTCGAGTTCGAGGTGGTCCACGTGGCTGTGTCGGAGCCGGAGCAGCAGGGGGGAGCCGGCGTCGACCGCCTGCATCCGGCCGGTGGCCAGGTCGACGTGCAGGAGCAGCATCTGCAGGAACCGGCGTCCGGTGTGGTTGGCGTAGAGGGCTTGGTCGGTCAGGCAGGCTTGGTCGGTCAGGCTGAGTCCGGCTCGGCGCGCGTTGCGTAGGGCGGTGACGGCGAGGGTGGTGAGCAGGGCGGCAGGAGTACCGAGCCCGGTGCCGTCGCAGACACTGAGCTGCAGAGAGTCCGCTGAACAGGACCAATCGAAATTGTCCCCACCGACCTGGTAGGCGGGTTCGAGTTGACCGGCGAGGGTGAACTCCGCGGCCGCGACCGCGTGGGCCGGTAGCAGCTGCCATTGCAGTTCGGCGGCCAGGGACAGTCGTTGGGTCCGCGCGGCCCGCCGGTAGAGGTCGGTTTCCTTATCCGCTGCGACAAGGGCGTATCCGACAGCGGTGGCCAGCTCGGTCAGTTCTCGCTGCTGCTCGGCACCGGGGGCGGCAGGCAGGTTCAGCTGCAGGACGCCGAGCCGCTCACCACGAACGGTCACCGGCAGCCGAACCGGCACCCCGCGGTCCCCGGCCGGGCCGAGGTCGGGTTGCTGAGAACGGAAGGCGCGCCCGGGTGCAGTGCCATCGACAGGGACGGGCGTGTTCGGCTGCTCCACCGGTTGCAGCACGCGGAACCGATAGTCGGCCACCAACAGCTGCACGTCGCAGGCGTTCCACTGCTCCTCGAGCAGGCCGCGCAGCGCGGGGACCATGGCACTGGCGGCTGCCTTGTCCATCGCCATCAGGGTGGCGGCTACCCGCTCACTGGAGTGCATCATGGGCCGCGCCTGCGATCGGCAGCCGCTGTGCGGCGCAACCCTGGGGCACCCGGAATCGACCCGCCGACCCTGTGAGTCCAGCGGAGACTCCGCGCAGCGGGTCACACCGTGAACAGATAGGGGCAACAATGGGAAGTGGCACAGTGGAGAGTATGACCGTGGGTGAACACTACGTGCTTGACGCGGCCGAAGTGGTGGCTGTGCTGGACGCCGCGACGCCGCTGGTCCTGTTGTGGGGAAGTGCTGAGCAGGGTGCGCAACCGCAGGTCTCTGCCGCCCAGCTGCGGGTGCTGATGCTGGTGGCCCAGTACGGCAGCATGAACCTCAATGCCCTCGCCGATGAGCTCGAAGCGATCCCGTCCTCGGCGAGTCGGCTGTGTGACCGACTGATCGCGGCGGGGTGGTTGACCCGCCAGCCCAATGAACGCAACCGCCGCGAGGTCATCTTGGGGCTGAGTCGCTCGGGGCGTCGACTCCTCGACGATCTGGCGGCCAGCCGCCGGTCGGCCTTCGCGCATGTCTTGGCGGCGATGGCTCCCACCGACCGACAGGCATTGCTCACCGGACTGACCCGGTTCAACGAGGCCTCCCCGTAGGCCACTATCACCCGACTCCGGCTTCGGCGTGTCCACCGCGAAACCCTTCCAGGGCGAGGGCTGCGTGGCGGATGCGCAGGGGCGTGGGTTTCGTCGCGCCGGTGCATCACCGAAGCGATACAGTTGTCATAAGGCAAACATGCCGGTGGTATCCGCGTTGTCGGTTCGGTTGGTGCGGTGCTCGGGATGGGCCAGGCCGAGCGTCGACACCAAGTGAGACGCCGTGGCGGCGAGGAGAAGGGTAGGAAGATGAGTCAGAACGTGGTGATTACCGGGGCGAGCGCGGGGATTGCGCGGGCTACCGCCCAACAGTTCGGTGCCCGGGGGGCCAATGTGGGGTTGTTGGCGCGGGGGCAGGCCGGGTTGGATGGGGCAGTCAGGGATGTTGAGCTGGCGGGGGGCAAGGCGTTGGCGGTGTCCACCGATGTCGCCGATTACGACCAGGTGGAGGCCGCCGCGCAGCGGGTGGAGGAGGCGTTCGGACCGATCGACGTGTGGATCAACGTCGCGTTCACGTCGGTGTTCGCTCCGTTCGTCGAAATCAAGCCCGAGGAGTTCCGGCGCGTCACGGAGGTGTCCTACCTCGGCTTCGTCTACGGCACCCATGTGGCGTTGTCGCGGATGTTGCCCCGCGATGCGGGCACGATCGTTCAGGTCGGTTCCGCCCTGGGCTCGCGCAGCATCCCACTGCAGTCGGCGTACTGCGGTGCCAAACACGCGATCAACGGGTTCACCGAGACGATTCGCACCGAGTTGATCCACGACAAGTCCAACGTGCACATCACCGTGGCGCAGATGCCGGCGGTGAACACCCCGCAGTTTTCCTGGGTGTTGTCCCGGCTGCCGAACCATCCGCAGCCGGTGCCCCCCATCTATCAGCC
>JAABUW010005265.1_pt1 | contig 16944 bp, 23 predicted proteins | sample 5560081 | NCBI WGS metagenome assembly JAABUW01 (sample SAMN10711882, study PRJNA513363) | rock metagenome | isolation source: Antarctica rocks | place: Antarctica: Victoria Land, Knobhead sud | reverse complement strand
AAAGGGCCCAATGGGGCTGGGGGTGCCCTTCCAAGCGTTAGTTACTCTGAAGGATCCTCAGCATCCCCTCCACCCCCACCCCCGCCCCCACCCAAGAATGCCACATTGCGCCCGGTAAGATGCCATCGTAGCCCTTACACTGCTCATTCTCTGTCAAGTGATTATTAAGCCAGACAACATTTTTGCAATTCTGACATGACAACTGCAAACTTCGGAAACCTTTTACGAATTCTTTTGTCAATGACCCATCCCTGCATGCAACAACGGTAAGATCTTTGCGACGTGACACCTCTGTACCGCGAGCTCCCACACCATTGCTTTCTTTGTCTTCAAACCAAACATTTGAAAGTCACAGATGGCACAGCTTATATGTTCTCTTAAGCTAAGTTGCATGGGCACACTATCCACAAAATGTGATGTTATCTCTTGACTGGCATAAGCACAATGTGTTATGCAGACCTGAAAGCAAGCTTGCATGCTTATTTGAAAGTTCAGACCAGCTGAAGTTGCTGTTGTGTGTAGGTTGCCAAGGGTGCCAAGACAGTGTATGCTGTCAAGGCAACCTGTACATTGCATGATGTCTTGCTTTCAGACTTCCAACAGGCTGCATACCAAAAGCAGGTATGCCATGCAAGCAAGTATTTTGACTGTGAAATTGATGGTGCTGTTGCATTTGCTTTTGATTGTATGAGCTACCACGCTTGCCCACAATTGCCAATCACATCCAAATCGACAATTTCCTGCCTCACTGGCTGTATCTTGTGACTGATATTGTGGTTCCACTGATCTGCTCTGATGCCTTGATGTGGTGCCGATGACCAGTACTGATGCCTTGATGTGGCTTGAGCTTGCTGCATGACAGCATCAAGCTGAATTTGCTGGCTGCATCTCATGACTGTTGATGCTGGGCCAATGACTCAATGTCAATGATTGTTGCCTTTACGTTGAACTTGCAATGAGGCTTGTAGCAACTCTGACCACGTCGTTGTCTTGGTCTGCAGTGACACTTTGCACTTGAATGTAGTTCTGCAGTCTGCTTTCCTGATCTCACGAGGGCCACCTCTTTTGTCACATCTGTTAGCTTTAATGCCTGTAGCAAAGGCTGGCAGAAGACTTTACACAGTGACCCTGAGATTGCGTTGTCTGCAGTTTGTGCAAACCATGACCCCCAACATCGAGGCTTTGACCGGCAGCCCTGTGGCTGTGACCATCACCAACTACACAGGTGGATCAGTGGTTAACACCACCGAGACAGCCTTTGAGGACAATGATGCCACCAGCGCTGCACAGTACGCAAACGTGATGAAGAGTGGCGACCCCACACTTGTGTTTGAGACTGGATATGGCAGTGTGACAGTGGACCCCAACTCTGCGACCACTGGCCAGGCCACCAACCCTGCTAGTAAGTCACTATCCTCATTCTTGGGTCAGCCACACGAAATGATCACTAGTGCATGCAGTTACAAGGAAAGCAGTCATACGGCTGCCTTTGAGGGATGCCCAGTCCCCAGCTGCATACTGCCCGGTCTGACAGGGCGCCTAGTCTCAGCCCAGATTTGAAAGAAAAGAAAAGAAAAGTTTACGGTTTTCAGCGATCATAACGGGAGCCTCCTAAGGCGGCAGCCCGGAGCGCCCAGATTTGACCTAGTTGCAATATCTGCATGACATGTAGTGCTGTATACACCTGACATCTTTATGCCAATGCAGGCTCTGGTGCTGTGGGTTTTATGATGTCACTGGGGATTGTTGCATTCATGTGTGCTGCTGTTGCTTCTGTGGCAGAATGGTGACCAACATCAGTTTAGTAGCACACGCTGGGACTTTGATCTGTATAAACATATAAACACTTGCTATGTTCCGAAGTCTGTACAGAAGTTCGAAGTTTGAAAATCTATACAGAAGATTTGCATGAATTTCAAGCGTTTTATTACACGGCACCATCGATGATGTTGCTTTGGACCCCACTTTTCATGAGGACTTGATACTCTGGTGGCATGCAAGGCTTGTGTAAATGCAGATGTACATCATGTAGTCATGTAAGTTTGTAACAGACACTGTTATTACACTTGTAACCACATTTCTCAACACACCTGGTCCAAGAACAGCAATTTCATACAAGAAAGAAAGCTTGTAGAACAAGCAAGAACAGCTGACATCCTAGCACAGCTGCAAGTTGCATAGGAACCGAGCTGAATGACAGCATAACAATATCAAGTGTCAACACAAACATAGCTGACAACAGCACAGCTGACAATACCGCTATCCTCCCTCCCTCTCTAAATTAGCTAGGTATTGGTCGACGTGCTCTGCAAAACTCAGATCAGGGTTGTCATACAATGGTTGTAGAAATTTTGAAATTTCATGCTTCTGTCCCTCACACACCCCCTTCCAATACTCTACACTTGATTCAGCATCCTGCTGCCTAATGCACCTGACGATGCCTCTACATCCCTCATAACACACGACAGCAAATGCACCTTTCAGGATGCCGGCAACTGCCTTGTTGAGCCTTTCTTTACATATGCCCATTACCATCACAGCTCTTGCAGGATTGCAACGCTTGCTCAAATGAGCATCCCAACCAGGCTTGGCTGGGCTGCTCAGCACTACCCAGCATGGCTTGTGTTGAGTAGCAGCTTGGGGCCAACTCACCATAAAGCTCAGCTGAAGGGTGTGCTGCAAAGTGTTTCTGGTGCCTGTGCGGTCTGGCAGCTGCAGTGCCAAGCGCCTTCCTCCATCATTTGTATGCTGTGCTCGGAAGTCAGCCTCAAATTCGTAGATCATCTCATCTGAGAGACCTTGTGCTCCCTCCAAGTTGACTGTTGTCAGGTTTGAGGCCTGGTTCAGCATCAAGAGGCCAGCTCAGGTGAAGCTTCTGGTTCCGGTGTCATAGTCTAGTGGCTGTGTCTGAGACTCCTGCTGAAATGCAAGGTGCTGTAAAGCTGGTAGCCTCTGAACAATGTTTGCCACTGCGCAATAAGTCAGCTGCAAGCAGCTAATTAGCCGCAAGTCTGTCAGCTGTGGCTGCAAAGCTCTGAAAATGGTGTTCGTTGCATTCAATTGGGGCACTGAAAGGGTCATTTTGCGCAATGATTGCATGGTCCGCAACCTGTTGCATTGAATTGCATCAATGTGCCACACCTCAAGGACTGTGATCTTTGCTTGACCAGATGACAAGAGCAGAAAAGCTTGTTGGGACATCTCATGGCAGCAGCCAATCAGAAGTTGGACAGAGCCTGGACGCAAAAGATTTGCAACCAGAGCTGCTCCGGCCTCTGTCATTATCCGCACCTTAACAACTACTGTGCGCAATGCTTCCACGCTGGCAGCTGCTACATATGTGCTGTCTGTCCAGGATATGCTGGCAATGGTCAAGCTCTGTAAGCCATGTCTGTTGCTTTCAATGACCTGGGAACAGTCTGAGCTGTTGCCACCGCACTGCAAGGCAAGATCCTCAATCTTTGTGAGCTGTGCCAATGGGCGGAAATCTGGCTGGCCGCACATGCTCAGGTGAAGCTTTGTCAGGTTTGACAGAGCTGCAATAGAGGGGATCTGTGCTTGAAACGGAGCTGGACTGATCTGACCGTAGACATGCTCTGAGATGCAGAGAGCCTGCAGTGACTGCTTAGCTGATAATAGAGCCTCCACTTGGGCGTCTGTGAAGCAGGCTTCAGAGCCATGGACAAAGGGTGATGTGGTGGCAAGCAGGTCAGGCACAGAGTGGTAGTCAATGCTGCTCAGGAATGGTGCCAGCATCCTGATTGCTTCTGGGCTGGGCGCCAGCTGTCCCCCAGGTTTGGAACACAATTGCAGGCACACTTGCCCCCCTCTTTCTTGCAACCAAGTGCATGCCATCGCAATGGCCTCAACACAAAGACCAAGCTGTGGCTCTGCCTCTGCATTGGACACGTGCACTGGCAGAACCAGCTGCACACTTGGCAGCCTATCACCCTGCAGCAAGTAGTGTGGGCTCAACACCAATTGCGCAAGAAGCTTGCTTGGGTGCTTTCAATTCTTTGTTGCGCACCAGCCATCGAAGACACGCTCACCATTTTGGTGACCATCAGAAGCAGCCTTGCAGCTTGGCACAAAGACATGGTTTCGCTGAGCCTCAACACAAATTTTGCCAGAGGATAGTTCCGCTGGCATCTGTAGATGGCTGACAATTTCGCCCTAAAACTATGACTTTCGACTTGTACGGAAAGCTCAAAAGCAGTGACTGATCGAACTGCATGTGCCCAACGACTTGCCACGGCTCGCAGCGGCCATACATCCTTGGCAGGGATACCGTCGAGCAACAGAGCCATGACTGGGAGAGGCACGTCGTTCCAGCCGGCCTGAAAAAACGCAAGGCAAATGAAGTCCTGGGATGCAAAGGCAGCCAACACTTCAAGCACCACAGGCCAAACATATACCTCAGCAGTTGCAGAGGGTTGCTTCGGTCTGTAGATCATGGGTCCTTGAGCTTGGTGCAGGCAAGTCTACGCCGCACAGTGGTGAGAGTGTTTCGTCGCCGGTGCTCTTACGGTAAGCTGGGCTTGTGTTATTGTAGGAAGACGTTCTTGAGTCCAGAGAAAGCGCTTCGAGCGTTCTAACAAAACGAACCTAGCTAGTCCGAACCTCGAGAAAAAGTTTATGAGTAAGCTTGCTTAGTCATCACAGCTTATTAGTCACGTTGTACCTTATCTGCTGTTCATACGTAGCCTAGACCGACCAGGCGCGCATTGGCAAGGTAACGTGCGTCAATGTTGTGCAAACAAACGGGTGCTGATTTGTAAACCGCACTCCGCAGCGAATCAGCCACTTTCGAAGTCAGAATGCAGGTCCCTGCTCTGCTTGACGCACAACCTTGTCGGACCAGTGTTGTCACACCAAGAGCTGGGAACGCCCGAAGTTGTCGTTGTCATGCTGCCATCGAAACGGTCACCATCGACAAAAAGCCACCTTACTGGATAGGTAGAGCGTCGAGTCACCTGTTGTGCTATCAATTCCTGCCTATATACTATTCCTAAAGTGAGGGTGAACTGACTACGTCAGTGTCAGACATGTTTGGCAAGTCCATCACAAATGTTGTCTGTGAAACAGGCAAGACAGGGGCTGTCTCACAAGCCATTAACCTTGCAATTAACAATCCCACCCTGTGGGGGTTTATGAGGGCTGGGGCCCGCAAAACCATGATCAAGACAGCTGAAAGCTCAGGCATACCTTGGAGACAGGCTGTTGAAGAGCTCAGAAACACGCCAGAGGTCAGATCTGAACTATTGAGCAAATGTTGCCACTTTGCAGCAGGTCTCTTTATCATGCACAGACTCAAAGGCATAAGAGTTTTCACCATAAGTTCCATTGAACCCCCCTTTTGCCCCCGCGCCCCCTCCTTGCCTGATGCTCGAGCTGTTGGGAGACACCTTATATTAAGAAATATTACGTTATCAGATCATGTCAAAGTGCATTGTTGTGAGCATACTAGGCCTGTTTGAAAGGGCCGCACTGACTCTATGCCATTGTTTGCTCTTGCAGCTTGAAGATTTCAAATCACAAATAGAAGACACAACACTGCAATACCCTGATTACTACCATGAGAAGTTCCATGCATATGATGGTGGGAATCTGGACTGGGAAGCAACCTGGGAATTTGAAGTTGCCGCTGCGACTACAGCAATGAGGATCTTCAAAGACGACAAGATCACATCAGATGCTGCATCTCATGCGCTGCGTAGGAGCTTCCTTGATGCCACAGAGGTAGGCCTGGTGCCTGGATGTACATGACATTATCATGCACTGCGCAAACGGCAGTCCCAAATTACAGCTCAGCTCACATGACACTGTGCAGCAGATCTGACCACTTACCTTGTGCTGCTATCTGGCAGATAGCAGCACTCCCAGTTGAGAGCTGTGAGAAAGCCCCAGCCTCATGCTTTCAGGTGCTGACAAATTCGCATACCTTCTGCTAATGGGTTCTTGTGCACCACTCTAAGGCATCCAACTGTCATGCACCTTGCCCATTGTGCATGCTTTTGTTACCTGCCCTGGGTGGTTTGGCATGGGCATGTCTTTACATGTACGATACCAATGTCATTGATTGCCTGTTAATCTGCACGCTCGTGATTGCAGCCCAGCGTTGCCATTTCTGCAAGTCATACTGTGACTTCACACACTTCCTGCTGCTTCAGGATTACTGTGAGCAGCAAGGTGTGGCAGTAAAGAGCGCTGTGGATGTTGCCTGCGCTGCTGGCTTGAGCACGCGCAGTCTTGCAGACAGATTTCCTGGGGCCAAGGTCCAGGGGCTGGACTTATCCCCTCATTTTCTTGCCCTTGCAGAGCTGCGTCGCAGGTGAGACTAATGTTTATTTCTTGCTGCAGCAACAAGAGGCTTCCACCGTGAATGTGATGGTGTTGATGTATGTTGCCTGACTGCCAGGACAGCAACCCAGCAAAATTCTTCATGGCATGCATCATCAATCTAGAAGTATTGCGCATGACACATTGTATCTCAATTGAGAACCGTGAGAGAGCATGCACGCCACTCAATTTGTACCATCAAATGAATATGTTCATCATCCAGACAAGCATGGCTTTGGAAACTGCATAGCCGCAGACATGCTGCTTTACCGTGAATACACTTGCAGACCCATAGATTGTGCAGGCAGGCAGACTCAGCAGCTTGCTTCAGCAGCAACTCAAAGCTTTGCCTGTATGTATGCTACAGCAGTTGCATGGTTGACATAACCTGTGATTGTTACAGCCCTGATGACAAGCTTCTGTTGCAAGCAAGCAGATTGTGCATGACCAGCGTTGATCACGGGCGTCAAAGCTAGCAATGGGGGCTTGACATGTCCTATTCTGCAAGCATAATCAGCAACTCCAGCAGTATGTACTAGGCACATAGTCAATCACATGTACGCGTACACATTATGGCCACAATTGTGATGTATCTCTGAAAACATGCATACTCACGTGTGACGTATTTACTGCCGTACTAGTTCTGCTTGCTTCAAAACACACATGGCAAAGCTCCATGAACAATAACAAAGATTCAAACGCGGGTTTAGGTTTATGCAACGCAAGTCATCTCCTTCACAACAAGCAGATTCAGAGCATCAAAAGTGCCGCAATGTAACCTTAAACTGCCAATATCAGACAAGCTTCCACAGCTAACTATCACACCCATGGGTGTTCTGCAGCACTCTACACATGGCATTTGTAATCTGCAGGCAGGCAGAAGCAGCATCTCCAGCAGCATCCACAAGCTACCTCCATGCAAACGCTGAAGCAATGCCTCTAGACGACAGATCACAGGATATGGTTGCAGCATCATACCTCGTTCATGAGATGCCTGTGCACGGCACCAAGGGTTTCCTCCGGGATGCACATAGGGTTTTGAGGCCTGGTGGGGTCATAGCCATAGTGGACGGCGACCCTTGGTAAGCTCTTGTTACCTTCGCGTTACTGTCATGTTACTCCCATGATGATGCTGTCACGCACAGATCAGCACATCCAGTGTGAGTTTTGATTGTAGCTGTGTTATGTGTACCCTCAAGATCGTATATATGCGTGCAAATGCCATGCAAACGCCATGCTGGCACCATGTGATGACTTACATGCACAGATACTTCCTTGAAGTCAGAGCTGAATGAGGTCTTGCATGGACTGTCTTTGCTGCACCTGGCACTTCGTACAGGCACATGGTACAGGCACATGGTACAGGCACGTTGTACAGGCACATTGTACAGGCACATGGGGTTTGCTACATGTGTAGCATAGAAGAGTGCTGTAATTTGCTGCTAGCCAGGCAATATTTGGGGCTGCTTCCATGCACTAGGTTGCAGGCTGTCCGACATTGGGAGTCAGACATCTGTGTAGCAGATGCACACTGCAAAGGCAGTTGGCTGTAGCTAAGTTGTCATATGTCACGCTGCTAGTGGCTGAAGAGCTTACAGGACTCAGGCCCTTCATGGATAGCTTGTTACCAGGTCATAGAGCTGGATCTGTCAGATGTGTATGAAGACATAGTCATGCAGGGCCTCACAGCAAGCTGACCTCAGGAGCAGCAAAATTCAGACATGGCAAAGCATGCAAAGAAATTGCTGTGTTTCCTGCAGGTCTGAGGTACATCAGAAAATGCCATTGCCGCTAGCAACCCTCATGAAATCCACGGAGCCCTGGGCAGATGAGTACTTTTCCCTAGATCTGGAAGCTGCCATGCAAGAAGCTGGCTTTGGCAACATAAAGTATGTGCCTGTGAATAAGCGACACAGGGTTCTCCTAGGCGTCTCACAGTGCTAGGGTCAACTTGTGGCGGACTAGATGCAAAGCTGACCAACATTACATTATGAGTTCTTTTACAGTATTACAGCAGCAGCTGCAGCATCTGCTAAGCAAGTTCACACATGTCAAAGCCACATGTTCAATTCAGGGTAGCAAACATTGGTTGTTGCAAAGTCTAACGCACTCCCTATCAGTGCAACTCCAACGCCTTGTGACGCTAAAGCTGTTGTACCCTCACTTGCAGCACTTTGCCGCACTAGGACTGTGTGTGACAACAAATAACAGTGTATGGTACTCTAGTTGTTAACATTCACACACATGGACACACATACACAGAGTAGATCATGATAAACATACATTTAACATATAGTACATCTGCAAGTGACCAACGTGACTACAAAGATGTACACATGAACAGCATGATTGTGAGCTGTTCTAGATTACACTTGTTGCCTTGCGTAAAAGACACTTGCTGCCTTGCATAAAAGGATGCAGAACTTAAACTACACAGCCAGAGCTACCGGCTGGTTGCAGCAAATTGCTTTTCATGCCAAAGCTTCCAGCTCCACAAATCTTGTCCATCCCTAGTGCTGGCTTGTATGGAGATTGGCATTGTCCCCAGGTACTTGGCAGCCTCAATGGTTGCAAACGGCAGCTTGATTGTGCAGTTTGCCACGTCCAGAAAGTGCTGCCAGAAGTGGAGTGTCCATACATGCTCACAGTCAAAGCTGTGTTGAGAGCAGGCTTCCTTATTGGTCATCAAATGCTTGCGTTCATTTGCTGGCAGAGCTGTGCCTGCAGCAGAGCAGAGCCTCATGTGATTAGTGAACAAGCTATGAACAGCATCATGAGCACTACATTCTCATGTGTCATAGCTTATGTAAATGGTGTAGGGTCACAAGCACATAGCAACAGTGGCGAGTCTCAGACTGACTTGACATGCCTACTTGTCCAGCGCATGTGGCAATAGCAGACAAAGACCAATTGATACATGCACAAAGAGTTGTGAAGGCTTGCATGCAGCAGGTGCGTGCGCAATGTGATGGCAAGGGGTCACTTGCAAAGAAGCGCATTTGTCAGGAGCATCAGTAAGAGTCATGCCAGGTTATCACTAGGTCTTTACCTGATGGTGACTGAAACTGTGATCCCAGCAAGCGCATGTCCTCAACTGGGGATGCGTTTAGGGATGGTTCAGTCCCTGGCTGTGACACATTGATGCACTGCGCCATTGATACCAAGGGAGCTAAAAGAGAAGGAGAGCTGACAGTGCCCACGACCATGGCAGGGTTGATGTGATGTACCAGCTTGAGAATTGTGCTTGTCAGCCAAGAGGCTGGTAGGTGCTGTAGTGGTCCTGAGAAGCGTTGCCCTGACAGGACTGCATTGAAGGGCAGGGCCTGCTTGAACTTGCCCTGTATACCACACAAAAGTCTGAAGAATTGGCAATCGCGTATAGCCCCTGGCTGTATGACTATCTATGCGCAAACAGGACTTCTTGTGTGCTTGGTGCAGTTGCTGCCGAGATGCAATTACAAAATGCTAGAAAGTACCGTAGCCTGGCGGTCATAGTCAGCTGCGAATGAGCCTAAGCCTGCTGTCAAGCAAGGTGCTCACCTGAACAACTAGAGAGGTCTTGCGCTTGTGGCCGTTGAACATGTGCTCGGGCGTGGAGGCAAGACCAGCTGCCCAGAATATTGCCCATCCCTCGAAAACATCGTTGTTAATGGGGAGCGGCAAGGAGCTGTTTACACGATCTACTCGAGCAGGCTCTTCAGCCAGAGCAGATTGCATCAAGAGCGGCTTGTCTGGCCAATTTTCAATATCAGACACAGAGTCATCATGCGGGCTTGTGTTGCTAGGCAAGCCTGAGAGGACAGGCGGAAGCGCCATTCGGGGCTCTGCAGGATGAAATGAAAAGTGTCGCTGTGTGTTGTCCGATCGGACAGAGTGCTGCTGATCGTGCAAGTTTTCTGCGAAGCTAATTTAATTGCCTGATTGTTGCTGAGACCCATCAGGGACTCCACCGGTGCCGGGCACTGCGATCTGTGCACGATGCACGGCGTCAGGAAAATCGTCACCTAATGGCGAGGCACCGAAAGCAAGAAATCACGGCCACTCGAAAATGTCGTTACAACAGGCGCATGCGTTTGCTGCTGAACGTGCGGAGTCCAAACTCTCCGGTTCGGGGCGCATGGCCCATCGATGGTCACCTAATCACTCGGAAATGCTAGGTGATCACACGTGCGTTCTCATGTGATGACTTCAGATTTCACAACACAGGTCTGCAGAGCCAGTCACGCGCATCTGCATCTGCACGCGACAATGCCCTGTTTCATGCAAGTTGTGAATTGAACTCCGAAGCAATTCTTGGCATCGTCCTTATAGGCTCTTACTTGCGAATACATGGCTCAGGTGCACCTGCAAACCTGGGGGCAGGAGTTGCCGACAAAAGCAGGCTACCATCCGGCAGTGCTCCCGTTGGATGAGTACAACATCAAGTTGCTGGACAATGTACACCCTGTAGATTGGAAAGCACCAGTTCCTCGAAACAAGAAGTAAGTACCGCCATCGTAGACCTGCCGGGCCCTCTGCGCGGCCTGCGGGGATCAAGAAACTCGCTTGCTCAATACCTTTTTGACTGACGTCTGGAATTTGCCGACGGACTTGCATTGATCTCGCCTGTCAGCAAAAGCCTTCTCGCTCACGTTGCCCAACTCAGTTGGGCTTTGAATCACTTGATCTTGCAGATACAACATGGTAGTCATCGGTGCCGGAGCTGGTGGACTAGTTAGTGCAGCAGGCTCAGCCGGTGTGGGAGCGAAGGTGGCAATCATTGAGAAGGACCTGATGGGAGGTGATTCAACATAAAGTCACTCAGCTGTGCATGCTGCATTTGCAATCCGATAGATGTGCCATGTTGCACCACTGCACCATGTGAATGCGCAGGCGACTGCTTAAATGCGGGGTGTGTTCCATCAAAGGCAATTCTTCGATGTGCTCATGTTGTCAGAGAGGTGAGCTACATGTATACGTATCAGAATTGTTGATTGAGTTGTTGGGTCAGCAGGCTGCCAGTTGGCTGCAACTGACAGCATGCTTCAACGCACAATGAGAGAGACACCTTCTGCAACAAATGCCAACACATGCATATGCTTACCCTTCTCATATGCAGCTGCAAGCTGCATTTCGAGGACCTGACTTGCCGTTGCATTAACATCACCTTTTGTTCAATCTGACATCCAGACACCCATGCATGCAAAAACAGACCTCAGGTGGTATCTGTACAGCAAAATGCTGCCTACAGGCCAAGAGTGCTGCAGAGTATGGTGTCACTGTTCAAGGTGTGCAAGTGGACTTTGGTAAGGTGATGGAGCGCATGCGCAGACTGAGAGCCAGCATCAGCCCTACTGACTCTTGTGACAGGTTCCAAAACCAGCTTGGTATCGACGTCTTTCAGGTGCACAAAACGCTTTCTAGTCAACACATATATTCTGCATCTTGAGTTTTCAGAATAGCACCCAGGGATTGGGGGAGATGTATACACATGCAGTGAGAAAGCTGTGGTTGGAAACATGTCACATGACGGCGTCACAGAGTGTACACAAAGTACTCCCTACATGTGCACACTTGCAGTGAGCAAGCTGCAACTGTACCTGACATCTTTTGTCTGTGACACACAGACAGAACATACTGCCACCAGCAGACTCAACAGTTCTACATGTGCCATGCAGAATGTCATGTATGCTATGCTGTCTGCATAGTCTGTCTAGGCCAAATACCACAGTGTGTATGATGCAGAAATTTACTCACTCAGGGACACTCAAAAGGGCCAACAGAAGTTGTGGGATAACTGTTTTACATTCCCAATGGCGTATGCAGTGCAATGCTATGCAGTGTACACAGCCTCTATTGTGAACAACATTACAAAGCGTCCGCTCCGGGCTGCCGCCTGAGGAGGCTCCCATTATGATCGCTGAAAAGCGTAAACTTTTCTTTTTCTTGACAAAACAGCCTTTTGTGCAGGGTCATGCAAAGTTCACAAGCTCATCTACAGTTGAGGTCAATGGGCAGACGCTCTCCTTTGCCACAGCTGTCATAGCAACTGGCGCCAACGCGAGAATCCCAAACACCCCAGGAATCAATTCTGTGCCTTACCTGACCAACGTGTCCTTCTGGAACCAAACAGAGCTTCCTGGGCGGCTGCTGGTCATGGGGTCAGGGCCCATAGGTATGACTCATCACCACTCTGCATGTGTAGCACTTTAGCTCTGCACTTACATCATGCAGTGCTGCAGTCCAACGCGTCACCGTACCGCACAAGCAAATTCCTGAATGCAAGATAGCCATCAGAGCATGCATGACGTGACAGCATAGTCATGCAGCGTAGTCATGCAGCATAGTACTCAGAGTACCAAAGACTGGCAATATGGTTGCAATTTTGCACCAAGTCAGGAACGGGTTTTTGGCAGGACCAGGTGCTGTTCCCACTCGCTGTAGCCTGTATGGGAGCAGAATATGTAGCAAATCGATCAAACTATGAGCTGAGCAAACTCTGATGCAACAGCAGTTGCAACTCTGTGTATGCAGCAGATTGACCCGTATACATTTGGCCTTCAGAAAAGGAATATATACAAGGCTTTCTGCAGGGTTGGAGCTTGCGCAGGCAATGGCAGTTTTTGGATCTCAAGTCACAGTCATAGAGAGGGGCAATCATATCATGGGAAGAGAGGATCCAAATGCAGCAGCAATAGTCCACAGGCAAATGGAAAAGGATGGAGTGCACTTCATGCTGAGCACAGTCATTGAGGAGTTCAAACCTAGCCCAGACGGCAAAGTTGCTGCTCATGTTGCACAGAATGGAGTCAAGGTAGGCTTGACAACTGCAGTCACAGAGTGATGTATGATTTGCCTGTATGTCAGCATTGTGCTTGCATGTTCACTGTTGTCAGCAACCAAGATTGCAATGTTGTGAAAGTAATGTGCATGCAAGTTGCTGCCAAGCGACATGAGTGTGCGCATGAGTGGTCACTGGCTTCATTCTTGCAGTAACATCAGTGCAAACCAAAACGTGGCATCACTGCTGTATGGTGACCCATGACTAATCTGCTTGTGATGTCCATGTGACACCCATGTGATACACATGTGATACCCAGCTTGACTGCAGTATGGGCCATGTCAGACCTGTACACCTGCCTTTGTTTGACTTGTTGTTGTCCAATGCATCCACTGACGATCTTGGCTGTAGAACAGCGCCTAATGACAGTCACCTTGGCTTGCCAGACATGCTTTGTGCTGCAAAATCTGTCACAACAGGAGGCTCTTTCCATGTCACTGATGAGCCATGCAGCACAGCATGCGCATCATCGTGCACACATCTCAGATGTGTTTGACACTATGGCATTCATTGCACATCTCAAATCATTGCAGATCTTGACAGAAATAAGGAGTCCCAGTAATGTGCGCATCACCAAACTCATTGGGCTCTAGGCACTTCTGCTTTTGCTTGCTGATTTGTGTATATAGTGGCTAATATACTGGCTAATATGTTCTGGCTGATATGTGTATTCTGTGCAGACTGTGGTGGTGGGAGATGCTCTCTTGGTTGCCATAGGGCGGGTGCCCCATGTGGAGGGCTTGGGCCTAGAAGCTGCTGGTGTAGAGTATGACACCAACCAAGGCGTCAAGGTCAGTGTACAGTCATGACTCAACACAAGTTGGTGCCGAGCCAGGTCAAAGCTGACCCACATAGCACAGAGCACAGCGATGACTGATGCGACAGTTGGATTTGTTGGATGTGACAGCTGTGCAGCTGAGAAAGCAGCCATGGACATGCATGTGTTGCATCAGTACATCAGCTAGGGAGCATGGCAAATTTTGTGCATGCTGAGAGGTTTTGTGTGCATGCTGAGAATGTCGCAGCCTGCATGCCAGTTGTACATATTGCACAAGTAGCATTGTAGAAACTACTTGGCGGTGCATTTCATCGATGCCTAGCTCTGTCTCAGCAAGCAAATCATGCATGGCCTCAGGCAACACACAGCACAATGACAGTCAAACTCTAGTCATGGCTTCCGTTGCATAAGTTTATTGCACAGTATGACTATGGACGGTATGTTGCTGTATGTATTGCAGGTGAATGACTCTCTGCAGACGACAGCCAGACACATCTTTGCAGTTGGGGACTGCTGCACTATGTACAAGTTCACGCATGCAGCAGATTTCATGGCTCGGGCTGTCATCCGCAATGCGCTCTTCTTCGGCAGCGCCAAGATGAGCCAGCTTTTGATTCCCAGAGCCACCTTCACCGAGCCTGAGGTTGGTGCTGTCGGCAAATCTGAAGCTGAGTTAGAGGAAGAAGGTATAAAATTTGAGGTGGTGAAGAAGGAGATGGCGGATAATGACCGAGCTGTTCTTGATGGAGCTACAGAAGGTGAGATGATGGGCAGAGCATTTTCAAAGGGCAGCCCCAATGGGCAGCCCCAATGGGCAGGGTCTGGCATTCTGCCCTTCAACCCCACCTTTTGCCTACAGTCTGCCTACGTGTTTACACTTCGCCCTCTAAGCCTGTAGCTGTTGGTTGCCAATATGCAAGCACCAGCTGGAAGTGTGTATCAGCCAAGAAGGGGTAGACTAGTATTAGGCATATCTTTGCAATACTGTATCCAATGCTACCTTGCCTTGTGAGCTACCCCAGCTCACCTTAACTTTACAGCAGTGCGTAACGTCATCAGTGAAAGAGGGTAGAGGGAAGAGGGGCTGTGCGCTGGTAAGGCAACAGGGGAATTGATAGTCACACTGTACCGTCTCTGTGAGCAAGGTATAAGATGTGCAGAAAATACGACCCATTTGTGCTGGGGCAAGTAGGCAGGTAGTACAGCTACAAGCTGGAAACTGAAAGAAGCAAAGCTAGGGTTGGTCTGCTGTACAATACACACATAGTGCAGGAGCATGCATGCGTATGTGATGAATAGGACTTGACCATCAGGAGATCCAGGTCCTACAATTGAGGCAGTGGGACAAACATGGAAGCTTCTTCAGACAGCAATCTACATAGCCACAAATGCCCTCAAATAGTACTGTTGTTGTTACATCTTGATTGTCTTTGTTCTGACATGCAGGCTTTGTGAAGCTATTGGTCAAGCCCAAGTGCGGCACCATCCTAGGTGCTACCATTGCAGGTGGAGAGGCCGGCAACATGATCTCTGAAGTTACAGTGGCCATGCAAGCTGGCATGAAGCTAGGAGCCCTAGCTGCTGTCATTCATCCATACCCTACAAAGGTGACTCACAGCCACGCACAACATTGCACATCTTGGCCATACTCCAAGACTGTTGCACTTATGCCCAAATTACACACATAGCATACACACTTGCAGTGCGTCTGCTTAGTGACTGAATGAATTACGCCCACTGAGATAGCTCGGCCAAGCAAGTGTGCCTCAAGTGCTGCCTAATATGTCAGCTGCAGGCTCAGCTGCAGATCAACTTCTAAGCAGGCTGGGGTCACGTCTGCCCTGTGATGTTTCCTTTGCTATGTGATGTTTCATCTGGCATGTGATGTTTCATCTGCCATGTGATCTTTCATCTACCATGTGATGTTTCATCTGTGCTGTGTAGGCTGAGGCAGTTCGGCAAGCAGGAGACCTTTTCAATAAAGCGCGTCTGACTCCCTTTGTCAAGGCCACCTTTGACAAGCTGCTGACGTTCAGACGCCATTGACTGTAACAGTGTGCTACATTAGCCAAGAAGAAAATTCAAGATCATGTTGTTTTCAGCAGCTGCAGTGAGATTTTCTATTGCTTTATACTATGGTAGGCAGATGATTGCCGCTCGCGCATGTGTACATTACGTATACGCCTGAAAGTGTATCTCTGTTACACAGCTTTGCAACCTTGCTATTTTGAGAGTTCTGTTGCGTTTGGCTTGTTTGTATCTTTGAAATTCATCATGTATGGCTATATAGCGGGGAGTTTGTGCTCCCAACAAATTGTAACAACAGATTGAACAGTGGAGCGCTACTACTAGGTAGTACTTGGCGTGGACTGTATCACTTTGAGCTTTGCAAATGCTTTGAGCTTTGCCTCTTTCTATTCACGAAGAGATGTATAAACCTGGATCCGATGACCAATTTCCAAAGCTTTGGTCACTTTGTATGCACATTTGCAGATTGACTTACCTGAACGCCGAATTGTTGCTAATATTTGGGAGCACGCCCATAAGATACTGTGTGCTGCATATACTCTTGCACACGCAAGATACGCCAGTCCCACTTGAGTCGGGGAGGGCTGCATGCTAGCTGTGCAGGCGCTACCGCCTGCAACTGACCTGATGCTGCCTATCCAAACACCTAGAGTCAACGTGAACTACCGCCTGTATTGACCTGATGCTGCCTGGCTGATCACATGAAGTCAACGTGAACACGATGAGTCATTCACTTTCAACATTTTGCTACAACGCAGAAGCTTTGACTGTCCTTGCATTCGCTCGACCATCCAGAGCGAACAGTTCACGTAACTGCTGCCAAGCCGTTGATCTTGCTAACTTTGACAATGACGTCTACATTATTACTGGCATCGGACCCGCGTTCGAACAAGGTTGCCGGCTTCGTCATGTTCTTCTCTGTCCTGCTGCTTGTCGAGGGCACAACGCGGGTCAACTTGCACATTCTTCCTGGTGGTCC
>JAABUW010005262.1_pt1 | contig 16949 bp, 15 predicted proteins | sample 5560081 | NCBI WGS metagenome assembly JAABUW01 (sample SAMN10711882, study PRJNA513363) | rock metagenome | isolation source: Antarctica rocks | place: Antarctica: Victoria Land, Knobhead sud | reverse complement strand
CACCGTGCCTTGTGTAGCCCAAGCTCACGAGACGATCTGCAAGGAGCAAACAATGTTGCCTATGGGAGAAATCAATTGGTAGAGCATCATGGTCCATATTTTCAAGGCTTGGTCCAAGATCACCGCCTTGGCCAGACTCCGAACTCTCTTCCACACTTGATCCAAGATCACCGCCCAAGTCAGACTTCTACCTTCCCTCTAAGCTTGGCGCAAGATCAACGTCCCGGTCATACTCCCATGGACGCCTCTCTAGGTAGTGCCGAAGCCTCACTTCATCAAGAAATCGGCGAGCACCTACATGATACAGACGCTATGGATTATGGTACGGGTCTCAGCTCACTCGTACTTGTTCCTTCCACCATTCGATCTATCGAGGAAGCCATCATTGAATGGAGAACGCCTACATCCAGAGATGAATATAGTACTTATTACAGAGACTCTCAGTTCTCTGTTGGCCACAGTGACTCTGATAGAGACAGTCTTAACTCCAATGGCGACAGTTCTAACTCTGATAGTGACCTTCTTAGCCCTGATGGCGACAGGCTGTACTCCTGTGGCGACATTTTTAACTCTGATAGCGACCGGCTTGACCCTAATAACGACAGTCCTCACTCTGATGGCGACAATCTTCACTGCTGTGACGACAGTCTTGACTCTGATGAAAACACTGATACCTCATTCAGTTCTCTCTATATGATCATCGACGACATACTGTTAACTCCAATTACACCAACCTCCATAGAGCTTAAGGGTCCTGGTGGAAAGCCGTTAAGACAGATGGTGGAGGCCGATGCATACCGTAGGGGCGAATGCAGCACCGGAAATCTGATCAAGAGCTTTTTGCCTGGGAGACTGAGCCCGCGTCCACGATATATGCCGACTGTGCAGGAAGTCGCAGATAGTTTCGAGGCAGTTTTGCCGACACTATTCGAAGAAGACTCGAATAACGATCTTATGGAAGGGAACCACCCAGAATCTGCCGTCACTAGGGCTGTTTGCGCATCACCAGCTGAGCAGAAGTATCAGGACCCTGAAGAGTGGTACTTGCCAGCTCCCCCAGGGCCGCCTCCTGATAAACCTCTACCTCCACTACCGGTGACATGCACACAAGAAGCTGTACGATCAGGATCAGTTGTCAAAGGCAAAAAGCCAGCTCGTCTCGAGATTCTGCCGATGTCGGCGTATGACAGCACATATACAGTGGAACAAGGTAACTCCCATCTTTTACCCTCGCCAAGACTATTGCCGGTACAACCAGCTCACTTGGAGCCCTTCTCATTGTCTGCACAATTCTACAAGGATGTTTTGCCACGTGCTGTATCGCCGGTCTACTCCGAGTCCAACATTCATCCAGCCTTTAGATCAAACTCGTCACCACTCAGTCAGAAGCTTGCTTCGAATGCTAGCCCTTTCACGAACCTCTTTGTCTCGCCGTCGCTACCTCCTTCGAGATGTCCTTCGACTTATTTGCGACTATCCCCCGAATCATCACCCCGACCGTCACATGCGACTATGGAGTGGTACTCATCGTCTATGCGCGCTCAGTCTCCTTCCACTCTTCGTACCGCTGGTGGCTCTAGCGCCAACACGTCGCCCCTCTTCATCAGCTTCGATTTATACCAACATCTTAGCTCCATCGGAGAGACCGATTTCGCCAACTACTTCTTTACCGACCCCGCCTACATCCTCCCCAGCCCGTTCACCGACCCCCGCCCCGCCCCATCCACCCCCAGCAGCCGATGTCGCGCCGCACCTACCGGTGCACCGGCTAGCCCCGCCCTCCAGCACCTCCCAACCCGCTCCAGCTCCCTCGCCCACCGCCAAATCCACAATGCAGGGCTCGGATTGTTCAACGTCCAACACCCCAACACGCCAAGTCGCACCACCCTCGGCCGGGTATACGGGGCCCCTCCCTCCGGCAAACAATACGTCTACGACGAAGCCCGGTACGGGGGCAACGGCGACAAAGCGAGCCAGATCCTGGGGCTGGACATTGATCCGGTCGAGGCGAGGCGGGCGAAGATCTTCGCCGCCCACCAGCGGATGGTGGACCAGTTGACGGGGGAGCAACCCCTGTTCACGCGGGAGAGCTGGGGGAGGAAGAAGGGGGAGATGAAGAAGGTTAGTTTGAACGACTGGGAGTGCTTGTACGGCTGACTAACGTGTTTTTCAGAAGGGGAAGGCGGGCGTTGAGGGGGTGAAGAAGTTTTTCGGGAAGGGGTAAGAGGCGGGTTGGGGATGTGGGGAGGAGGAGTGGTGGAGGTGGTTTCGTTGCGGGTTTTCCTTTTTGTCTTTTCCTTTTTTCCTGTACCTTAACGGCCGGCATCCCCTCCCCATCCCCGCTCCTTTGTGTTCTTCGCCTTTTCCTCTGTCCTTTTTTCCGTTTCTCCAACTAGTCGGATCATGATCTCGAGGAGATCATGATATCAATCTTCCAATTTCGGGAAGCGTGTATGTAAGGCTTCTACCTCTGTGGTTGTTTATGTAGACCACGAATCAAGCCTTTTTTCTTTCTGGATCATTAGTGATTTCAGGACGTAGAGAAACCTCTTCAGGAAAAGGGGGGGGGGTTAAAGAGATTGAGAACGGTTTTTCGAAAGGATCAAGACAACGGCTTGTTAGTATCTCGAAAAGAACTGCTTGAAATCATCTCGATACAATTCTCCCTCACCGTTTCTCCTTTTGTCATATACCTCAACAGCCCTTAATAGGTAGGTATTCTGCCCCTACCATCTCACTTATGTACCCCTTTTCTTCTTAATCAGTCAGCAAAAAGTGTCTCCAGACGACGAACCAAGTCTTTTTTCTTTGAAAATCTTAATGAAATGAACAATGTAAAGAAAACCCCGGTTGTATTTTCCAAAGCACTTCAGAAAATATTTTCAACACGCATCTTCCTTTTCTCTAGCATTCTTTTTACTCCAGGGTCCTTATACATAGCTTAACGGCAGGGCATATTTCCCACTCGCTCGTTTTTCTTTTTTTTTTCTTTTGACTAGCTACTAGGCAATAATTTTATCTGCATGACAAACCAAGCTTGTTTTTCTCTGAATCATCGGCGATCAAATGACATGGACGATACCGCTACATGGTATGTGAAGCATACAAACTTCGTTATCGACGACAAATAATTCCGAGGTTTCTTAATGTCAGTTCTGACAAGCTAGTGCAAGACCGAAAAAACCGACGCTGAAAGTCCTTGAATTTCTTCAATACTCGAGATGAATAAGCGAATGTAGGAGATTTCTGGTGGCAGTGAGTAATGCGCCTTTCATTCTGGATTTCCCTTCCCCGTTCCTTCGTTCAGTACAGCCCACTCCACTAAATTCTTTCCCTTTCTTTCGTTTTATCCTAGAGCCTGGCAACTCGGCAATGCCGAAGAGCTCTCCTTGCCAAGCTTTTCGATTTGAGAAGCTCGTGCGCAAAGAACTCCTCACATTAGCAGGAGTCTGTTTGGGTAATGAGTGAAGCCTTTCTTGCGAAGAAATTTCCAGCGGTTTGTTCCGTGGATTGAATTAGCAAAGGAGAGTCGTGACGGGCATGAGGTTGAATACTAAATGTGCATGTGAGAGCGGAGATCGGACTCGACTGAGCCAAGAGGCGTTCTGAAAAGAATCCCCACTGACAATAAGGAAAGAAGAGTCTGAGAGACGCTTTGGGAATGTCTAGCAGCACATCAGAGAATCCTTTCAACAATTATTATGAAGAGCCTAAACAGTCTGAAGACCAAGTTTTCAGCACTGCACTCGCTATAAGTATCTTTGCTTTAAAAAAGCTCAACAAGACGACCTTCTTCTCCCGTCAACCGACCTCCCATCTTAAAACCTGTATCCCCAAATTCCAAATACATCAGTAATTTTGGTTTACGACGCATCAACTTTTCCTTTTCAAACCTATTCTCGAACCTTCTCTCAGATGAAAAACAGCGTCTTTCCTTGAACCACGAGAGTAAAGAGATGATGCTGTGCATGAAGCGATGTCGAGTGTAGAGTTTGACAAACAAAAAGGAGATTGCTAGATGAATTATCTGACTAATTAAAAATTTAGGTCTGGGGTTTACAATCCATGTTGCTTTGCTTAATTTCCGTTATCAAGCTTCTGAGTATTGTATGAGCGTGGCGGTATGTTGATATTCGAAAGCTTTGTTTTTACAGATACGGAAATCCGTAAGGCGGATTCCTTGTGAACTCACATATTGACAGCTGGTATTTTCCCTTCTGTCTCGCATCCTTTGATCCAAAGACGATCTACGCATTCGGATACTACACACTTCACTCATTATAATATATATACATCTTGCCTTAACTAGCTTCACGGTACAACAACAACAGTCTTCCGATTCTATTCAAATACATGGCAACCACAACTTGAAGACGATCAGACTTATCAAGTCAGCTGATCGGACAAACGTTACCAGGTATACAACTCACCATGTCTTTTTCTTCTAATTGATAGCTCTTCCAATTAAAAAGGCATTATACCTAAATAACACCTGTGAAGAAATCATTCGTAGTCTTTTTCTGTCGGTTGTCAACAACCCTTACCTGGGATGTAATGAGAGAATGATACGAAGGTAGTCGGAGTGATGTTATATACCCTTTCAAACGAAGCATTGCTCTAGATATATTCAAAGACGGCTTCAAAACATCTTTTACTTTTTGATTTAGCCGATTTAATACAACTAACTGTCTAAGCAGGTAGATGGGCATTCAAAGCTAGACATTTCAACATATGTAGTCTTACTCTAAAATGCCGCACACATCACCTACTGTAGCTTACAGAGGTTGCTTGCGCTCTGTGAGATCTCGATGCGTTCGTTTGTATTCTTTTGCGCGGTCGGTGTAAGCTTTAGACCCACTGTTAGACTACACATCTGCTTCACTTTGGGTTTTCTTCTCAGCTAGTTCGAAGAAAGGTGGGTGTTGATAAAGGTTTCGGTAGGCAGTCTTTTCCATCAAGTGGGTCACCTTAATGATTAAAAACCGCTAAACTGCCAGACAGTTTGAATTAATTCATTTGTTTCGCCCAGGCTCCTGACGTAGAGGTAGTTGAGAAGACGATGGCCTCGGTTGGCTTTAGTACTCATTTTTCAATCCGGGAAGCATGTATACAGACTTCTACTATAGCGACTTTCTTCAAGATGAACTAGGCCTTTCTCCTAAATCGTAAAACATGGGATATCCCTCTTCGAACATGCAAATCTCTTCCAAAAAAAATTCAACACGAAGCCATCAAAAGCCAGTATTTGATACCCCAAAACTCAGCTCGACCACCAAAGAAAAAAAGGAAAAAGCAGCGAGCCAACATCGAATTCTTTTCCTGTTCCCCATTTCTGATCCTTCGCATCGCCTTAATTTTGCAACTGGGCTCGAAGTGATAGATTTGTTGTCCTGGAGATGATGTTGAGAACGACGAGGCGTAGATGGGGTTATGTAGCGGTGCCTTTCGGCGGAGCCTCCTGGTAACGACTCGTCCCTCCCAAAAGGAAAAACCATCAGGTTCGAGGACTGTACACCGCATCAAAAAAAAACCGAACAGATTTGATGCAATCAAGTGTATCAAACCCAACTGAAGTCCTCACTGTTCGTTCCGTAACGGAAGTTGGAACCGGAATACTGGAACAGCAAAGGTGATAAACTTGGAAGATCTTGACAGGCAGAGAGGGAGTTGAGGAATGACGCTGGAAGGCTTGCGAGGACGTGTTGAAGTGGCGAGGCGGATAAGAGGTATTATTATTATCAAGGATGATTCATGGTTTAAATTAGGGATGTTGGTTGACATCGCTCGAGACGCTTCTTAGCCCTTGCGGTAGTAGTCATGGATAGCGATGTGGACGTTCTGTCTCGAAAACGTTCGATATGTGACGAGGACTCAAGAGTAGGTATTGTACCCTGACGGAGCGGCGTCTGGTGCGACTGTAGTAATTGCTGTCACAGCCGTTAAGACAGGAGTATATTTGAATATGCTCTGGAGACCCGAGTGACTGGAATATAGTGGCAAAAATCGAAGCTTGAAGCAGGAGAAACGTCTGAATCATGTGGGGTATCACATTCGACCCAATCGACTCATATTCTCTTATCATCCCCAGTCCTAATTGACTCTCCAATCTCTCGCTCCTCGTCCTCAGTCTTGTCGTGCTCTCCGGCTGCACTATTTTCGTCCGCTATCCTACCTGGCGCTGCAGTTCTGCTATCCTGGTCCGCCCTCGCTTCCACCTCTCTGATTCGCGTTTCCTCGTGCACTGGAGACTTGGGTTCTCCAATTTCCATGATCGTCGGGCTTGCCTCCAGCTCTCCCAGGTCGATGGCGGGTAAGTTTACGTCCAGTTCTCCCACCGCCGGCTGCTGGACCTGCGGTAACATCTCCTGCTGCTCCCCCTTCCCATCAAACCCACCGGGCGACTGCATCCCCATCAAAGTCATAACCGAGTCCCTGTTCTGGATATATTTCTGCCTTCTTTTTCTGTAGATGAGGAAAGCGGCCGTTGCTAAGGATGCGACTGCTCCAGCAACGCCCACGCCAATGCCCGCGGCTGCGCCCGCGCTAGGCCCGCTGGATGAAGGGGAGGGCATAGGAGACGATATGGAATGTATGGGCGCCACGATTGCACTAGTAGTTGGGCTGGCCGTTTGTGTGACGAATGAAATCATCGTTGTGGTTACTGGGCTAGGCTTTTGTGTTGTACTTAAGCTTAATCTTGTAATGGTGATAGAACTGGCGCTCCAGGTAGTGGGCGTCGCCATATCATTCTGCGTGATGCTCCAAAACGTGCTGTTCGAGTTTTCGCCCAGCTCCTTTATACTGTAGAGAATGAACAGGCAAGTTACATTAGGCCCGCACGACGAGTCACCAGAAAACGGCTGGCCATTCGCTGAGTAGCTAGTATCGAGCCAAGTAAGAGAATCTCCCGTGGCATCAACGGAGCTGTTGGAGCCTATCGTAATGTTTAGCTGAAGTGGAAAAGCTGGCGTTTACGCTCTTTTATTTGACTTACACAAGGTATTATTCGCGAAATGTCGAATGCTTGGTGCGCAAATCTGGGCAAGGTAAGGGTCAGATATATTACTGTCCCAGGACACGAAGACACTGTCCATGTAGTTGTAATAGGGATTAGTGTTAGACTCAGGGTAAATCCATGAGACATTTGGTCCAGCGCAGACAGTGGAGAACCAGAGAAAAAAGCAAGCGACGATGTCAAGAACGCTGCGGCTACTGCTAAGGAAGCCCATGGCGTGAACAAGTCGGGGAAGAGCTCTGATGCGAGATCAAGTCTGATCTTCACTTTAGTTACGGTGAACGGGGACTATTGAGCAAAGACTTGCGCACACCACGATAGATCGATCTCAATCAGCCACGGAGGTGAAATTTGCTGTCAACCAGAGTGATTGGAAAGGGCAAATCTATAAAAGCGATTTACTGATGTGATACATAAGACGACAAAAAACAAATGCCAGCTCTATATCTCGACGTCTGAACTGTTGTTGCCATGACACATCACAATGCAAACTGTAGAGAAGAGGCACAGCATCGCAGGACAGCCATATCAGGTCTTAGCTGCATGGATAGAGGGTTCGGGTCGTGAACATAATTGGTCAGTAAGATCAATAAACAGCAGAAGTATTGGAAACAGGGAACAGTACTGATGGACTGCTACCCCGATTCAAAGTTTTCACCCCCTTCCTACCTTCCTACTGTAGTTCAACCAATAATATACACATGCACATATGCTCCTTCTGACCCTCATACCTCAAGAAGAAGGAATGAAATCAATGGGCATTCGTATCGCTGGTCGAAACGAAACAAGAAGGATTCGATTCCGCGTTCAGCCTTGGGAATTAGTGGAGGATTGCGGCCTGGTGTCGTATAGACAGCTGGTTTGCTTGGACTCTCGAGGTTTCGAGATAACAAATAGCTGAATTGTTGAGAGGCTGAAACCCTGATCGGTCGGCTACTTGGCTTGACTACCTTGCATATGTCTCAAGATGGCAATCAGTTGCAATGCCAGGTCGCAATGCTTGATCTGTCCAGCACTCGATTCGGCCATCAATATCTCGAGGTCATGGATAGCTCAACTCAGCTGTTCGGTCGCTGGATTCTTTATGAGTCCCTTGCTCGAGCAGATGTCGAAAGCTTGATTCCCACCTTGCTGAGATTCAGTCTTCGCCTTGTCGCGCCAGTCATTCTGCCAACTTGAGAAATGTACTCGGTAGATGAACAGCCAACTTCTAAAATTTCGCGTTTTGCATTCACCAATGGAAGTCCACCAGGCTATCTACCCTAGGGCCAGCTGGATTCTGAAGTCGCTTGTGGAAGCGCCGTCAGACTTAGCGGGTGTTCTCTGAATACGTCATCCGAAAAAGACGGCCGACAACCTTCCATTGGTGGGGGGTTGGAAAAGTTGAGCCAGGGCCGGAACTTTTTTTTTTTGGTTCCGGCCTCAGCTCAACTTTCTGCATATGCTAACCATGAGTTCAAATTCATTTCAACCCCGACTCAGCTTTCTGCATATGCTAATGATGAGCTCAAGAATTGATATTATTTAGTTAAAATAGCTAGAAGACAAACAGCAAGAGCGAAGTATTGAAGCTGTGCATATGCACAGCTTGAGCGAAACATCGAGAAAACAGCACAATCACAGATCACGCATATCATGAATAGCAAGATGAGCGAAGATTCTTCTACATATGCTTAGCATATGCACAAAACATGTGAAATCATGAACTCAACTTGTGACATGCTCATTAACAAGCTATCGCTCACATTTTTCTTGTCAGATCTTTCTCGTGTCTTTTCTTCTTCATTCTCATTGTTCAGCTTGTGATTTGCATCATCACTTTTCTCGTCGTCTTCAACATTGAACGAACTGAGTTTCTTTTTAGTATATGCGTGACATATGCAAACTGCGACTCTTATTTTCAAATCATTTAGTCAATCTGTTATCTCATTCGCTCGATTTTCAGCGTCGATGCTTTCATCATTCATCGATGCTTCTTTATGCTCAGTTGATGCTGCACATATGCACAGTCGAGATCTTTTTGATCAGATGTCAATTTTGTTGTGATCTCGCTTAATGCTCTTGACATATGCTTCGCATAGGCTTCGAAGCTTTTTCAACCCGACGTCAAGTCTTGAATGTACGGGGCATATGCAATTTTTGAAGTTCAACCCGACGTCAAGAATTTTTTCCAACCCCGGCTCAACTTTTCCAACCCCCCGGCGAGCTGCACCCCCCACTATGATCTTCTAATTTGACAGTATTCACCTATCAGAAAGCTGCATAAAATTCTATATGGTATTATTATCGTCCATCCCTGGATGATTCCCCCCCTAGAATGCTGATATCTGCTAGATGTCATTATACCCTCATCGTCCGCAGCTGGACCTCTTGTACCCCCCTCAGAGGACCTCTCTCATTCGTAAAATCTTCGAGTTCCTGATCCTCACCCGCCACCAGACCTACCTCCTCGTCTCCCCTTCCTTCTCCACTTGCCTTCTTAGCCTTCGTCGGATCGTTATTCACTGCGACATATAGTGCGCTTCCTAAAATCAGGCTGCTTCCGACAATGCTCCAGACTCCAGGTGTGCTGTTCCAAACGATCTTGTCAAATGCTAGAGCGAACAGCATCTGCGTATAGACCATGTTCGTTGCCCGAGAACTTTTCTCATGCGCTAATCCCGCAGTCAACATGATTTGCATCGCGAAACCGCAGATCCCTAGGAATAGTAGGTATCCCCATTCCTGCAAGCTCGAGGGCAATCGAAAGCCCACCCCCGGTATTGCAAAGACGGCCACAAGGCTCACGAATGTGCACCAACCCGCAAAGTAGTTGACGGAGATGAGAGGATGGGCACGCTTACCGATCCAGCGAATGGTGGTATAGGCACACGCAGCCCCAAGTACTCCGATAAGCGCTACACCTACCGCTATCAGTCGTTGTGTTGCACTGACACCATCTACCTGCTGAACATCCGCTGATACTGTTGCATTGGTCAAAAGGGCCCCGTCTGCAGCACCGCTCGCGGTTGGGATCGGATCAGTGTGGCCTTGGAAGAGCGATGTAGGACGAGCTATTAGTATCACGCCTGTTAAGGAAACACCAGCTGCGATCTGTTCCATCCGTGTGAAAGGTTCTTCGATAAGAATCGAACAAGCGAAGCAGGCCACGCTAGGAGCCAGGAATGTGATAACAGTGGCGTCAGCGATGGGAAGGTATTGGAGTGAGTAGTAAATCCCGTACACTCCGAAGAACCCCCCAAAGCCACGCGCGACCAGCAGCTTGCGAACGGGTTTGGGTCCGAAGGGTGCGGAGTCAATACCACGCCACCACATGTAGAACAAGCATAAAAGTAGAGTAATACCCATGCGCGCAAAAAGGATCTGATGTCATGTCGTCTCAGTACGGTTCCTTCTGCAGCCTACCGAGCAGCGTTGCACATACCTGAAATGGATGCATGCCATGTCCGTGCTTTCCTCCGGTCTCAAGCAGACGTGTGGCGACATTCATCAAAGCTCCAAAGAGTTGTGCGACCATAACCAAGGCCAAGCCTCTGTTCAAAGCCCAAAACGACCGTATTTTCTTCTGCCATGCTCCTGCGGATCTCGGCGACCACGAAGAAGGCCTGGGCCCCGGATTGCCAATGAGAGGTCCCGTGTGTCTCTCATTCTCGTTGTCGGCAGAATATGTGGAGAGAAGCGACTCAAGGTCATCAGAAGTCCGTTCAAACGCGGATTGGAGAGGTACGTCCAGATAGGATTGCTTGTTGGCCGCTTTCACTTCTGCGTTTGAAACACTTGGCGCAGAGGCTTCTACTCCACTCAGATTAGAGACGCTACTCTTATCATCTTGAGCTTCCAGTCGTGGCGAGAGAAGAGACATGATATCCCATCCGCTAAGCCAAAGCCTACCCTAACATGAAGCGAGTGTGAGTGCCACAGGTCAGAAGAGCAATGACGAGTGACTCGTAGTAAAGACCGATGAAAAAGAATGCGGTCACCAGCCATCGGGGCATTGTGGGTATCGTTCGTCTAGTGGGCACTATCTTAGCGATTGTGCGGGGTATTCCCATTACATCCGAATGCTGTCATGTTCAACAGAGAGTAGCAACACCAATGCAAGTCAGCAACGGTCAACAACATCTTGATAAGCTCTGAGCCTCATGAGGTCCATGTCGGCACGCAGATGGAGATGGAGAGGGATGGGCTTTCCCGCAGCAACGGTCGCGGTAGCTCGGGGGCGGCGGTTGGCACGTCACGAGTCACGACGGAGCCAAAAGCGGAAAGCGGAAAGCGGACGACTTTGGTCACACGTGATCTCGGATCTCGAGTCTCGATCCAGATTCGCGCGCCACAGAGATTACCACAGACTACAGTGCAGGCGCCAACCTGAAACATGACAAAGCATGTCTATTCAACCAATCCACTCAGCCCGACCAACATCGACTCGATGACACCCTGTAGAGGACGTTGCGGGCAGATCCACCAGATCCTCCTGGTGATAATGACACCCGCCATGGTCACGGCAGCGAGGGGCCTGATGGACAGGCGGCCAGGCCTGACTCCTTGTTTCCCCTGAACCAACACCGACATGCTGCGAAGTGGAGCATAGGAATCGAGTGTGCCTGCGCCCCCGCAATAACGATGTCCCTCAGGGGGCCCAAGCTAATCATCTCTCCAACACCGTCGACGAATATCCATCATCTGCATCTCTTCATTGGTTTGTTTCATCATCGGTTCATTTCCAAAGTCCATCTTCCCTGAACGTTATCTTATGGTATTACTGACTTATCCTGGTTTCCCAAATGACACTCCTCAGCAGCCTTCTCTGTTCTTGGTCGAGCCTCCGAGAATGTACTGCCATCCGTCTTTGCCCCGCCCTCTCTATGTGTTATTTCTTTGCGTCTCCAGGGTTGGGTTGCAGAAAAGGCTGCAACGGTCACTGCAATCTCTGTACATAGCCGCGTTGGGTATGACTGGGGATCGAGCAATAACAATATATCATGAGAGCGTCCCCACCTGACGTTATAGCCATAGTGCTACAAAACGTCCTTCTATAAGTGCATTGTCATTCATTTTATGCTTTCCCAGTCACTCCTTTGATCCCTTTACAGACCATGAGGTACTCCTTGTTGTACATATGCCTTCAGGCTTCTTCTTTGGTGCAGGCACTACCTACCCTATCCCAGGCAGCGGATCCAAATGCTATTCTTGCGGCAGGAACGCAAAGTCTTTCTAAACCTTCGAACGTGCCAATTCCCACTGGAGTATGCAATCTCCCTTGAGCCTATGATGGCTTTCAATCCTTTCAAACTTCTACCATCGACTGCTGCATTTGCCACCATTTTTGTTTGTGGATCGCGAACCCCCCCCCCCAAATCCCTCTGGGAATAAAATCGTTATCAAGAGTTACCTTATCATATTTTCAACTAGCGTACTAGTTAACCTGTTTCGTCTTATGCTCTTTGCTAATTTGACACTCTTCTCCAGACGATACAGACCAGCCTTGAAACCAGCGGACGAAGCAGCATTCAACCGTTCCCAACCACGGTCATTTCAATTGCCACTTCCATATCTGCAAATGCACCCTCAACATCAGTAGCTTCTAAGGCACCACCGAAACCCAACGTTTCCCTATCCGACATTTTCAATGCACCAATTAGCAGCGGAGGCCCAGTCGCAGTCATCCCGTCAAGGCCAGATCATCCAGTACCGCGCACTGGCGTTGTAAGCAGTCTTACAACAGTTTCAAAGTGTACTATACTGAACGGATTCTTCCAGACAAACCAGAAGGGCCCCATCGGCACGAACAAGTTTTACGCAAACTTCTTTCTGGGAAACCAAACCAATGCTGTGTGGACGCAACCATACTCCATGTTGTGGAGCCAAGGGACCGGCAATGCGAAGTCATGGGGCCTCAGTGTTTCACACGATGATCCTGATCAAAGGGTAAGAGAAAGTTCAACTATATATGTCGCTTCACATCTCACTATTTGTAGGCATTTGGGCCGGATGCCAGCAAGAACCCAGTCGAATACTTCATCAACCCAATAGGAATACAATCAATTGTCTTTTCCGCTGCTGAACTTGGCCCGTAAGACCTAAAAATTATAACGGTCCAGAAGATATGCTAAGATTTCGTAGTTCAATGTCCTTGACGACGGACTCCTTGACGGCATTCTCCGCCAATGCGAACCTTTTAGCTAGCAATGGCGCAAGCCCGGCTATTACAGTACCGCTCGTGCAGGGCATGGGTTTCGTCACTGCAATCTATAATGGAGTAACGCCCTTCATCGACAGCAGCATTTTCTTCCGTACGATATCACCTCTTCCTTCTCCCAAGACTGGTGTCACAAAGTATAAATTGCTCCTTGAAGACGGCAAGACATGGCTCCTGTACGCTACTGCGACGAACGGGACGGGTCTTGCCCTCACTTCGACCAGCAGCTCCCGACTATCAGCGGCAGGGCGCTTTACAGGCACGATTCAGGTTGCAAAAAACCCCGGAGATGTCGCTACTCAAGAAGCGTCGTATGATAGTGCGGCCGGATCATATCCGACAAGCGCTTCGATATCGGGTTCAGTGGATGGTGTATCGGGGTCTTACACACTTTCTTGGACCAAGGCTGGCAACGGCTCGCCTGTGATTATGAACGCCCTTCCTCATCACATCCAGTCAATGGACGCAACGACAAGCGCAGGAAAGACTGGCATCCAGCTCCAATCCACCACACATGGAACTATGACTGGAGTAATCGGAGACTCGTGGACCATGGTCGAGCCAGACATTCCCGCCAACATGACTTTCGCCCCTTGGATCGCTGCCGATGGATCCACCGCGGCCATCCCAGCCTCGGCAGTTGCCCAAATCAACGCCGCCGGCACCAGCGAGCTCGCCCAAGACATGAACGCCCAGTCCAACCTCAACAGCATGTACTACAGCGGCAAAGCCCTCTCCAAATTCGCCACCGCCATCTACGCTATCCATGATCTAACCGGCAACACCGCTCTCGCCTCCTCCGGCCTCGACAAGCTCAAAACCGCCTACGCCGTCTTCGCAAACAACAAGCAACAATACCCGCTCGTCTACGAATCCGCCTGGGGCGGCGTCGTCAGCTCCGCGGCCTACGTTACGGGTAACGCAGGTGAAGACTTTGGAAACTCCTACTACAACGACCACCACTTCCACTGGTCCTACTTCGTCCACGCCGCCGCCATCATCGGCTACCTCGACCCCACGTGGATCCCCGCAAACAAAGACTGGGTCAACACCCTCGTCCGCGACGCCGGCAACCCCATCGCCGACGACCAATACTTCCCCTTCTCGCGCTCTTTCGACTGGTTCCACGGCCACTCCTGGGCCAAAGGCCTCTTCGACTCCGCCGACGGCAAGGACCAAGAATCCACGTCCGAGGACGCTCTGTTCGCGTACGCGATGAAGATGTGGGGCAAAACGTCCGGCGATGCCAACATGGAGGCGCGCGGCAACCTGATGCTGGCGGTGATGAAGCGCTCGCTGAGCAACTATTTCCTGCTCGAGAGCACCAACACGAACCAGCCGGCCAACTTCATCGGCAACAAAGTCACCGGCATCCTGTTCGAGAACAAAGTCGACCACGTCACGTACTTTGGCGCGAATCCCGAGTATATCCAGGGGATCCACATGCTGCCTATTGTGCCGTCGTCGGCGTATCTGCGCAACCAGAATTTTGTGGCCGAGGAGTGGAAGACGTATTTTGACAACGGCCGCGTGGATCAGGTTGCCGGCGGGTGGAGGGGCGTGCTGTATAGCAATCTTGCGCTTATCGATGCCAAGGCGTCGTATGGCTGGTTTAGCGGGTCGTCGTTTGATCCGCAGTATCTCGATGGTGGGGCGTCGTTGACTTGGTCGTTGGCGATGGCGGCGGGCCTGGGTGGCGCGAATTGAGTTTTGATGGAATGGGCTAGATGGGGGTTCTGTTTGAGGGCTGGTGACCTTTTTTCTTTCGAGTTCAATGTTAGCAGGCGAGAGAGATATATAGGCTTGGCGGTACTACGTCGGTTGGAAATTCACGTTTATCGGAATAGGGTTTTTTCTAACGTCTATCTTTTGATGTTTATACATATCTATGCCACCTCTTCAGAGAAACTTTAAGAGGAAACTGGTTTGGAGATCCAAAACCACAGATATCCTCTCAGCCAAGGCATATTCTGCGACCATACGTCTTGAGCTATCTGCTTCGTTCTTCGGAGCAAGACCCGAAAACCGCTCCTTCCTACCGCTCCTTCCTACCGCTCCTTTCTGAGCAACCATAAGCTTCTTTGGGACAGGGGTTCTAAACATCCAGAGCCCCCAAACCTCAACCCTACCGCTTTCCTATCCGTTTCCTAATCTCATACCTACACCACCACACTATCAGCCCTCCACTCTTCGAGATCCCACACCCCCATCACCCAACAAAGAACTTACATAAACACCCCCTCCCTCTCCCACACCCCTCTATCCGGATCGTCCCCCACATCCCTCACCTCAAAAACCTTCCTCGCAGCCTTCACAAACCCCATATCCGCCCTCCTCCTCTTCTTAAAGCAGAGATAACACACCGTCTCCTCGCCAATCAACTCCTTCATCGTCTCCAGCAGCAGCGGGAACGCGGGCTCGAAGTACACGCAGTCGGCTGCGAGCACGATATCCGGGTTTTGGGGGAGGTGGGGAGGGAGAGGAGTGCCCCAGGAGAGGTGGGAGGGGATGACGGGGGTGAGCAGGGGGTTGAGGACGATGTTGGCGTGGAGGAGGGGGATGAGGGGTGGAAGGTCGGTTAGGTGGATGGGGGGGTTGGAGATGAGGGTGAGGGCGAGTGCGAGGCTGTTGGATCCACTTTAGATGCTACCGTGAATAGAGGAGGGCGTAGAGAAGCAAAATACATACCCAACCAACCCACTTCCAGCACCAAGCTCAACTCTATCCCCCAATTATCAGCAACCAACCCATACCTCTAGAGCCCCCCGAACGTGAAAAAAACATGCGGAGCATACAAACATCGTCTTCCCCCTCAAATCCGGCAATTTACACCGTAACAGGTATTTCGCAAGTACCATGCCCGCCGGCCATAACTGACCGCCGCATTCCGAAGGGTCGACATGGAGAAGCAAACGGGGGTCGAGGAGGCCGGAGAAGGAGAGGGAGATTGTAGTGGGTGAGGCGAGGGGGCGGGATGGGATAAGAGATTCGGTGATGGTGAGGTCGGAGGGTTCGGGGGTGGGGGAGGACGTCATTGGTTGCATACCTCAAGGTCTTTGAATATTGATTGGAGGAGGAGGTGAGATGTGGTGCGGAAGGGTTCCGCTGGCTCGAGATTCAGCCTTATGTGTATCTCTGTAACTCGCGCCGTATCGTAGCCTTCGTAGGTCTCAACAATAAATGAGTTGCGAGATCCCACCAAATCCAGTGCATTCAATTCATGGCCACCTTTACATTCTGGTCCACTGACTTCGCCCAGCAACTTGACATACCCAAGTACAAAGTGGACAATGTTCTGACCCAAATCAAGCGCGCAGAGAAAAAGATTTTCGCACACAACGAAGTGCTCGACTTCGATCTAGAGCTTAAGAAGCGGAATACTAATCTCGCAATCGTACTAGATTGCTCATCGCTATCGGGTGTTGCAGCTGTGGCATCCTATCTAATCTACGCTCGAACCCAGAAAACAGTCTTGTTACATAAGGTCTGCACTCTAGAAGACTACAGGCGTCGAGGTATCGCCAAGGCACTTGTCCAAATGCATTTGAACCGTTTGAAGGGCCAGGGGTGCCAGAAAATTTACCTTTGGGTTGATGAAGCAAATATACCGGCGAGGTACTTGTATGCCTCTGTTGGGTTCGATGGGGTAGATCGAGTGGAGGACTACTATTGCCCGGGCCGTAATGGTATTAGGATGATCTTTGATCCAGACTGAGGTGGTCTTTTTTCTTCGTT
>JAABUW010005261.1_pt1:0-15000 | contig 16951 bp, 18 predicted proteins | sample 5560081 | NCBI WGS metagenome assembly JAABUW01 (sample SAMN10711882, study PRJNA513363) | rock metagenome | isolation source: Antarctica rocks | place: Antarctica: Victoria Land, Knobhead sud | reverse complement strand
TTCTTCGCAGCGAAGTCTAGAGTATCATCAGTCCCCACTGGCCTCGCTTCCTGCAGATAGACTGTCTTTGGAACGTCGAGTGCGCTCTGTGGTCTACTTGGAATCAGCTACGATGGGAGGAGGAGGACTCACCATCAAAAGCTTCATCCGAGGTATATTCCTCCCAGATGATGATCTCGTTTTCGTTCTCGCCGTTCTGCGTCGAGGTATAACCCACGTTTCATGGATTCTTCGCAGCGTTCTCATCGCGGATCGCTTTGATCACTGTCGCTCCTATCAGCTTGGTATCGCTGGGCGAGGGTGAGTGGTTTACGGACTTTCGAGGAGCTAGGGGAGCTTGCCGGGTTTGGCGGTGAAGCGAGCGAGCTGTATATCGTGTAGTGAGATTCGGAAGGCCCGATCAGGATGGCACGTACCATGATGAACGTCATTCTTTACGTGCTGGTCTGGAGGATACTCTAGGGAAAGGTTCCGGAAAGAGCGGGGCTGTCTTATGTAGAGCGGAAGAAAAGTGGAGGTGATCCTTCAGAGTGGACGAGTCCCACCGGATGCTATGCCATCTGATTCAAAGCGGGCGTGGAACGGGAGCTGAGTTGGTCAGAGCGTCTCCGGTCACGAAGCTATGGCTCGCTATCGGATAAATTTAGGAACCTCCATGGTAAAGTCCCCATCTAGCAGTTCATTCCGTCTCAGCTCAAATTCAGGTCGTCAATACGGTCGGATATCACCCAATCACGAGATGACTCACGTTTGATGAAATCTACCTCTCTCAGCAAGGACTCCGCGAATCGAGCTGAAAAGCTCACCAGTAAACCTGGTCCAAAGTATAGTCCTCCCAAATGACAATCTCATCCTTGTTCTCCTTGTTCTGGGTGAGTTACGTAGGTGACGTTCCCAGTCTCGGTAGTAGGGAGAGATGACCTACGTGGACGAATGGCATCCTGTACAGGCTGATGTGGGAAGTCAGATGGAAAGCCGTCGAGAAGGTTGGATATATCCTTGTATCGACCGCCAACGCCGAGAAGCGGGACCAAAATGGAGAGGTTTCCCAGGGCTGTCCACTGAAGATACCTTCACGAGGGTGGGCGACTGCTATTGGTAGACCGCTAAACATCAGACTTGAGCCCGTCGCATCCCCTCGACAGGCTTTGCTGTTCTTGAGAGCTCGCCCGAGAAACCAGTCGGACGGGATGCAACGAAGAAACACGACCTAGCTCCGACATGGGACTGGAGAGCCGTGTTTCCCTGAGTGGGATAAGACTGAGCGGAATACTAACGAGAACACCTTGTGCAGGCATGCGCCTCACATCTTCCCGTTCTCAGTCCGCTTGAACGGTCGAGCATCGCCGACTTGACAGGTAGTATGGAACGCCCTTCTTCCCTGTATTCGTGCTCGATTAGATCCCCATACCCCACAACTCTCGCTACAGACTCTACACCTTATTCAAGTACTTGATCACCGGCGCCCCGGCGACCAGCTCTGGTATGCGCCCATGCATCGCTTCTCCCATCAATTCAAACCACCAAGCAAAGGACTGACTCACCCTGGACCGCCTCGCTCTTCTGGTGCTCTGTTTGTCAGCTCACATCCGAGGAGGTCACCCACCAGCCTCAGCTGCCTCTGACTCGTACTGATACGAGAGCCGTCAGGTTAGGGTTCTGCATGCGGAGCGGTGTGTCGACCCACCTCCTGCCAAACCCACATCTCATTCTCGTCCCCCTTATTACTGCCCATGAGACATTGCAACGTCCCAGGTTCGTGCGCAACATGGACTTTCACACTCTGGAAACCTGTGAGGCCTCGGTGAGTATGATACAGACGAGACGAGCGTCTCCCAGCTGCCTTGCCGGGCTTCAGTTCGAACATCGTGATCGTCAGAATGGGAAGGTGAGTTCGAGTGCTGGCCATCCGCTGTGCGCACCTTGATGTAAGCCATATTGACCGGGAGTGAAAGCTAAGAGACATCGAATTGCCCTTGATGAAGCGTAGCTAGCTGATGACGGGGAACGCTAGTGTCGACGAGACGAGATCTGAGATCACCCCGCCGAATGCCCGATCGCAAGGAAGGCAGAGAAGATCTCCTAAAAAGAACTCGAATTTAGCTCAGTAGTGGTGAGAGGGAAATGAGCAGCGTAGCTTTCTTCATCTTTACGCTTCCGGCTTTCTTGGTTAACAAAACCAAAGCTAACTTTGAAACGACGCGAACGATCGGAAGGATGGATCTGGTCGACATCCAGGCGACGTCCTCCAGGTCTGTAATTGACTCGATTCACACGTCATCCAAAACATACTTCCAAAGGTCATAAGGGTGATCTGAAGCGTGACGGCTGAGGGCGAGTATGAAGGTGTGTATGGTAGCCAGGCCTTCACGGAACCCTGCTAGTCATTCGGTAAATGCCTGCATCATTGTTTCCGTCAAAGCTTCTTCGGGAGCTCAATCTTGATCGGCCGTGCCGTCAACTCATCCCTCTCCTGCGCGAATGCCATCGAACTCATATCAGCTGGTTCCCTCACAAAGCTGTGCGAGCCGACACACCCATCCATGGTTTACCCTTCCTGTGCTCTGAACCCCATCAGCATACCCTCCGTGAAAAGAACCGGATCGACATACTGGCGAGTGCGGCTTCGTCCTCGTACTATACCACATATCAGCTCTGCATGACTCGAAATATATATCGGAGGAAAAGGCGACGTACCTCTTCCCACACGTAAAAGATGTTCTCATCCTCGCTACTCTGGACTGGATGATATTGCGTCGTCCCCGGCTCGTTCGCGTCGACGTCTGCTTTGATGGCTTGTAGGTCTACGAACGCTCCATTAGTCCGACCCTGCTAACGACTTGAGAGGTGGGAATGGGGCGACAAAGGCGCGTTACACTTACGCTGGGCAATCTTCGAGGCGTGGCCTGGCTTGGTGTGGATGGTGATGAACTGGGCTCGACGTGAGTGCAGGATACTCCCTGGCCATAGATCTGATACGTAGGCTGAGGCTCACTTGAACGAAGACCATGATGCGCGGAAACCGACTCAGAACGAGAAATGCCGTCTAGCGGGAGCGGAATATGCAGGGCCTTTGCCTTGCCAAGTGGAGGTGAGAGCATGACGTGGCCATGATGTCAAGCACTGTCTCAGAAGCGAGAATCCTCGGGTCGCATGCGATTTATCTATGTTGGATCCGAATGCTTTCTATATGCGCTCGTCGTGCGCGAAATAACGACGAGACCTAGTAGATCGGCGGGAACATCTTCCACCGCTTCCCCGGAAACACCTTCGGGTCAAACTCCTTCTGATACCGGCGGTACTTCTGCCCCGACCAGCGATGCATGAAATACACCGCCACGCAGACATATGCGATTGCTGCGACCCATCAGTCCATACCCCACTGCAGGCTTCGTAACTCACTGCCGATATCCCCACCGGTGACCGCGACCAGACCGAGCAGCATGAGCGTCTCGAACCAGTAGTTCGCGCAGACGACGGTATCGAACCCGAGCCCGGTCGGATACTTGCGCGGATGGCCAGGTGGGACTCGCAAGGAGCGGAGGTGGAGATGCGTGTAAAAGTTGAGCATCTCGTTGACCTACACACATAAGCGATTCGTATGGAGAAATGCCAAAAGAGGGGACGTGCCAGGATATACATAGACCACAATTCCCGCCATATTTGGGCGTCGAGGATGCTCCCTTTGAGCGCGTCGGCGGAGTACGCAGGGCGATAGAGCGTCAGGCCCATGAGGAGGCCGCACATGCCCCAGTAGTACAAGCAGCTGGGCAGATAAGCGGGACACGGATAAGTATAGTGACCCAGAGACCTACTTTCGGAGGACATAGGAGAACGGCACAGTCGCTCTCGAGAAGTCATGCACGAAGGCGGATTCGAAGAACCGTTTGGCGAAGTGCAGGACCGTGTAATTCCGAATCATTCTACCGTCATCAGCGAAGGGATCCCTGATGATGAACCCACGTACAGTTGGAGAGCGGAATGTTCGTATGGTCCCCATAGGAGGTGGGAGAAGTGCAGGAAGAGGGGATTGATGCATATTGGTCCGGCCTCGATGGACCCAACGTGAGTCATCGTAAAGGATTTGCAGCCATGTCGGTGCTATCCTCATGAAAAACTCACGTATTCCCACAGGTACAGCGCACGATACCCAATCTGCCTACCCAGATCTTTCAATCGTAACGTCGCTCCATCTTCGACACCATAAGACGCCAACGACCGGTTATCATCGGTCAGGGGGAGCGGTTTGCCCTCGCCAACAGGGAGAGTGATACGTTGTCGGTTCGCGATGAGCTGATCCGCGTCAGGAGGCGTGAAGTAAGTGAGATTGAGGGAGACTGACTTTGGGGATTTCGGCGTGTATGGCAGTTTTGAGTTCAGCGACATCGATCTCCTCTATCGTCTCGGCAGGAAGTTTGAGAGTAATGGTCCCCTGGGATCGAGTGGAGATCGTGAGAGAGACCATCTTCGAGGTACAGTCGAGGTCAAGATTCGCTGAAGCTGATACCCGACAATCTCGGAAGGGACTCGGAAGGGACTCGGAAGGGAAGATGTCGTCCCTGTCCGGAACTGCGAGTGCCTTACACGGCTTGGACGATAAACTCCACCCCGAGAGGCTCTGGGAGCGACTACACCAAAGCAGGAGGTTGACAAGGAGAGGAGAGGGATTGAAGTTATATGCTTCGCGAAGGAAAGACAGGATATTTCGAAAGTAAGCCGCGGATCCCTCCACCGCTTCTTTCACCCGGCCTTGGGGTGAAGCAATACATCATCGCCTGTGGACATACAGCCCCAAACTCCGTCGTCGGGCTTCTTTCCCTGTCTCACACATCGGCGGATGGGCACTCAACAACAAGATGCGCACTGCATGTCCACTGCCTCTCTACTATACTCTCCAGATCCTACACAAACTCTCCTCACCAAGGACCAACGCGCCCATATCCCCCGCTTCGGGCTCCATCATCCACTGCCCGTCATTCTCATAACTCGTTGTCCGCTGTTGACCCTTGATCTCCGGTCCACCAGCGATACATACAACTACCTGACCCGCCGCATCCGGTCTCGCTGGTCGTAGATACTCTGCCGGGATATCCTCCGCGACCGCCGAGTCCTCAAGGGAGACGCAGTGGACATTCTCGCCGACCGTCGAATCATAACCGAGAAACTTGCCGTCATATGCACCGCGTTGAAAGTGTCGCGGATTCCGTGTAGCTTGACGCGACGACGGTCCGACGACAACGATGATATTTCGAAAGTCCAGAGCCCAGTCGAAGGGTATGGCTGTGTGACATGAGCGAGACTCAGGGGTCGCTATGAGATACAAGCTCACCTTCTGGTCCTGTTTGAACAGGAGCGCCATTCGCTGCTCCTCCGTACGGCGTCGGTGCCCCATATGGAGTTGGAGCACCATGAGGTGTCGGCGCCGTTGGTGCAGCGCCAGCTTCCGGTGTTGGTGCTGATAATCCCGCACCAGGAGTAGGAGCGTTGAAAGGTGTGGGCGCGGAGAAGGGAGTCGGCGCGCTGTAGGGAGTCGGTGCTGTGTACGGATTTCCTGGCACAGCCGGTGTCGGTGCGCCACGCATACCCGGTGTCGGACCACCATAGGGTGTGGGTGCCCCCGATCCATTCTGCCCGTACTGCACTTCATCAGCTGCGGATCTCTCATGGGTGTGCACTTACCCTCGACGAGCTCGCCTGAGGTGGAGCTTGACCATACATCGATCCCGCAGGTCCGGGCGTCCGGTCATTGGAAACTCCTGACCCATAAGGATTCGGAGTCTTGCCTCCGCCAGATCCAGCCCATCCTGGTGTCCTGCCGCCATCTCCAAACCCAGGTCCCGGGGTCTTTCCTCCTCCACCTGCCCAACCTGGCGTCTTGCCGCCCGTAGAGCCCCAGCCCGGTCCAGGTGTCCGGCCGCCCGCACCGGCGCCGCCACCGTATGGATTGGGGGTTTTGCCTCCGCCGAGACCAGCCTGGTGATTGGTCAGCTAGAGGAGGATGGCCGTATGCCACTCACGCCGTAAGGATTAGGCGTCTGTCCAAATCGTGACGCTGGAGTCCGCCCACCAAGATTGCCGGGTGTTTGACCGTCGCCCTGGACCGCTATCAGCCCACGCATGATCGCCAAAGCATCGACCCACGTAGGCAGGCGTCATAGGAGCACTGCTGTGAGGATTCACATCATAACCACCGGGGGCATGGGGACGAGCGCCCTGTCCGCCGTACGCGCCCGTGTCTAGCGGGTAGGTGATGCCAGTCTTGGGACTAAAGCGTGAGCATTGCCCGCACGGAATGTGACTCACTCTTTCCGCTTCAATGCCGACAAGGGAATCAATTCCATCTTGTTGTTCGTCACAAGCTCAATCCTCGCACTCTCCCCTAGCACATCCTTGATCACGCCCATCAAGCCTTTTCGCCCTCCTTTGACGATGACGACAAGTGTGTTCACCAGTCTGCCCTTGTTCACATTGGTAGCCGGTGGGGGCATCAGACTTGCACCGCCGTAGGGCAGTTGCGCCTGAAGGGCAGGATTCATCTTCCCGAGGTCACTGGTGGCTGCCTTGGGAGTCACAGAGACGAGAGCGGCGGCGCGAGCAACGAAAACACCATTGTTTTCTGACGAAGTTCGGTTATGCAAGAAGACGAAAAGAGATCGGAATATGTTGATAACCTCGCCTTGTCGGTGCTGCAGCGAAATCAGGTGGATCGCGGTGACAGAAGCTAGCTCACCTCTCCATCAGCCTCCTTCATAGCATCGCCGACCCGCATATCGTTGTCCTGCGAATCCGAAGCTACCGCGAAGTTCTTGTTCTCGCGGCGCAGAGTGACCTGTTGAGGGCTGACGACTCGACTTGTGCCATTCTGGTCGAGTACACGCAGAGTTCCCCCTTCGACCTTGATAATGACAGCTGCGGTCGTCGAGCTGAGAATGGTCAGCGTCAGCCGGAAACTGGCGGATGGTTTCGACTCACTCAAGCATCACCATGTCATGCAGATCGTAGACACCGGTTTGTGCGGACGTGCCAGCGAGGTCCGTCGCTGTCCGAATGTCCTTGGAGAACACTTTGATCTGGATGTCAGCTCCGCTCTCGTGTCATCGCGCACCTCCTGCTCTCCCTGATCGGACATCAGAGTCACCACATCTCCCTTGACCTCCACGACCATGCCCGATGCTTCTAAGTTCTTCCCGCCCAGTACCTTGACATGCTCCCCAACCTCAAACCGCTTCCGTACGCTCTTCGACGGCACTTCAATTGTCTGTCCGTGCACTTCCCCGCCTTCCGCCTTGATCGATATGACCTCCGCTGAAACAGTCTCAACAGTCCCGTACAAACCAGTCTGCTCTCCCTCATAGACTTCAACCTTGTCTCCCGGGAACAGGACCGACGCCGTAAGATTCTTATTTGCATCGGCGATGGCGGAGAGGTCAAACTTGGCAGTCGACTGATCATCGCCTGAGAACTTGGAGATCTCCTCCAGGGTCGGCTTGACATCTTCTGGCGACACAGTAGGGGTCTTAACATCCTTTATGCAAAAGCCATCGATGTACTCGTCATTGTCGAAGAAGTAGTTGCCTTGCGTGCCCAGACGAACGCTAGATCGACCATAGATCTTCCGCACCTCGTCGTACTGAAATAGACGTTGCGGAGCCCTGGCGCCGGATCCCAGCCCGCTCTTCCCGTTCGCCAGACGGTCCTTCCGTTTCTCTCTCGGCGCGAGATCGATACGGGGTATGAACTTGATTCCCACAACCCCGCTCGTGATCTGGTCCACATCCACTACTTGCGCCAGGTCGCCAGCGTGTTTGCCTCGCCGCATCCTCACCCACATGCCAGGTGAAAGCTTGACATCCTTCTTCCTGATCTTGAGCAATGGCGCCATCTCCTCGATCGGAACGAGCGATACTCCGCGAGAGATGAAGACTCCAACGATACCGGTCACAGCCTGCGTGACGGATGCCGCTTGCCGAGCTTCGACGAAGATCATGCCGGGCAGAGAGTCGCGATAGAAGACGGAGATGACATCGATGGGGTTGGCAGAGTATTGCTGGGAAAAGACCTTTCGGAAGATGGATGCGAGGATTCCATCTTCTCGCCCATTCTGAAAGGAATCAGCCTCGCATCAGATTGGCAGATCTGTGAAACTACCTTTACTCGGACAGTCCACAGACTAGGATCGTTGACACCGGGCATAAGCAGTCTTTGCGGAACAACATCGCTATCTGCATTATACTTCGCCGCCGCCATCCGGCCATGCCTCTCTTTGAGTCGCTGGACTATATCCTCCACGCTTTCCTGCTCATTTCGTCCGATAGCGCGGTCTAGCCGTCGATGTTGGTAGTCATCCTGTGCGACCGCCTCGTCCTCGGGGACCTCATCGATGAAGCCGGCGACTAGGACCGTCAGCTTGATTACATGAGTCCAGCCTGGAGCGCACCGTCATCCAAATCGTCCGCTTCATCCTCCTCCTCATCCTCGTCATCCACCTCAGCTTCGATATCTACGAAGCGGAATCTCTTCTGCCTTTTTCGTCGCTACGCGCAAGCTCGTCAGGGAGTCTGAAATGCGTTGTCATCCCGCTCACTTTCTTCCGCCGTTCTCCTGTTGCCATGATACACGGATTAGCCACACCTTTGATATTTGGCAAGGACAGCCGCACCGTCTGCCTCTATCTCATCATCTTCTTCATCGTCTTCGTCCTCCTCATCGTCGTCATCGTCCTGATCGTCATCGGCTTCTCCATTCCCATCAACGGCTTCTTTCGTTTGTTCGACATCGTCACCGTTCTGAGTATCGTCAGCTGGAACCTTCTGACTATCTGCATGGATGACTGACCTCTTCTTCTGCAAAAGCGATCACAGCACATCGGAGAACTCGTCAGTTCCGTTGAAAGTCACTAGTGTCAAAGCACAGGCTGACCATCAGGATCCAGTGCTCGTGGCTGATGATTGTCGTCAGTCCGACAATCGTTAAAGCTGGCTCCGCTGCTCACTCGTTTCCGTCCAGCTACAGCCTCGTCCACTTGTTCCGGTCTCTCAGGGCTCTGTCCATGCTCACTCTTCTCACCGACAGGAGAGGAAGATTGCTCCTCATCCGACATGACGCCGTCGCAGGCTTGATGTTATGATTGAAGAGGAAACATCTTCGACAATGGCAGGAATTGCAGCCAGGCGCCGGATGACGAATGGGAGATAAACGGAAAATAAATGGAAAGTATATTTGCATAGTGCTCCCACGTGGGCGTGTACGCGTGTACATTATTTCCTAGGTGGTCCGGGATTCGGGCTCTATCGTGCGAGAACTAGCTGTAATATACCAACTTGATTGGACCACGCGGGCCGTGTTTGACAAGATCAAACACAGCACTAGAATACAAGGAATGAGATTCAGCCATCAAAACCTCTTTTCGGGAGTTCGCAGAAACGGAATCAAATTCCGAACAGAATGCACATGAAAACGGAATCAAATTCCGAACCGAATGCGAAACGGGATCAAACTTGCCTTTCGGCTATTGCGAACGCTCCCGAACAGCGAAACAGCTCGAAAAGTGGTTCAAGGGAAAGTAACTTCTGGGATCCCTTGCATCCGGTGCACTATCGAGGTTATTCGATGGATTTGAGATAGTTCCGGGGCAACTCGGAATGAGAGCACGATTAAGTAAATTAAAGCACGATTAAATGTATTTGCGTGACACGCCTGATTTGATTTGTTGGCTTGATCATCCCAATCTTTCCCCCCTTCATTCTCGTTGCCCGTACTGGCCCGATTGTTCACTATGCACCTCATTCTGTAGCTCGTTGGGAGAACGGTTTCGCAAAAATCTCGCTCAGAATGCACGACGAGAACGCGGTCTCCTCTCGTCGGCTGCCAACAACAACTTCCCTCAAGAAGTCGGTCAACGAGAACGCCCGGCCAACCTCCACAGTGAAGAAGACAGGAGGCTTGAAAGCCCCAAACCCAGCTTCCTTGGGTCAAACTGCCACCGATGGGAAGCCAGGTGAGTACCGGCGATATGACACTAGCTCGAAGCTGAGGCTTCTCGTGTGTATCATCAGCCGACAAAACACCCGCTCGCCCTCGAAACGCGCTAGCCTCTCTCACCAACAACACCCCTCAACAATCCCGCATCGTCCAACACCCTCCCATCTCCAAATCGTTGGCCGCCCAGACTCCGTCATACCGCAGACCCGCTCTGATAAAGAAGCCATCAAACACACAGCTCGCGAAAACGCCCAGTGCTAAGCCCACATCGAGCCTGAGGAAGCCGTTGAGCGTGTACACCCCCGCCAGAGCACCTGTCAAGCGAGACGAGGGATCGGAGGAAGAGCTTGAATACATGCCACCCAAGATGATGGGTGAGTCTCGCTGACTGTCGAGCTTCTCGCCCAAGGCTGAAGGTACAGAACGGCCATACGTACCACCAACACCACTGCGTAATCCCGCGCCAGATAAGCGAGACGAAGCGTGCCTCTCCGATCCAGAACGGCAGTTGGCCGAGCCGCCTCTGTATTGGGAGACGGAGGAGACAGGTCCTGCCCTGCGGCTGGGTGCGTGTCTCCATAGCCAGCCCCGAATATTAATGTCCTTGAGACTCACGTAGCGTAGGAGGTATCGATTCTCCACGCCGAGATCGCACCGCATTGAGCAATACGAATGTGCATGATGACCTGGGAGACGATTTCCGCTTCGACTCATAAGCCGACTTAACCCTATACTCCCCTTCACAGCGAAGTGTCTAAAATGTAACAAACGTCCGTCTTGTATTCCAGATATTGCACCCAGATGTTGCAGAGTCTCGTCATTATTGCATACTGTGTCTGTTGTCTGTGGTCTGGTGAGAAATGCTGGATGTGTGGTGCGCTGAGCTGAGAGCCACGTCAAAATGAAATCCAACCCGCCCTCATGCTCCCTCTGCATCCCCCAAATGCGTCAAAGCTATCCGCCGCTTCTTCTTCGGTCCGTCCCCCTCATCTCTCGGGCGTTTCGAACCCGACTCTTCCGTCCCGGCCGAAAGCCCTAACCCAATCGAGGTGTCGGAATCATGCGAAATCGTCTTCGGGAAGCCAAACGCATGTGTCTCATCACTCGGAGTTGGTAGGGTTGGATCCGTCGAACTGGCGGTACTGCTTGGAGGACGCGCTTGGGGTACGAATAGCGGAGGAGGTGCGATACTGGATGAGGTCGAGCCTTCCCGCTCACTTCTTGCTATTCCCGGAGCAGGACTCTGTCGCATGGTCGATAGCGCGGGCGAGTGAGGAACGGATGAAGGTGGGTGAGAGGAGGAGTGGGAGTGTGAATGAGCAATGGCGGCGAGTTGTCGGTGGTGCTGTTGGGTGGCATATACGTTGCCGAGCTCGGCCATATCAAAGACGACGATCGAGCAATACCCGTCCGCGCTGGAAAGCATTAGCGCCTGGCCATCTGGAGACCTGCAGGGGTATCAGCGATTTCAAGCATATGTAGAGCGACTGACCAAGCGACATCTGTGAAGCCGGCATAGTGTAAGCCCCGGAAGATGGCGATGGGTCCGGCTTGCTGTGTATCGTACAGGAGCACCGAGTCCTGACAAGCTACTGCGTACAGTAGCCGATAAGGTAAGGCAAAGATACTGCCTAGTCCCTTCTCTTTGTCCGCGTCTGCGTCTTTGGCCGGGAGTGGTGGAGGTGGCATCGAGAGGGATACATGTATTGGCGCGACTTCCGTTCGATCGAGCGTAATCTGCTTCGGCTCAAAGAGTGTACCGTTAGCCGCTCCGCCAGTCCGCAAATCGTAGAACACCGGAGAGAAGCGGATAGCGACGCTGGCGGTCTTGTGTCCTGGCAGATGCGCTATGGGTGCGCGAGCAAGATTCGCCCGAGAGTAGATGTACACGGTCGGCTTTCCTGCATCGACATTCGTGGTTCGAAGGCGTGGGACCGAGCTGGAACCGGAAGGGGTGTCGCCTCCTTCATGCGAGAGACTCCTTGACATGAGCACCGGTGATCCGCGAAAGAGCTGATCTTCGATCTGCCCAGCCGGTGTGAGGAGGAGGCTGCCGTCAGGGGAGAAGGTGAGCCGACGGAAGAAGCGGGTGACTCCTTCCTCGCCGTAGAGGCGCTGCATGATGGCTTGAGAGGAAGTCGGGGGTGCCCGAATGGCGGGTAAAGGCGGTATAGGGGAAGGTGAGCGGCCTGTTCGGATGAAAGTGGACGCGCTGAGAGCTGGAGATCCAGCTGCTTGAGAGCCAGAGAAGGATGACCGCCTTGAGCCGGGTTTGGTCGATGATGCAGGCGGGTTCATAGCCGTGGGATGAGGTGTCGAAGGCACAGAGGTAGCTGGGGTCATCAGTGCGCCGGTCTGGATGTGGACACTCGGATTGATGTGCTCGGTGTGCTCAGACGCAGAGGTGACGACAGAGCCTGTCTCCGAAGTCGTCGAGGCGCGACGAACCATGTTAGGACGCGAAGTGGATGGGAAGGACGGGGTGCGAGAATGGCGGATCTCCATGCGGGTCGGCCGTGAGACGGGGTGGACATCCGGAACGCCGTTGCGGAAAGCAAAGGTGTTGACGTGGACCGAGCTGTCCTGATTAGCTGCTTCCGCTGCACCCTGGAGGACGACTCACCGGTCACTGCTCTGTGTCGCGATGTATTCGTTCAGCGGGTCCCAGGAAACGCCTTGTACGTTGTGAGAGTGCTCTCTCAGCGCGAACACGCATTCCCCTGTTCTCGTCAGCCATGTCCAAAACCTCGTTCCACAACCTACCGCTTGATGCCTTCCAGATGGTCGCGGTGTTATCCGTTGATCCTGCAATGAAGAACTCCCCATCAGGGGACCAGGCGAGATCGTAGACATGCTTCGTGGTCACTCTGCGATAGGTTAGATGGTTCAATGTGGGGAACGGAGAACGCACTGAAGCATCTTCTGTAACCGCCAATTCTCCTTGTCCGGCAGGTCTTCCGATGACGCCTCGCCGAATGACACCGCGGGTCGATCTGAGGGTACCCAGAGGATCACATTGCCGTCTGCAGGTCCTTGCATCAGCTGTCATCAGTGTCATGGAGCGGTAGTCTCACCATCACCCGCCGAAGCCAGCAACTGTCCATTCGGGCTGAACCGCACCACATTCACCGCGGCCGTATGTTTCGATAGAGTAGCCAGATACTCCGCTCTGGGTGGGTGCGGAACGACTTCTTGACCCGTCGCAGCGGCGTGTGCGGAAGCGGACGTCGAAGGGATATTCGGGTGGATCATCCATAACTAGAACCATCAATATGCACTACCAACGACTGAGCTAGAAGGGATACGGACCCGAACTTTGGAATCTCCCCCAGCTGTGGCTAAGCGATACTGACGACCCCCAGCAATGATTGGCCCTCTGTCCCCCTCGTCGTCGGAAGTGAGGGGGAGAAGGCGTTTGAGCTGAGCTGGGGGAAGAGGTTGGAAATCACAAGAGTAGACAGCTTGGGTCTCGTGCCACCTGTCAATCTTTCGTCAAGCACCACTCCCGGTTCTCGAAGAACGAGAAGGAGGACGCACGAGATCTCGAGAACTTTTGGTCTCATGATGACAAGACTATCACCTTGGAACTTGCATGCAGGCTCGGATGTGTGATGGCGTCGTTGACAAAGCTGTTTGAGAGATCGCTAAGTAATTTACGAAGTCAAAGGAGGGAGGATGACCAGCGTTGTAAGGGAGGGAGAAAGGGTAGGACCTGGTGTGAACGTTTCGAGATGTCAAGCGTCAGTTGACGCGGGTCACAGTGGAAATTGGCTTTGAATCCGCAGGACAGAGACCAATGCATCGTGATACATATTTTATTGTGCCAGTGCATGTGAAGAGTTGTGAGCCGAAGGCTTGTGCCCAATCAGCGGAGATGTCATTGCTCAACTCACAGTCATACAGTCAACCACGATTGACAGCCTCATGAAGAGCCTCCCAGGAAGTTGACCAAACGCTTGACTCTGATTTTTGGACCCGGGATTCGGGACGGGGATGCCGTAAAAGTCCAGCCAAGAGTTGAGCTGTCCGACGTTCAATAACTTGATGGAGTTGATGGTTGATAGTGTACGGCGGTTCTGGAGGAGGGCATGAGCAGGAGATAGTACGATAGCAGGGTTTCGTGCACCATCGCCATCCCACCTGGGAAGGCTTCCCCTCCGAGGTTCTTTACCGCGCCCAGTCCATGTCCATCTTCGAATGTAGACTTGTTCATGTGTATAGCTCGCGCCTGCTCGGCGCCTCTCTGCATGGTATCTAGCCGCTGGTTCAGTTGTTGACCCATTTGTTGCATCGCTACAGCAAGGGCGTTGATAAGATTATGGATTCCCTGTAGACCAAGTGCAGGGTGTTGCGGAGGTGGTTGTTCGAGGATGCGGAGCCGGCAGAAGGGAATATGACTGCGTGATATGCCTATACCTTGCACATTATATCATGCACACATTGTATCTCCACAGGTGGAAGCGAACTCGGTCGTGTTGGATTTCAGCCACCTTGGTGTGGGAGTTTGAAGACGTTATAGAAGTATGATGCATAGATGATGGGGAAGCTACCAATTAGGCCTGTTTGTCGGCTAGATAGGCCGTGCAGTTTACATGCCTTTCATGTTACAAGTGGGGGGAAGATTGCATGAACTCGACTATTCAACTGTACAACGCGTCATGCGTTCTGCTCCATCGCGCGGGTACCTGATAGCATCCGCACTGCTACCCTGAGAGCAGCGTACGACTCTCCCGGCGTAACATAAAGAAAGGGTCGCGTCCTGACCTCTTTCGCGTCTGATTTCGTCGACATGGCTGCTCCGCTCATTATCATACATCCAGACATCGCCGACGACCCTGCATTCCAGAACGACGTAGTCCTCACCACCTTCACTGCGGCGGGCGTCCCCAATCCTGTCCCAGCCGGTACGATGACGCGCCTAGCGGCGTACGAGAGCAAAACCCTCTCAGATATTGACGCCTCGTTGTCGCGAAAGGATGCAGCAGTTGTTCTGAGGCATCGCGTCACCCGTGAGTGATC
>JAABUW010005260.1_pt1 | contig 16952 bp, 15 predicted proteins | sample 5560081 | NCBI WGS metagenome assembly JAABUW01 (sample SAMN10711882, study PRJNA513363) | rock metagenome | isolation source: Antarctica rocks | place: Antarctica: Victoria Land, Knobhead sud | reverse complement strand
ATCATCGTTGCCGCTGTCGCCGCCATGCCCGCCAGTACCGCTCGTCGTCGCATCGTTCTGCATCCCCCACTGCTGTATCATTATGTCCAGTGACAGAGATACACGATGGGGCGACATTCGTCAACCGGCTGGAAACGTTCATTGATTGCATTTTACTTCCCTATGCGTACGTACGCTCATGAGTACCGACGTGGCACGGAGGTTGCATTAGGGATGGTGGGGATAGCGAATACCCCGCAGCCCGTAGGAGGAATAATCGGATTCCTCCGCATGTGACATGTGAAGGGAGTCTTGACATGAGTGGACTTGGCGACAAAATCAAGGGTAAAGTGAGCGAAGTCAAGGGCGACGCGAAGGAGAACTACGGCCGCGAGACCGGGAACTCCGAGATCGAAGCCGAAGGCCAGATGGATCAGGCCAAGGGCAAGGGCCAAGGCGTTGTTGGTGAGGTCAAAGAGGCCGCCAGCGACATCAAGGACAAGATCAAGAAGTAACATGTAACACCATCGCGGAATTCGTAAAGGGCCGGGGCAATTGTCCCGGCCTTTTTGTACGCGACAGTACATGTGATACTCTCTTTCCTGATAATCGAATGATAAGGAGCATCGAGTGTGACCCAAAGTACCCCCGCACGCGATGGCGAGACCGTGACAACGGCTCCGGTGTCGCACACCTTTTCCCTGCTCGCGCCGCACAATGACGTGGCGGTGTTGATCGGCTCGTGGGACAACTGGCGGCAGCACCCGATGGAGAAGGGGGAGGATCGCATCTTCCGCGTCACTCTCGACCTGCCGGAGGGAACGCATCAGTACCGGCTGCGCGTCGTCTCCAAGTCGTGGTTCTTCCCCGGCGAGTGGCGCGAGATGGCGGACCCGTGGGCGCGGGCGGTTGCGCGTGGCACCGTCGCGGGCGCGGCGGAGGCGACGGACTGCGCGGCGATCGTCGTGCGGGACGGCACGGTTATCTTCGAGGGTGAGGCCTACGTCTGGGAGCACGACGACGCGCCCCTGCCGCCGAACGACATGCTCGTCCTCTACGAAATCCACGTTGGGGACTTCTCCGGCGGCGATGGCGACGACGGCAAGGGGCGGTACGCGGACGTGATCGCCAAACTCCCGTACCTCGTTGATCTCGGCATTACGGCAATCGAGTTAATGCCCGTGCAGGAGACGGCGGGCGATTACTGGGGCTACCTGCCGACGTACTTCTACGCGCCGCGCGCCGCGTACGGCAGCCACACCGACCTGAAGCGGCTGATCGACGCCTGCCACGGGCAGGGTATCCGCGTCATTCTGGATCAGGTGACGAACCACGCGGGGTCGGAGTGCCCGCTCGCCCACATCGACCACGACTACTGGTTCTACCACGAGACGAGCGACGACTTGCAGTACGGCCCGAAGTTCAACTACGAGTTCCACGACGACGCGCGGGGCGAGTACCCAGCACGGGCGTTCATGCTCGGCGCGCTCCAATACTGGGTGGAGGAGTACCATCTGGACGGCATCCGCTTCGACGCGACGCGAATCATGGGCAACATGGACTTTCTCCGCGAGGCATCGGCGGCGATCTGGCACAAGGAAGGTGGAATCAAGCCCTTTGTGCGCATCGCGGAGCATCTACCCCTCGATCTCGCGGTCGTCGAGGACGGCGGCCCGATGGACGCCGCGTGGTTCGTCAACTTCGCGCATCAGCTGGCGAGCACGCTCACGGGGCAGCCGCGCGAGGGCAACACGCCGGATGACTGGGACGGGTTGATGGAGGCGCTCGACCCGCGCCGCGCCGGGTTCACGTCGTCGCAGCACCTCGTGCGCTACCTCGCCAGCCATGACGAGGAGCGGCTGCTCCACGACATCCGCGCGGCGGGCATCGACGGTGAGGACGCGATGCGGCGGATGCACTTCGCGGTGACACTGCTGCTCACGGGCTACGGCCTGCCGCTGCTCTACGCCGGCGAGGAGTTCGGCGTCGATACGGAGCGCGTGATCGGGACGAACAAACTGGCGTGGTCCCGCCTCGGTGAGCCGGAGGGGTCGGGGTTCCACGACCATTACCGCCACCTGACTTGGTTGCGGCGCGAGCATCCCGCCCTGCGCGGCGACACCCTCGACCTCTTCCATGAGGACCCGGAGGCGTGGGTTGTGGCGTACACCCGCTGGGACGAGAGCGGCGACCGCGTCGTTACCGTCGCGAACTGCTCCCCGAACAGTCACGGCCCGTACAATCTGCCCGGATGGCCGACGGACGGCGCGTGGCGCGACGTGCTCACCGATGACGTGTTCGATGTGCACGCGCAGACACTCGTGACGACGCTCGGCCCGTGGCAGACGCGCGTCTTCCTGCGGGCGGATGGCTGATTCATCTGGGGAGTATCGGTGGTGGCGGGTTTTAGCCTGTCGCAGCGAGGATCGGCAGGCTAAAGCCCGCCGCCACCAGGGAAGTTGGCCGCTTCAGTTATTACGAAAACCGCTCTATGATCGAACAGAGAAGGGAAACGCAGAGCACGGCGCAGGGAGCACACCGATGGCACAGATCGAATTCGGGGTCACGATTCGCCCCGCGCCGCACGGCGGCAGTATGGCGGAGATGGCGCGCGCCAACGAGCGGCTGATTCAGGCCGCGCGGGAGCACAACCTCTCCTGCTGGGTAATCGACCATTTCCAGATGGATCAGCAGCCGATTATGGAGTGCTTCGCCTTCCTCACCCACCATGCAGGGCGGGCGCCGGGGTTGCGCTGGGGCACGCTCGTGCTCGGTCAGGGGTACCGCAACCCGGCGCTGACCGCGAAGATCGCCGCCACGCTCCAGTTCCTCACCGGCGGGCGGTTCATCCTCGGCCTCGGCGCGGGCGATGCGGAGGGCGAGCACCGCGCCTACGGCTATCCGTTCCCCGCCGCCCGCGTGCGCGTCGAGCAACTCGACGAGGCGGCGGCGATCATCACGGCGCTCTGGCGGGGTGGCCCCGCCACGTTCACCGGCGCGCACTATCGGATTGAGGATGCGTACTGCATTCCCAAGCCCGAGCCACCACCTGTGCTGATGATCGGCGGTGGGGGCGAGCGGCGGACGCTGCGGGTCGTCGCCCGGCACGCGGACTGGTGGAACGCGGACTACTACTCCCCCGCCGACTACGTGCGCAAGCTCGCCGTCCTCCACGACCACTGTCACACCATTGGGCGCGACCCGGCGGCGATCGTGCCGACGTGCTACATGGGTATCAGCGTCTCGCACGACCCCGCGCGGCTCATTCGCCACCGGACGATGGGCCACCGGGGCGCGGTGCATGTGATCAGCGGCGACCCGGACGCGGTGACGGCGCAAATCGCAGAGTTCGCCGCCATCGGCGTGCGGCACATGCAACTCAACTTCCTCGACTTTCCCCGCACCGATGGTCTCGAACTCTTCCTCACCGGTGTTCTCCCCCGCTTCTTTCACTGATTGAAAACTTTGCAGAATACGCACGCCGCCCGTCACAAACGACAACGGGCAGCGTTCAGAGTAGTGGAATGGGGAAGAAGAGAAGTGAATAGCCGTCAACGACCAGGGAAGGTTTGGGGAAGGATCGGAGTTGGGGAACTCCGGCACAGACAACCAGGGCCCCTTGCGGGACCCCGGCTGCCGGTGTATGGGGAGGTGTGGGGAAGGAATATGCGGTTTAATCGTGGATCAGCAGTTGTTCCACTCATCCTCTCTCCTAATCTATGGCAAGAGACGTGCCACGAGGGCAACCGCACCATTCATCAACCATTCATCTGCGTCGCATACACTATGGCAGAGACGACATCATCGAGTACGAGCGAAGAGGTCGTCGCGGATCGTACAGGCGTCACGGCAAGGCATTGTGGGCGATCGGTCGGTACGGGAAGAAACGGGGACAACAGGATGCGTCGTCGCATTACACTCATTCTTGCGGTACTCGGTGGCCTGAGCGGGATGCTTATCGCCTCCGGCATCTCGATTGGCCCGTTCAATGCCCGCGCGTACCTCGCCCATGTGCCGCGCGTCCCCCTCGCGATTTGCGTCCTCCTCCTATTCGTGAACGAAATCGTCAAGGGCGCCCGCTGGGGGACGTTCCTGCGGGCATCCGGCATCCGCATCCGGCTGCATGACGCGATCAGCACCAGCATGGCGAGCCAGGCGTTGACCGTCCTGCCGGGGCACGATTTCCTCGCCGCGCGCCTCGTGGAGGAGCATAGCCGGGGCCGGTACCGCCCGAAGATGCGCCAGGCGACGCCCGCGCTCATCGCCCGGTGGGTGGCGGACGCGATCGCGCTCTCGATTGTCGTCACTGTGGGCGTGGCGTACTACAAGTCGTTCACGCCGTACACGCTGCTCCCGATCCCGGTCGCGCTCGGCGTGGCGATGATCTTCCGCTCTAAGACGCCCGCACGCTGGATCGCCCGGCAACTCGCCCGCTGGTCCCGCACGCAGAAACTCGTCCGCTCCGAGGCCGACTTTCACCGCGCCTCGCGCCGTGTGATGCGCCCTCAGCCCCTCGCGGCAGGCGTGCTCCTCAGCATATGCAGCACCTTCCTCTCCGCGACGATCCTCTACACCCTGACGTACGGGTTCGGTAGCAGGGCGCTCTCGCTCCCCGAGGCGCTCGTGACGCACTCGCTCAGCACGCTGACGGCGATGATCAGTTTCGTCCCGAATGGCTTCGGCGTGGCGGATGGCAGCGCGGCGGGGTGGATGCACTTCTTCGGCGTCGGCACGGGGCACGTCGTCCTCGTCGCGATGACGATGCGCCTCCTGAACATCGTCATCCGCACCGCCATCGGCATCGCGACGCTGCTGACACGGTACCAGGAGATGTGGGGTGGCAGCCCCCGCCAGATGCTCCGGCACGTCTTCAGCGGCAGCCCAACCCTTGGCGCACCGGTGCTCGTCCCCGCGATGGTCACGCTCCCCGTGATCGCGGAAGTCGCCGAGATCGCCTGACATCGTTCAGCACATGTCGCGTCGCCGGTTGTCCCGATGGGAGCAGGGCGAATGCGTTCTCGACAGGAGACTCGCATTGGGAAAGGGTGCGCACCGGCGAAAGTGGCGAACGAATTCAAGGCGTGCTATCCGCCGGGGCAACAGAGCGGCGACCCGCGTCAACACATGAGGTAACATATCGGCCGGTGTGGAGACACATGCGGCGTGTGGCTGCGGTACGCAACGTGGCGTTCGCTTCTCGCAAAGGAGTGAGTGGCATGGCAGACATTGGCAAGTTCCTGGACCGGGCGCATGAGCAGAAGGAATTCGCGGATCTGGCGGACGCACCGGTGGACGCGCTGCAGGGTGTGTCGGCGGGGACGCGGAGACGCTGCGCGTGGCGCTGAACGTCCGCACGATCCGGGACCTGGCGACCAACAAGTACGTGCTGGTCGCGCAGGCGATTGTTGGTCTCGCCGGGGCGGAGAAGAAGGAGCATCGAGGGCGCCCATCCGCCCGGCATGTCGCTGGCCTCCCCCGAAGGCGTCGCAACCACGCGATTCTGGGTAATTTCGCCGGAGCCGGGGATGCGTCTCAAAGTTGATCGAGAAAGCGAGGCGTACCCGGCGGTGGTAGCGTAGGCTTTCAACTTTCCCCGCTCCTCATCGCGCCGACCGAGTTTGAGACGCATCCCGGAGCCGGTGTCACACCCACGGCCTATGAGGCACATGAGGCCTGATAACCGGAACGCAGCGAAACGACTACCCGACCTGCTTCACATTGCGGACGGCGGGGACGCCGATGCGAACCTCCGTGCTCGCGCGCGGCCCGGAGGTGGCGACACTGCCGCTGAAGAGGTAGACCGGCTGGAGGTAATCCTTGCCATTCTTGTCGCTCGCGAGCGCGTAGGCGAGGGTGACGTTGTTGATGACCGCGTTTGCGTTCGGCGCGAGCGTGGTGCCAGCGGGCAGTCGCAGATCGACCATTCCCCGCTCCGGCACCTGCTGCCACGCATCGTCGAGCGGGATGAGGTCGTACGCACCCGGCAACAACTCGCTCGGCCAGGCGCGCTGAATCTCCGTCACGGCCCCGCCGGGGCCGATGCGGACGCGCACCCCCGGCGTGTCGGAGAGAATTTCTGGCAGCGCCTTCGGGTGGAAGACCACATCGAGCGTCTCGCCATTGCGCTCCACGTCGGCGTTGCCGACATCCGCCGGGAGCAGGTCGCGCGTCGCGAGCCAGTTGCGCGCGCTGCTGATCGCGGCGCGGTCATCGGGGAGGGCATTCGTCGTCGTCGCGGCGGCGGGCGGCGCGTAGACGGTCGCGCGCGCATCGACGGAGAGTTTGCCGTTGCCGTCCACGGTGTAGACCCCCGCCTTCGGCTGGCGCACCGGCCCGGTCAGGCCGAGCTTGCGGGCGAGTACGTCCACCTGCGCGGCGCTCGGCGTTTTCCATGTGACGGTGAAGACGTCCGCGCGGGGCGCGCCGCCGGTGAGCGGCCCGGAGAGCGAGTAGGTCATCGCGGGGCGCGCACTCCCAGCGACGAAGGACGGCACTGTGGGCAGCGCGCCGAACGGCTCGACGCCGCCCAGCGTCGGCGGGATGACGAGCGCAGCGGGCGGCGGCACGAGGGTTGCGGCGGGCGGCGGCACGGCGGTATGACGGCGCGCATCCGGGCCGACAATGCCGAAGATATAGAGCGTCACCGCAAGCGCGGCGACGACAAGCATGATGGGTATGCCCCGCCCGAACGTCACGGTGCGCGAGCGTCGGTATCGGTGGTTGGTCGACCACCGGCGTCGGTACTGATTCGCTCCGGCCATGCGGACCGTCTTCCCCGTCTTCTCCCCCGACAGCGCAGGAGCGTCCCCTCCTCCTGCACCCGAGGGCGAGGATAGCACAGACAAAGGGGATGGCAACCCTCCGCACGTCACATTCAGCGGTTCCGCACGCGGAAAAAAGCGGATTTCCCATCGTTCGCATTGTGCGAAAATGGCGGAGATTACGGGCCAACCCACGGCTCCCTTCCCCCTCGGGAAAGGGAACATGAGTCATCCCGGAGTTTCGCGCAGTAATGATTTCACATGACGATGCGTCATCCCGAGGGCTGGTTCAAGGCAAAGAAGAGAGGCGCGAGTATGTATCTCGTCTCCTCTTCTTGCCTGAGTCCGCCGCGCCGATCTCCGCGCGCAACGGTTCTACCACGTCCAGGTGCCGTCAGATCCGCGTCGCCTCGACGATGCTGAACGGCGAATGCGTCGGGATGATCCGCTCCATCCGGAATCCCGCATCCCCGAGCAGGCTCCGGTATTCCTCCGCCGTGCGCTCCCGCCCGCCGAGCAGGACCAGCATGTTGAGGTCCATCGGCTGGGCCGGGCTGGGCCGATTATCCGGCGGCACCACCATCTCGACCAGCAGCAACTTCCCCGCCGGGGTGAGGGCGCGATGGCAGTTGGTCAACAGGCGGGTCGCATGCTCGTCGTCCCAGTCGTGGACGATCTGCTTGAGGATGTGCAGGTCCGCCCCGTCCGGCAGCGCATCGAAGAAGTCGCCGCTCACCAGCTCGCAGCGATCGGCGAGCCCCCGCGCCGCGATCACCTCCCCCGCCGTCGCGATGACGTGGGGCAGGTCGAAGAGGATGCCGCGCGCCGCCGGGTTGGCATTCAGGACCGCCGCCAGCAGGACGCCGTGCGCGCCGCCGACGTCGGCGCCCGTCCCGACCGTTGCGCAGTCGTAGACCCGCACCAGTTCGCTCGCGGCCAGGGCGGAGAGGTTGCCCATCGCCGCGCTGAAGAATCCCGCCTCCTCGGGGTTCTCCCCGTACCACTGCCAGAGCTCCTCGCCGAGCGCCTCCCGCGCCATCGGTTGACCAGTCTTGACGCTGTCGAGCAGCCGCCCCCACGGCGCCCAGTGCCCGAATGCCGTCTCCGCGATCGCGAAGTAGCGCATCGAGCCGGGCGCGTCGGTGCGCAGGGTTGCGCCGAGCGGCGTCAGGGCGAAGACGTCGGGGGGGGCCTCCGTGACGACGCCGATGCTCGCCAGCATCCGCAGCACGCGGTAGAGGGCGTGCGGATCGGCGCCGACCGCCAGGGCGAGGTCGTCGCTGCTGCGGGGGGCGGCGGCGAGCTGGTCGGCGACACCGAGGCGCGCGGCGACGCCGACGGCCTGGCTGACCCAATAGCCGGTGATGAGCTGGAACATGACATCGGGCATGGGACGTCCATCGTGTTGCGCTGCCTCAGCCATCGTACACTCCCTTTACTTCCATCGATCGCTACCGCCGTCACCGCTGCGCCAACCACGCGAGACGCGCATGTGAATGTGCTCTTTTTCGCGTCTGCCATTTGTCGCCTCGGTATGCTCCCACTCTACGGCCCGTGGGGCATTCACCGCATCGGTTGACTCCCGCAATCGCGGGGTCGGCTTGATACGACGGGTGGGTGGCCCGATACGGGAGTACCCGTAGTGGGGCGCTGCGGGTCTGCGGGTGGCGTAAGGGTGTGGATTACACCAGGGCGTGGTCGGCGGCCCAGCGGGCGGCGGCGACGCGGGAGGTGACCCCGGTCTTGTGGAAGACGGAGCGCAGGTGCTGCTCGACGGTGCGGGGGGAGAGGAAGAGGCGCGCGCCGACCTGGGGGTTGGAGAGGCCCTCGGCCACCAGACGCAGCACCTCGACCTCGCGCGCGGAGAGACCCGCCGGATACACGACGGCGGCGGGTGATACGGTATCGAGGTGTCCGGCGAGCGCAGCGACGCGGGCGAGGGCGGGCTCCGCGCCGAGTGGCTCACAGATGGCCTTCACTTCATCGAGCAGGGCGCGGGCCGCGTCGCGGTCGCCGGTCGCCCGCTCCATCTCGGCCATCGCCAGGAGGGTCAACGCCCGCTCGTAGGGTGCTTGGCAGGCATCGGCGAGGGCGAGGGACGCCTCAAGATGCCTCCCCGCCTCCATGTGCGCGCCGGTGTCGGTGTCGAGTTCGCCGAGGAGGCGGTGCGCGGTGAGCAGGGCGAGGGGCTGGCGCGGCTCGGACGCATCGACGAGCGCCCGCTCCGCATAGTGGAGCGCGGTTTCTGGCTCACCGATTGCCTGGTAGTACGCTGCCCACGCGATCTGCCCGTCCGCGCGGCTCCATCGCGCTTCCGGCCCCGCCCACTCCAGCCAACGGTCATGCGCTTCCAACCATTGCCGCGCCTCGGCGTGCTTCTCCGCATCGAGCGCGAGCCGGGCGGCGAGGCATTGGAGGTCCAGCGCGGTGAAGTGCGTCGTGCCCGGGTCGGTCGCCGGGCCGTCAGGTAGTCCCTCGCGCACCAACGTCCATGCGTCGCCCCGCCGCCCTTGTGCCCGCGCCATCGCTCCAATATGGGGGAAATTCCATGCCACGTCCCCGCTGCATGCCACATCCCGCCGCTGCGCCCAGAGTGCCCATGCCTCTTCCCACCGCCCCTCGGTCACCAAGAGCGGGCAGCGATTGAGGTACGGTGGCACGGTACCGTATGCTTCCTCGACCCGCCGCGATGCGCGTCCAACCGCATCGTCGTACTGCCGACGGGCCTCCTGGCTGTCAAGGAGGAACGGGTGGAGTTCGCGGAACCTGCCGGATTCACTCGCGGCAAGCATGCCCAGATCATCTTCATGCCGCGCCATTCCCGTGATAGTGTTCTCGATGCTCTGTCGGATAAGGTCGGGGCGACCGAGGAAGGCGCCGACGTACGCAATCGTGATATTCGCGAGGATATCCGTCTCGGTGATGCCCTTCCAGGGATCTTCCAGCGTTGACCCCAGGAGCGTCAATGCCTCCCGCCACCGACCGCTATAGGCAAGCGCGCAGGTATAGAAGGACTTCCGCGTCTCGCGTGAGAACGCCAGTCCCGGAAGATCGAAAAAGTCGGGCAGCGCGGCGTCGGGCAGCTGATCGAGCATCTCCTTCGCCTGTTCCAGGGTCGTCAAGGCCTCCCGGATCCGCCCGCGATAGATGAGGGTGATACCGAGACGGAACCGAATGACTACAGTCAGGATTTCATCGGTGACGGCACGCGCCGCCTCCATCGCTTCCTCGGCATACCGCACACCCTGCCCCTTATACCGATCCAGCGTGGCGAGCGCCAGGAGGGCACTCGCTCGCTCCGCCCCGGTGATCGCGGGCAAGGCTTCATCGAAGCGCAAGCGCGCGGTCTGATACGCGAAGGAGCGATAGGCGTGCCATCCCGCTTTCGCCAGCCATGCCGTCGCCCGCACGTCGCCCGCTTGCCGGAAGTGGTAGGCCACGGCGTCGGGCAGGGGGTCCACGCTCGCGATCAGCGCCTCGCCCACCCGCCGGTGGATACGTCGCCGCTGGAACGCCGGAATGCCCTCGTACAGGGCCTCACGGATTAAGGCGTGCGCGAACGCCACCCGCTGTCCGCCGCGCTCCTCGACCAGCAGCCGCGCCCCCAGCCCATGCTCCGCGACCTCCTCGATTGCCGCGTCGTCCGCCTCCCCCACCATCGCCCAGATACCGAGCGGCACCTCCTGCCCGATCACGGCGGCGATGCCGAGCAGTCGCTCCGCCTCCGCGCCCAGCCGCGCCACCCGCCCCTCCACGACTTGCCGCAACAGCGTCGGCACGGCCATCGTCTCCAAATCGCCGAGTATCGCGCCGCCCGCAGCCACGACGCCCCGCTCCTCGATCGCGCGCAGCAGCTCGCCCACGAACAGCGCGTTCCCCTCCGTCCGCCGCAGCAGGTAGTTCACCAATCGTCCCTCGTCCTGCGCGCAGAGGCGAAATCGTCCGTGCACCAATTCGTGCACCGCCTCGCTCGGTAGCGGAGCGAGGTCAAGCCGTTCGGCCCGGGACTCGCGTACGAGCAAGGGCAGCAGTGCGGACAAGGGATGATGACGGTCCAGAGCGTCGGGACGATAGGTGGCGAGGACAAGCATCGGCAGCGGCGCGAGGGAGCGGGAAAGGAAACGCAACAAATCGAGGGAGACGGGGTCGGCCCACTGCAGATCGTCCAGCAGTAGGATGATCGGCCGCTTGGCGGATGCAGCGGCGAAGAAGGCGCGCACCTCGGCGAAGAATTGCTGCGGGCTATGGGCGGTGGTGTGCAAGATGGAGGGCAGAGGCGGTAGGTTGGGAGATGGTGGGACTTGGGCGCGAACCTCGGTCCACGGACCATAGGGTGGGGTTTCAGAAAGATCATAGCATCGCCCGAAGAGGACGAGCACACCTTGCCGCTCCGCTTCCGCGCACGCCGCTTCGGCGAGAGCAGTCTTCCCGACTCCCGCCTCACCGCCGATCAGGACGAGGCCACCGTGCCCGGCGATGGCATCGGCGAGCCTCTCGCGCAGGACGCCGAGTTCACGGTCGCGTCCGACCAACGTGGACGGTGTCCTCGGCGATGTGGGGACGCTCATGGTGCACCTGCCCGGTCAAAAACGACCCGACGAAGGACGGCGGCGAAATCAGTGTTCAACGTTCAACGACATGCCTGCTTCCACCAGTATAGCAGGCGGCTATGCAAGGCCGTGAGCATGGTGCTACCGAAGGAGATTGGGTGCAGTCCACGCATCCCGCAAACTCCGGGATGCGTCATGGCTCCCTTCCCCGTGGGCAAAGGGGAAGGAGAAATGAGAATGCAGCGCCGAAAGGTCACATCTGTAACGGTGCTCGCCCTCCTCCCGTCACGCTTTCGGGCGCGGGACATCTTCGGCACGCGGCACAAGGTAGACTGGAAGGCTGACGAGCAGGAAGGCGAGCACCGGCGCGTCGAGCGCGAGGATGCCGAGCGCGATGAACGACCGCCGCACATCGAGGAAAATCGCCAGCGCGAGCACGCAGAACGCGCCTGCCGCGATCAGCCCGCCCTGCCTCGTCACGCGGCGGTAGCGGCGGCGCAGCGTCCGGGGGGCACGGAGCGGCGCGAGTTGCAGCAGCGCCCCACACCCGGCGAACACGAGCGCGCCAATGATGATCGCGCGCGCACCGCGCAGCCCGACGAGCAGCGGCAGCCCGATGGCGAGCGGAACGAGCAGCACGTGGAGCAGCGCGGCCCGACGCAGCCGCGCCGCGCGAACGATCAGGTATTTCGGAATGGAGAAAATCGTTGGTGCACCATCCATGATGCGGCTATTGTAATCGTTTCCCTTCCGGTTCGGCATCGAGTGCGGTACGATGCGCGCTGATGTGTGCCGGAAAGAAAGGGAGAGCCACAGCGTGGCCGGAAAATCTGCGATCCAGGACGCGCCCGCGACGGCCAGCAGCCCCCCCAAACCGCTCAGCCCCTTTGTCACGCTGCACCATCGCGATTATCTGCTGCTGCTGGTCGGCCGGTTCGTCTCGACCATCGGGCGGCAGATGCAGACGGTCGCCATCGCCTATCAGGTCTACCAGTTCCACCACTCCACGCTCGATCTCGGGCTGATCGGCCTCTTCCGCATCGTGCCGGTCGTCACCTTCTCGCTGCTCGGCGGGGTGCTGGCGGATGTGGTCGATCGCCGCCGCCTGATGCTGCTCACCCAGCCGTTGCTCATGGCGTACTCGGTCGCGCTCGCGCTGCTGACGGCGGCGGGCATGGTGAACCTCGGCGTCATCTACGGCTTCACCTTCCTTGCCGCCGCGACGGGCGCGCTCGACATGCCGGCGCGGCAGGCGATCATCCCCGCCCTCGTCCCGCGCGAGCACCTGCCGAATGCGCTCTCGTGGAACATCACCGTGATGGAAGTGGCGATGATCGCCGGTCCCGCGCTCGGCGGCGTGGCCATCGGCGCAATCGGCATCGCGGGGACGTATGCGTTCGACGCGGTCGGCTTCCTCGCCGTGATCATCGCGCTGCTGCTGATGCGCGCGCGACTCGGCGCGGCGTCGGCGGGTGGGGAGCGCGGCTGGAAGGCAGCGGTGCAGGGTCTTAGCTTCGTCCGTCGCAACGACATCGTCCTCTCGGTGATGTCGCTGGACTTCTTCGCCACCTTCTGGGGCAGCGCGAGCGTGCTCCTGCCCGCCTTCGCGGAGAGGATTCTCCACGTCGGCCCCGCCGGTCTCGGCATCCTCTACTCCGCGCCCGCCGTCGGCTCCGTGCTCGGCGCGGTGGTGATGACGGGCCTCTCGAACCGCATCCGCGAGCCGGGGGTCCCACTCCTGATCGCCGTGGCGGCGTTCGGCCTCGCGACGGTCGGCTTCGGCTTCTCGCGCTCGATGCCGCTGGCGATCCTCTTCCTCGCGGGCACCGGCCTGACGGACACAGTGAGCATGACGCTGCGGCATCAGATTCTCCAACTGCTGACGCCGGACGGGCTGCGGGGCCGCGTGACGGCGGCGAATCAGGTCTTTGTGCAGGGCAGGCCGCAACTGGGCCAGTTGGAGGCGGGCGCGGTCGCCGCTAGGTTCGGCATTCCCTTCTCGATCATTTCGGGGGGCATTGCGTGCGTCGCGATCGTCGCGCTGATTGGTTGGCGCAACCCGGCGATTCGCCAGTATAGGATCGAGCGGTGAACGATGAACGATGAACGATGAACGATGAATGAGGTGACGCTGCGTGAACTCACCCCGGCGATCTGGTTGGCGGAACGCCCGCTGGATACGGACTTGATGGTCTGCGCCGCCATCGTCTTCGGCGAGACGGTCAGCGCGGTCGTGGACACGCTGATCCGACCGGAGGATATGATGCCGGTGCGGGAGATGCTCGCGGAGCGGGGGCGACCGATCCTCGTCGTCAATACGCACGCCGACTGGGATCACACCTGGGGTAACGCCGCGTTCCCGGACACGCCGATCATCGCGCACCGTCTCTGCCGCGCCGCGATGCTCACCGAGGGGAAGCGAACGCTCGAAGAGAAGCAGGCGACCGAGCCGGAACGCTTCCGGGGCGTCACCATCGTGCCGCCAACGATCACCTTTTCCGCGTTCATGGACATCGACCTTGGCGGCCTCACGCTCTCGATCCACCATCTCCCTGGCCACACGGCGGACGAGGCGGTCGTGCACATTCCCGAAGCGGGCGTCCTGCTCGCGGGGGACGCGGCGGAGTGGCCAATCCCGACGACGGATGTCGGCCCACTCGGCCCGTGGGCGGACGCCCTGCGCCGGTGGGCACTGCGGGACGATGTGCGCACCGTCGTCCCCTCCCACGGCCCCGTCAGCGATGGTCAACTCCTGCGCGACAATGCCCAGTACCTCGATGCGCTCGTCACCGACCCGGACGTCCGGTGGGAGCCGCCCGCCATCATGCCCTTCTACGAGGAGGCGCACCGGAAGAACGCCGCTGTCGCCCGCCGCGCGTGGGAGAGGTTGGGGCGGTAGTGGAACAAATGCAGGGCACGAAAACGCGGAATTGGTCGTGGGTCGCCGTCTGCGCGATGCTCTGCGCGATGCTCTCCCGGTACGGATTCGTGAGCATCGCGGATCAACGAACCCAATTGCCGCCGCATGTCCCCGGCAATGTCGCGGTGATGCTCCGCGCCCCCGGCCCCGCGACAGTGCACGTCGGCGCGGTGACGCTGAAGCAGGTCGGGCGGGCGGGCATGATCTACCGCCTCGCCACACCGACCGACGACGCTGCGCTCCCCGCGCTCCTCGGCACGCTCCGCGCCGATCCACGGGTCGCGGCGGCGGATGTGGACCTCGTCATGCCGAAGCCGCTCCGGGCGATCACGCTCAATGACCCGCAGGCGGCGAGCGAGTACTGGATCGACGCGATCAATCTGCGCCCGGTCTGGGAGAAGGGTGGGTTCGGCGCGGGTGTGAAGATCGGCGTCGCGGACGACGGCGTCAACCCCGACACGCCGGATCTCGCGGGGCGCATCCTTCCCGGCTACAACCCGCGCTTCAGGAACACCGACACGCGGGACGCCGAGGGGCACGGCACGGCGGTCGCGGAGATCGCTGCGGGCGCGGGCAACGATGGCGTTGGCGTCGCGGGGGTGGCGTGGCGGGCGCAGGTCGTCCCGCTCGTGCTCTTCGTGCCGGACGAACGGGAAATCGCCTACCAGTACGCGGGGGCTGAGTTCGCGGACGGCATTCTCTGGCTCGCCAATCAGGGCGTGCGGGTCATCAACGTCTCCGCCGGGAGCGAGTACGACAACGGCGTGATCCGCGCTGCCTTCGCGCAGGTGGTGGAGCGTGGCATCCTCGTCGTCGCGGCGACGGGCGACGACCCGGACGAGTCCGGCTACCCCGGCCAGTACCCCGGCGTCCTCGCCATCGGCGCGTCCGGCCCGGACAACCAAGCGACCGACTTCACCTCCCGCAAGGATCGCATCGACCTCGCGGCCCCCGGCGTGGGTATCCCGGTCTCCCTGCCAACGAACACGATCCTGCCCGTTTCCAGCAACGGCGTTGACGTGCTGGACGGCACCTCGTTCGCCACGCCGATGGTCTCCGGCGTCGCCGCGCTGCTGTTCGGCGCATTCCCGGAATTGAGCGCGGCGGCCGTCGCGGACATCCTGCGGCAGAGCGCATCCCACCGTGGCGAGAAGGCCCTCGGCGCGGGCATCCTCGACGCGGGCGCGGCGTTTGTGCTCGCGGAGCAGCGCACCGGCCACCCGCCGCTGCGATAATTGGCGGTCGGCACTCGGCGGAAAAGAGCAGGATCGCCCCCATGAGGTACCCAGTGTCCTTTCTCAGCACTCAGCACTTGGAGGCCCGATGCCCGCAGACGATTTAACGCCGGAAGAAGTGATCGCCAATTTCAGCGGCGCGTTCCGGCGCATGGACCTCGACGCAATGATGGCGCATATCGCGGAGGACGCGACCGCCTTCTGGCCTGTCGCGGCGTGCCCGACGCGCCTCGACAAACCGGGCATCCGCGCGCAGTTCGCCGCGACCATTGCCGCCGTCCGCGCGGCGGGCGGCACCGAGGTCGTCCGCACGCAGTCCGACATGCAGGTGCAGCACCTCGGTGATGTCGCTGTTATCACGTTTCACTTGCAGGACACGCCGTTCGGTCGGCGCACCTTCGTCCTCCAGTGGCGCTGGAACCGCTGGCTGATCGTTCACATCCACGGCTCGAATGCGTAATAGATCAGTTTGTTGTCGCTCGCTTCTCGGCGTAGTCGACGAAGGCGAGCGTCGCTTCGACGGAGCCTGGTCGTGGCAGCGCGTCCGGGTCCCATCCGAGCGGGCGGTCATCGAGACTCTGCTGGATCAAGGACTGCCAGGTGGGATCAAGGTTGTTGATCGCCCAGAGCATCGCGGCCTTCTTCGATCCCACCCGGCCCGCGTCGAGGGTGTGGAGGATGCGACAGACGGTCGCCACCGCATACCGCTGGGCCCAGGCGGTGTCGAAGGCGAGCCAGGTGAACAGGTCGGGCAGGAAGGTCGCTACGTCCTGGCGCATCCTGGCGCGGAACACCTCGGGGCTGATCGCGTCGACCAGCTCCCGGGGATCAGGACCGGCCAGCGTGATGCCGTGCTCGCGCAGCGACCACCGCACTACCTCGGTGTTGCAGTGGGTTGACCACTGCATCTCCCGCCAGCCATGATCAATGTACAGCCACCTCCTCCCAAGACCGTCGAGCGTCCGCAGGTCGCCCTTCGGGGGGTAGGAGCCCTCAAGATGACGGGCCCAGTGGGCCGGCCGGGTGGGAATTTCGTCATGGAGATGCCGGAGGCTTGCTTCGTGCGCCGACGTCAGCAGTCCGTGGGTGACGACGAGGAAATCGCAGTCGCTGTGCAGGTCAGTATCGCCGACAGCGAATGAGCCCTGCAAGTAGGCGCCGAGGAAGTTATCACCGAGAATGTCCGTGACGCGGTGGACGAAATCTTTGAGGAGCGTGTTGAGTTCGTCGAACTGGGTCGGCCCGACCGGTGAGATGGAATGATCAGGTGGAGGCATGGCAGTCCTTTACATCCTGCGGGAGTCATCCGCGAATCCGTCACCGATGCGACCAGCATGGGCTTACCCCATTTTTTCATACACAACCTGCCCCTCGCGGATCGCGGTCGTAACGAATGCCTGCGGGACGGCACTCCATTCCGCTACTTCCGCCGGAGTATAGACGAGAACATCGGCTTCGACCGGCACATCCGCGAGCGCGGCATAGAGCGGCGCGGCACGGCGGTAGC
>JAABUW010005257.1_pt1 | contig 16958 bp, 17 predicted proteins | sample 5560081 | NCBI WGS metagenome assembly JAABUW01 (sample SAMN10711882, study PRJNA513363) | rock metagenome | isolation source: Antarctica rocks | place: Antarctica: Victoria Land, Knobhead sud | reverse complement strand
ATCAATCTGATCAAAGTCCACCACAAGGTCTCCAGGCGGCTTCTCATCCCTAAACATCTCCTTGATCCCCAAGCCCACATCCTGCGCCAACTTCGCTTGCTCCATCGTCCCACCCTGCCTTACTACGCCCCGGACATGCCACATGGCTACTCCACCATTCATCGAGCAGATCGAAGCTGCGGCGTTCAACATGCACGTTTCGTGGGATTTGAAAATCGTGTCCTCGCCGCCGATGATCCAGGTTAGACCCCAGGTTACGAGGAAGTGGAGGTCGGGACAGTGTTTGAGGTTGAAGGCACTGTTTTCGGCAGCGGCGGTTGGGCCCCAGAGGTTCTGGAAGAAGGTTTGGCCTTTGGCTAGGAGGTCGGTTGGGAAAAGTGGCGCGGGGGAGGCTATATCGCCGTTGATGCGTTCCCATCTTTTGCAAGGTGAGTGTTGGCTAGATGACATTTATGGGTGGCGAAGACTGATGGGGTTACGTTATCGTAAGAGACAGATGGAAAAAGAATAGAGCGAAACGGAAGGAAAAGATGACCATTCCACGAATAACGCGAATCTTCACTCACCTAGGCCCATACACATCCACCTCCTCCTCGCCCAAGTCCTTGAAGAGTGGAAACAAAGCCTGCAAAGCCTTGGGAGTCCCATAGAATAGTGCAGTCTTGACGAAAGCCTCCTTCATTCTCCTCTGGACTTTTTTCTGCTCTGGCAGAGGCAGTTTTTGGCAGAAATGCCGGTACAGATGCACGACTTCGTGACCGTGGGACGCTGCTGCGAGCGAGACGGCGGCGATGTTGAAGACCATGGAGTCTGGTAGGCCTGATGCGCCTTCGCGGTGCATGCACCCGGTCACGAAGTCGAACAGTCTGGTGTGGGTGGATGTTGTCATGGTTGGGATGTTGTTTAGGGAAAGGTGCGGGTAGTTGTGTGGTTGCGGAAGAGAGGTGTAGTTCTAGTGGGAGGTTGTCTCAATCGCCCACCTTAATTCTACTCGCTACTTGTAGAGCGTGATACGACCTCCCCCATCTTCTTTTCTCATAGCTCAGTACTCCACGGCACTCAACTCTGGGGTGTTAGATAACACGAAAGAAAGCTGTAGCTTGAACGTGGAAACATCGCCAGACGATGTCGACACCAGAGTGAGTGGTCAAAGCTTTTTCGACTACGCCTCCTCTCATCTCTTTCATCAGCCTTGTGCTTGGACTAGCTCTCAGCCTGACTGACTGCTTCGACATGTCTTTTTTCCTGCATTTCGTTGCGTGAAACTTCGGAGGTCGGCAAGACCACGAGTGTGTCATGACGAGCTCAAGTCGAGCGGTCGCTGTCCACCCTCCCATTCGCGAATGGCAGATACGTATCCTCAGGCTTCATGCCGGATCGAAAGACAAAGACTTGAGTGGCGAGCTTGTGGCTGCAGACCTGTTTGTTGACCAAGAAGGCGTGGTACTCCACAACAGACAGGAACGTGTCGGGTTCCACGCTCTCTCTTACGCTTGGGGCACTTCCAATCTCACAGACGTGATCTACATAGGACATGGAAAAATCCTCATCACACGTGGCTTACGACACGCGCTGCAGGCACTTCGGTCGGCAAACGAAGATCGCTATGTCTGGGTGGATACTTTGTGCATCAACCAGGATGACGATGCAGAAAAAAGCGCTCAGGCCCAGAGGATGTTTAGTATCTACATGAAGGCAGACAGAACCATGGTGTTCCTTGGGCTAGCGGGTGAACATACTGCTCTTGCCATCGCTCACTTACGAGGACTAAAAGACTCAACAGACAGCACTTGCGCAGAGACGATACACAGGACCACCGCTTGTGCTTGGCCGAAGGCCTGACCGATCCATGTACGCGACCTTGGATCCGAAGAGCCTGGGTCCAGCAGGAGGTAATGGCCTCGAAGAGCGTATACATTCGATGTGGAGAATATACTCTAGCATTCAAGCTGTATCAAAAAGCGCCTGGAGTCCTCGATGCGCTCGCTGGAGGACTATGGCCTTCGTCGTCAAGAGCAGGCTCCACGGTAGCGAGCTGCCAGACTTTGCAGGATATGCGGACGTACACAAGTCACATGCTCTCTTTGTTGGAGTATCGCAGACTCAGGCCTGACGAGAAGCATATCTGCGAATGCTTCCAGAACTGGGATTTGAGGCACTCCCAAGAATCTGGGCGTAGCCGTGCAGCCAACAATCTGCGCTTCAAGAGCAATCCCGAATGCGTCCTTAGTTCGTCAACCTCGTTGATGGCGAGCAACCCCCGAGATCGAGTCTATGCATTGCTTGGAACCACGAACTGTCTCACTGGCAAAACGAGACAGCAAGCCAATCAGCAAGGGCAGGGTCGGGGGCACGGGCGAAGACAGGAAGCGACCGAGTGTGCATTGTAGCCCGTGGTCATCGACTACTCCAAGCCGACCAGTGTTGTGTTCCAGGACCTAACGAAATATATCATTGCCCGTGATGAGCACCTGGACGTACTGTTCGAACACCTGCCGGCAGAGACAGATACTGGGCTTAATCTACCATCATGGTGCCCTGACTGGCGAGTCCACAAGCACCGGTCTTCCCTGCGACATCGACCTTGGGGGGCTGTATGGGAACAGGACGATCGCGGTGCCAGCAAAGAACGAAACATGTACCACCCAGTCTTGATTAGCCGGCAAGCCCTCGGCCCCCAGAATTGCCTACATTTCGAGGGTTTTTTGCTTGCGATAATCCGTTCTATCGATGCTATCTACTATAACGGCGAGGTCACAGTCAACAACAGCTACAAGTCGCCCATTGCCAAGCGCCCGAAACTCGAGCCTCGATGTAAGCTGAGAACCCGTGGCGGCCTCCATTCTCGCATATTGGGCGGAGATATCATAGTAGGGCATCTTAGATGGCATTTGAATGCAGGTTACAAGTCGGACAACGATAACTGGCCAGCGGTGCTACTGCTTAGAGCACGGGTTCCGGGAGGATTCACCTACGTTGGACAGGCGCAGTTCGTACATTATTTACCGTTCTTCGAGTCTTGCTTTTTGGGAGTGACGGCATTGACCAACTATGGTGATAACAAGACAGAACTCTTCGTCATCCACTAATAGCTACATTAAGAGGCTCTGTGCATCGCCTGTACGTTGCGACCGCACTGGGAGCGCTTCGACTAGTAGATGACTACCTGCTCGCTCAGGGATGTGCTAAGGGCCTTGAAGCGGGATCGGGCGCAACGAGCTCTGGTAGCTACATCATCCCGTTGCCATGATACGGCAGAAAGCTGTGCCCCATGAACTGCACCTTTGCATTCGGTACAGGACTGTTTCACAACGGAGTAACAGGCCTCGAATCATCCCCCATCAACCCCGTCGCCACCCCATCCATCCTCCTCTCCAGCAAACTCTCTGGACTCGTGAGCCGCAGATTATGCAAATTCACACTCTTCCTCGTTTCGACAGGCGATATCCTCCCATCGAACGCCTTCCGTATCCCTCCACGACTTCGTCTCCGCTTTCTAGCAGTCCCACTTCCACTACCCGACCGATCGCCGCGATCCAGAAGATTAGCACCAGAGCTATTCCTCCGTCCCTCGAGCGAGTTCTGCGGGATATGTAGCTGGCTCAACGCAGTCATCTCAAGCGCCAAGTCCTCATTATCGCTGTTCTCGGAGCTCTGACTCGCTTGCCGCAGCTTGCGTATACTGGCCGAGTTCCTGCTCTGGTTGAAGTAATCGCTGCCAGCATCTGAGACCTCGCCGTCAGCCGCATCGGCTTCATCGCGCTCGCGCTTCGCGGCGTCGGTGAAGGCTTGTTTCATCCACCTCGAGCACATTTCTATGTAACCCCAGGCTGGTTCGTATATGGACGCGAATTGCAGGAAGCCGTGGGAGACGCCCGGGATGAACTCGACGTGCAAATGCTGCTCATCATCAAACTCATCGCGCTCATGGACCATCCCCATCTCCTTGCGGGTCTGGAATTGGTGTTTGTGTGCTGACCGTAGACGGCCGGCGAAGATGGCTGTGTCGTCGCAGAGTGGGTCTTTCTCGCCGGTCAACATGTAGACTTTCGGGAACTCTCGCAGGTAGTGTTCGGGTGCTCGTAGTGGTGAGAGATGAAAGTCGGTGGCAAAATCTGGACTGTTATGTTCTCCGATATAGAGGAAGATCATGCCGCGGAGGAGCTCCGGAGTCAGGATCCGGTCATCCACGTAGGATATGATACTCGTCGTCTTGACCTTTGTTCGAAGTGGTCGTGGCTTGAGGACCGTGGCCACGGGCTTCTTAGCAGGAGTCATTACATGCCCGTTTGTTTGGCTCGGTCCTGCTTCACCATTCTGGTCTATGCTCGGCCTTGGAGAGTCAGTCTTGGGAGAGTCTCTGGAAGTCTTCCCAGTCGCGCTCTTCTTGCTTCTCCTGGTCATCTTCAAGCCTGCTTGCTCATCCTCGTCCTCGCTCGGTAGCGGTGTATCGGCCAATCTGTGCCACTCTTCCGTCTGCCGCCTCACCAACCCACGATTCGTCTTCCTCCTTGCGGGCTCTTCTATCAGCGCCGCTTGCTCGTCTGTCAGCCAAGACGTGATGTTGACATCCAGAGCCGGATAGACCAGAACGAGGGCTTCTGGTAGAGGTAGCTTCATCTTACTCTGGCGCTCGGTAAGATGGGAGACAGTCTCTGTGCGAGCTTGCACCGCCATGAGGACAACGCCAGTGGCCAAATTGCCGCCTGCTGAGTCTCCAGAGAGCACGACTTTGGGTTTGGTGTTCTTCGACAAACCAACGCAGGTGCCGCCTGTCGCGTGAATCTGGTAATAAGCGTCGAAACACTCGTTGAGTGCGTATGGATACGGATACTCGGGCGCCTTCTTGTAGTCCAGTGCAATTACTGGGAACCCGGTTTTCGCGGCCCATGCGATCAACTTGTCGTCATGGCATCGCGGGTCCATAGCCACGAAACCACCACCTGGAATGTCGAGGATGATCTTGTCGTGGTTCTTCAGATCGCTGATCGGCCCGTCGAAGTACAGCCACGCGTTGATAGGATCAGTATACGGACTGCCCTCGGGTCTAGGTATACGAATCCGCCGTGGCTCATATCGTATCCGTAGATGTCGGGGTCGCATCAATCGTCCAAAAATGGCCAGATAGAACGTCGCAGGCTTGTTCCAACTCACGCGCATTTGCTCTACGCCAATCGTACTTCTGACTCTCCGCACCTTATCATCCGCCGCCTCTGCCGCGAACATATAGTACACCGTAAACACCATGCTTGCCATATCCCGAAGCCACTTCGGCTTCATCCGCATGGCGGTCCAAAAACCGGCGTCTAATGCTGTTGTAATCCATGTTGCCCTGAAGTAGTCTCTATTGTATTTGTTCGCCAACGGCTCCGGGCTATGCAGCCCCACTATGCGTGCAAAGTTCCTCCTCAAGTACTCGGACAGATATGCGAGAACGACGATCTGCCATGCTGTAAGGCGGTGGCTGAAGAGTTTAGACAGTCTCTTGAAAGGCCCATGCGGTTTCGCGGTGATGATGGCCGACCATGCGAGGAGGACGGCGAGGATCTGGTATTTGCGGTATTTGGGATCAGGACGGCCGAGGAAGTGGTCTGTGCAGTGCGTAGTTTAGCAGAGCATCGTATGTAGGCGTGTTTGCGACCTGCCATACCTATCATAGCAGTTGCCTGCGTTGGAGTCTATACAGGGGGAAGAGAAAGGACAGTAATGAACGCCATACAAGAGAACGGGTATGCTCGGCCTACAAGGAGCGTTGGAGTTGTCACGCGTGACAGAGAAGATGATCAGTCAGAATCAGCCGCAGTCTCAACAAGGGAATGTTGTGATGAAGGGCAGAAGAAGGTATCGTGGAGAAGACAGTAGTCGGGCCATAGTAGCGTCGTTCACTCCGGAGGAAGGTGGCAGTTCAGCGATCATATGATCAGGAACACCACAAGACCCGCGGCCAATGAAGTGCGAGATGATGGAAGTAAGGAATTATCACATGAAAATGGCGGAGCATTTGCCCGGTCTGGCCAAGCCACACGTCATGCCGTCTCCACGCGGCAACGATCACATGCAACACCTAGCTTCGTTACAAATATGCACTTTTGCCTTGTACAGACGATTCTTGCTGTCTAGCAGCACGTCGGTTGCAATGGTATCGATTCGAGCATTGAAAAGGACTATCATCATTACAGTATGGCCAATTCATTGGCTTCCTAACCGACAGCCGAGAAGACCGATGAAAGTCGTTGCCACTATACGCGCGGTTTGCAATACACGAACGAACCATGCAAGCTCTCTCTATCGCTACGAAAGAGCTGGAGAAAGTATACGATGCAAGATAGTGTCGCTTCACAGCTTACTACTCTCCCACTCATCCTCGCCTGTCAACGAGAAGTTCCACCTCACACCGACCATCTCAACATATCTCCCTTCTTTACCCGCCTTCAACACCCCCACCTCGTTCGCTCGCTCGAGTATCTCTTTCCTCCGCCGTTCGCCGACAACACCAATCGAAATACTGATCATGCCTTCAGGCAATCCCTCCTCCCCATGCAAAAACCCAACCCTCGCGTTCGTAAACTGACACAAATCACGACTCCTCGGCACCCCAAACGTTTGTTCCCACTGCGTCGACGCCAACTCTGCACCCCAGTCTCCTGGCGCAAGTCTACAAACCGCCCCGACCAACGACAGATGCCCATACTGCTTCATCTTACTCGTATACCCCTCTACATCCGGCCCACAAGGATGCCACGCCGAGAACCTCGTCTTCAACGGCTCCGGATTACTCTCACTCGGCGTATGCGAGTCCAACTCCGGAATCACACCCCCTCTGATACCCTTGGGATGATATTGCACACACCACCCCGCCAACTCTCCACTCTTTCCCTTAACCTCATGGCTAAAGATCACCTTCGCCAGGCCTTTCTCCTCAATGAAGTCCCTCCTCTTCTTCGCATCCTCGTTCTGCATGATGAGCATATATCCTGCCTCGTCTACTCCCTTCTTCTCTAGCAGCCGACCTGCCGTGGTTCCATCTCGAGTCGGGCTTACGACTTCAATGATCTCGCCGCCGACAGGCACGAGGAAGTTCTCGAGGCCCCATTGGCCTACCAAGGGGTCTTCATAGATGACTTCGGTACCGAGGACGTAGGTAAGGAGGCGGCGGGCTTTGGCTAGGTCGCGGACTACGAGCGCGATCTGGCGGAGGCGCACGGGGCCGGTGCCGAAGGCGTTAGGGGGGCCGGGTTTCTTGGGCGGCATTGTGCGTGGTGTACATCACCAGCAATGCTGGAAGGTAAGGGAGGGGCATGGTGATGGAGATTCAGTACATGTTGCAGGTTGTTTGGGCACCGAGGTTCGGTAATGCATTCACTTCCCCGCGTTGTCTGCTTCAGGAAGGTGCCGTGAGTGGTTGGGGATGGACATGGATCATATGAGGACAGATGCACGAAACCCTTCGGGCAACCAAAGGTGTTCTGCGCCAGATAGCTAAGCTGGAACCTTTGGCGCTGTTGAAGCGTAGGATCAGAAGACGTCCGGCCACTTCTCAACAACTCTAGCGATAGTCCGCTGCAGATCTCCCGGCAAGGGCTCAGTATAGCTCTCACCCAACGACTCCCCCCAAATCTGCTGCTGCCACGTCTTCTCGAAGCTCAGCAAAGCATCGCTCAGTGCTTCGTTCTCTCCGTCAATAGCAGCAGTGCTATGAAGCATATACTCAACAAACATCTGCCAGCGCGGAACATAGTACGATCGAATGAGCCCACCCCATTGCTTCGAACCATAGTCGCTAATCTCGCCGTTGGGACCCCATAGAGTAATTTGGTTGCGGGCTTGGTACTCGTAGAATTCTGCTACGTTGGCAGCATAGGATGTATTTGTGATTGAGTTCGTTGTTGGGGAAGCCCAGGCACGGGCAGAAGCGATCCATGCTGCGAGGTTGAAGTGAGGTTCGCCGCTAGCCAAGAGCACGGAGTCGAGATCGAGCAGGAGATCGACCATATCATTACCGGTTTTCAGAGCGGCGGACTGAGAGTACGAATCCAGAGAGCTGTTGGATGCTGCTGCGAACTCCATGTACAGTGGGTAGAAGGCGTTGGCCATGACTTGCCTTGTCATATCCGTCAGATCGAAAGTGTACGCTGCGTTATTCCAAAGCTCTGGCTGTTCCGATGAGGCCCCATAAAAGTTACGCCAGGCATCGACCAGTGCTTGCGGATCGTACATGATATCGGTCATGCTCGACAAAGCAGGTATGTCTGGCGACAACTCGCAGATGGACTTGGATATCTGGAAAATCGAAACACTGATCTCGCCTCTGGGTAGTTCAGTGTTGCTGTATACCGTCTGCCTCAGCGTTTCCCACGCAGCGTATACGCCAGGAGGGAGTGTTGTGGAGTGATATCGGGACTCTGACCAGACTCGAAAGTAAGCCTCCGAGTCCAACGACGTCTTAGACCACGCTTGATCGAGCAAGATATCGTAGATGATTTGGTTGCCTTCTTGACCTTCCATCGTCAACCCCACGCCTATCATAGTACTTGTACTGTTGTCGAGAGCCTCGATGGGGTTCTGCGTTACATTGTCGACCCGTCCGTACATTCCCATATTGCCGCCGTAGTCGTGCAGTTGACACCAGATCCAGGGTTTGCCATAGTATGAATTAGTCCGCTGCCACTGTGGCGCGGTCTCGGAGAACAGGTCTAGGACGATCATGTCGGAATGTTCGACGCCTCCGAGGTATGCTTCTACTCGCTCTTGGGTCCAGAAGTCTTGTGAGCTGCACAAAGGTCAGCTATGATCACAGCTACGAACGGAGACACGCCATACCTGTATAACAGCCATCCTTGCATCCTCCATACGGCGTCGGGATCTGCACTTTTGAGTGCCTGTATAGTGTGTTTCGATACGTTGCGAAGATACCCCAGACCTCCAGAAGCCGGATCGTTCTCGTTGTACTGATCAAGGGTGTAGATGTGACTAACAGCACCGTACGCTTTTCTTTGCTTCTGCACAAACCTTTTCTGCATCTCAGAATAAAGCGGATCGGACGGTTCGAGGAACGTGACTTTAGCATGTCGGCCGAATACGTCCCATTGGCTTGGGTTGTCGTCTACGGTAGCAGCGTCTGGATATAAGCTGCCGATATGTGATGGCACGAAACCTGTGAAAGCAGGGAGAACGGGTGTCATGCCCAGTTCCACCATCCTCGCCACGATCTTCTTCTGCAGGTCGGCTTGGCTGTTGGTCCATGACATAGGTAACTCACCACCCCATGTACCTTGTAGATTGCCGAGTCGATTCCATGACTGGAATGCTGGACCAGACAAGAACTCTGTAATCACTACTTGGGAGAAGCCAAAGTCAAGGAGGACTTCCCAGAGTATCTTCTCATAACCCACCCAAGCCAGAGGTAGGTTGATGCCGTGCAGCGCCATCCAGTCTAGTTGTAATTCCCAGTCTTCCCACGTCCAGAACGCGGTGGTGTACGAGAAGGTGACCGTGTTGAAGTGGTAACGCCATGGAACGACGCTCGTACCCTAGTGGGTAGCATTGACCCGGGGTAGCTCTGACGGAGCGAGGTGTAGCTGAGATCCGATGAACCAGTACATATCGACGTTTAGATAAGTGTTGAGATAGTATCGAAGACCATATGCGAGTGCTATTGGAGTATTACCAGAGATCTGGATTGTTCCGTTGTTGCCGTTGCAAATCTCATACATGTCGTTCGGTCGTTCCGTGATGTTGAAGGCTGAGGTAGAGCTCGGAGAGTCTGTGATTGAGAACGAGAGCTTCCCTTCGTGAGAAGGCAGTCTTCTTCGAATAAGTGCTTCGATGCCCGCTGTTGACTGCGCTATACACAAAGACCAAGACAACGCAACGATCAACAACCCTCGTAAGAGATACATCTTGTGGATGAGTGGCAATAAACAGCGACCACGCAGGAAGAGCGCGTGTGAAGCGAATAGTAGTGGAAGATCGCTATGAGAAGGGTTAGGAATGGAATGTACCTAATGCCATGATCACGCAGGCCAAGCAATAGGTCGTTTTCGTTTACCTGGTGAGCATGCTGACCTTGCAAGAACGAGGAGCATTCTCATACTCCTTCATCCTGGCTGCCGAACGCAGGTGTTAATTTATACTTATCATGACTTTAACCTGGGTACCTGGTTAAGTCCAGCTTCCGTCAGTGAGAGGTTATGAGTACCGGCCTTGTCCTGACACGTTGGTTAGATAGAGTAACACTACACAACTGCAGATCAGCATCGTAGACCATCTCGACGGCGGGGAGGGTGGTGTTCTCGCTTCGAGCCATTGTCGATCTCATGAGCCTTCTGGTGCAAATCCGGATGGGGGTTCCAAAGTTTTGGTTGTGGTGGTCAGGGTAGCAGAAGGCAGGTAGGTTCATTTTCGCTCATTGGCGTCGTCGTGGCGTTTGTGGGTTGCCGCGCCGCATGAACTCGTGGGGCGTGCATGGAAGTTCGCCATGCGGCAGTTGACCAAATGTGGCTCCTCCATCTTGACGAGCATGGAAACGGACATCGTCGGTCGCGAAAGGTCGGCGTACTTGAAGCATGAACGGTGGCCCCGAGTGCGTCAGCCAGGTAGCAGATGGTGGAACCGGATGGCCTCCACAAGGCTGAAGCCTCGGATGCAGTCTTGCATGTACCGTAGCCGGCCGACGTGCATGAACGCATTTACGACTGCTCCTTCGAAACAATTTTAGCAGGAGATCAATCGTTAAAGTAGGAGGACTCGCTTCTGCGCATGGTCCATCAATGTAAGCGCCGGATACAGGCGCGCGGCAACGACACACAGACAAGGAAGAGCGTTCCAAAATTCAATTTCTCGCAAACGAGCTTCGTCTCGTCCTTCCCGCAACCGCTCTGGTCATCCACGAGTTCGTGCCACCCGGGCGCTGGTCACCGGTCACAAAGATGGCCACGGCCTGCACCCTTCCCCGTCCACGTCCTCTCCTGCAATGCCATTCGATATAAGCGTGGTTGCGGCAACGCATCATGTGCGTGACCTGTAGAACACAGATGTAGCATGGCGCCGGCAGCCGCAGCGACTCCATGCCTCCACCTCATCGACACCGCCCGCCATCTCAACAGCAGCAGCAACAGCAACAACCGCAGTCGGCCATCCCTACCTCTGTTCCCGATGACCGACTCGGGCTCGATCCGGAGGATGTTGCAACGCTGCGAAGGCTGCAGCAGGCCGCCCATGCTCAAGTCCGTAGCCCAGCTGGCTCACAAGCCAGTAGTCAAGGCCGACTGTTGCTCGATCCTGGGAGTTTGGCGCTGCTGTCGAGACACTTCGATTTAGTGATGCAAGCGATCGCGCAGCGTCTTGATCAGGTTTGTCATCTAACGACCCGGAGTTGAAAACATATGCTGATGCATCGTCAACCAGCTCAACCACCAAACAGAGATCGCCACGCAAGCTCAAACCGACCGCGCCGGAAATGCATTGAAGGTGGCAGATGCGGAGATTGCACGCTTTCGATTAATGATGCAGCAGATCGACCAGCTTGAGATGGAGTTCGAGAAGATCCAAAGGATCCGTGATATTGTGCGCAGTTGGAAAGCAAGAGTGGAAGAAATGGAGAGGAGGCTAGGTTGAAGAACTGGCGAGACAGTGCTGTGGAATGCTTGAGGTTCATTATTGTGGATGACGGCGTTTGGGAAGATATGGCAAGCCTCACGGCATGGAAAAGGATACCCTTCTATTGTGTTTTGGGCGATGTCATATTGAACGATGTGTAGCAAAGTGTGTATATCAGGAAGGAGCGACCTTTCCCATAGCCCACATCGGCAAGTCGCCGTTTCACGTTGCAACAGAATGGGATGAACAATAGATGAGAGTCAAGATAACTGTGGGCCATCTATACGTATTCATCAAGCTTTTTACTAACGACATTCACATGCATATGTCATCGTGACTATCATACTATACACCTCGTGAGAATGGACTCGGCGTCTCCCTCATCATCTAGAGGTCGCTCTTGGGCACCATAGATTCCAACCTCTCCTTGAGCTCATCGATGCTCATCTCCTCGCCCTGCCAGTAGTGTGCCTCGCCACCCAGCTTCTTCGGTGGCACAAGAACATCGCTCATGACTTGGATGACACCATCCTCTGTCACAACGTCCTGCACGGATACAGATGCAAAGGCATTGACCTTGATGCTGATGAAAGCACCGTACCTGGCAATGTCGACAGCCAAGCTGCGATCCTTGAGTAGAGTCGGCAGATCGACATGGAAGTAGCCGTTCTCGCCAGTTGGCTCGACGCTCGACGACTCGGACTTGTAGTAAGCGTCCGAGTAAAGGGTGTTGTCGTGGACGACGTGATACTCGAGCAGCGCCTTCAGGTACTTGAGGCCGTACTGGGAGAACAGGAAGGCATTGACCTTGGGTCCGAGCTTCTTAAAGGCGTAGTTGCTTGGTGCGAAGAATGTACCTCCGGCGTGGTGAGTGGTGTTCAGCTTATCGAGGAGACCGGTCTTCAGAAGGCCGAGCTCGAGTGTGCTGAAGTCCTCTGGCACGAAGTCGATGGTCTGGATGGTGGCTGGTGGTGGGAAGAGAGGCGTGTCGAGACCGTGGATCACACCGTTGGTGCCGAAGATGTTGATGGCGATGATGCGGGAGTAGAAGTTGATGGTCAGACCTCGGAGGCCGATTCTCGGGGTGAGGCGCTGGGGAAGCGGCTCAGAGCCAAGGTGGTCGGACTTGAGGAGAGTAGGGAAGGTGTGGGTGGACAGGACTTTTACTGCCGGAGCGAAGTCTGGAACAACCTGTGCGTATATTGTCAGCAACCGTATAAACCCCATTACTGGAAGTATTGCGTACATGATAAGACAAGAATGCCTTGATCATCTCCTTCGATGGCTTGTCTCCATGGTGAGGAATCTTGTCGAACGCCTTATCGGTGGGAGCAAAGACAGTGAAGTTGGACTTCGTGCTGTTCAACGCATCGACCAGGTCTGGGTATTCGCTAAGAGCCTTGGCCAGCTTCGTAGTATACTTGCTCTCCGCAATGAGTTGATACACAGTCATATTCGGCTTGCCATGGTGGGGCGGGTGATGCGGGTGGTGAGGCCCGTGATGGCCTTCGTCGAACGTATCGTAGGCATTGTCCATCCATGATCGAACACCCGAAGCTGTGTCGTACGCCTTGTCCTGGATAGCCTCTGTAGCCTCCTCGGCCTTGTCGAAGGCTGCATCGAGGGCGTTGCTTGATGACTCGGTGATCTGGGCCCAAGCATCTTGACTCTTCTCTTTGGCTCCCTGAAAATATCTCTCGAACATGCTGCTCGCCTCTGAGACGACATAGTCCTTCTTCGCCACCACCTCATCGACAATGTCGAAGTGGTGATCCTCGATTGATACACCCTCGAGAACCTGCTCTTGGGGCAGGACTAGGGCGGATCCTGCAGCCGCAAGCGGCAAAAGGTGTAGGAGCTTCATAGTTCTTGTTGGAGAGTGATGAAGAATATAGAGAGAGAGAGAGAGAGAGAGGAGGTAAAGAGAGGTGAGACTATAGATCATAGCTGCCTACACACTTCGTAGACGCATCGATGACGCGAGCGGCAGCGGAACGTGGGCTGTTCGCCGCGGCGACTCGCGAATGCGGATCTGATGTACGCAAGCCTCGCGGGCCTGGAGTCTCGGAGTGTCCAAATTGTCTGGAAGCCGATTGGTAGAATCTGCCTTGAATGGTGGACGACGGACGTCTTGCCGCTGTACGATGTTCAATATTGGTGAACAACGGAAGAGAAAGACGCAACAGCGTTCTAAGAATCACATTTCGAGCACGGACCAGCATTCGCCGCTGACTGACAGCAACACCTCACCACCCCTTTCAATCGGAGAATGATAGTGGTTGAGCGCTCGGCTCTCGGTCTTGCCACACCCATATCCTTCATTTGTGATGGATGAAGGGTCGACTGATCGGTCACGACCACCGAAGAAACGAAGGATACCCAAAGCGTGTGCATCTTGCAGGCGTTCGAAGCTTGGGTGCGATGAAAAAAGGCCTTGTTCTCGTTGTACGAATGCGAACATTGATTGCATCTATCTCGAGAGACCTAGAGACCCAAGTGAGTAGTTGACTCTGCTCGAACGGACGTCGCCGGCTCGAGAACTGGCCAATCCGTGCAAAATTCAAGTGCTGATGGGCATAGCATAGATCTAGCCAGAATCGAGAAGCTCGAGTCTGAGGTCTATCGCTTGAATCAAAGGTTAAGTCTACCCTCTACAACCTTTACACTCGAGCGTGGACAAACTTCGCCCTCGACAACGCACACAACAGAAATCAATGTAAACAACGCCTATCCCGCGGCTCCACGGCTTTCTCCCACATCCGGACCAGCTCGTCAAGGCGCGACTGTGACTACGTCGGTCGATAGCTCTTCCGCTCTCAATGATTACCACGGTACTCTTATTGGGTTCAGCTTGCGTGAGGCTTCAATCGTGGATGTTGTCTCCTCAAGCGCCGTTCCAGATGGTGATGCACGATTGTTCTTTTCGACTTTCCTCGAGGGGTGCGTTTGGTTCGTTTCCATCTTCGACCTCTCGAGAGACAGTTACGATTCGATCCGCTCACGAAGCAGCATTCTATTTGACACCCTTATAATTATTGGAGCCAGAGCAACTCATGGAGTCCTTTCGAAAGACTACCAATTGCTGCATCACCTTCTACGACAGCATACTTCTGATCTCGTCTTACGGCTGTCAGCTGAACATCCAAGCACCACAATGGAGGACATCCAAGCACTGCTAGTGATTGCCGCATACTCCGATAGCGGCGCAGTACTGTGCGATGTTGCCGTCCGCGCAAGTATCAGGATCGGCCTCGACAGGCGAGTGGAAAAGCATTTGATGACCTTAACCAGTGTTTCACACTACACATCGGCGCAACTCGAAGCAGAGCGGTATCCAGTGCGAGTCTGGTACTATCTCTTCGTGCTGGACATGATCCTGTCCATCGATGGTGGCAAACCGCCCAGTCTCATGATCCAGCCTTGTGCAGCTCGACGAGTGCGAGTGTTCGTCAGCAGCGCACGCTGTAATGCACCTGACGTACGTCTGTTTGCCCAGGTAGAGCTGAACGCTATCCGGAGTGCCGCGCATGAGGCCATCGCTGGACCCGGGAAGTCTTATACTCAGCAAGAAGTCGTCGAGCGAACCCTTCGCGGAGCCGTACTCGACCTCGATTTGTGGCTCTCCGAGTGGCAGATGTTGGTAGCTAGTCTTCACTTCTCGGCGCCCGAGCAAACAAGTGTCCTTCTCAACCTGCGCATTCAACACGCTTGGGCAACTCTGGTCTTACACTTGCGAGGACTGACAGCATACGGTATTGAGAACATTGCTTTGATGACGACGGGGCAGCGAAGCGTCGCAGCTGCGGCGAAGACATCTGCCGAGCGTCATCTCCAGCTCGTACTGACCAAGACCACATTTCCAGCTGAGAATGCATCACACATTCCGTACGTGGCAAGCTTCCGGTACGCCATGGACTTCGTTTGGGCTAAGAATGCCTTCTGCGTTCTGATTGCTCTACGCTTGGGCATTCTTCTTGGGGATCCGGTCACTGAGCTTTTGAGTCGACTGCTCGAAGCACGAGAGTTCTTGACCGAGCTCAATCGTGTCAATGTGGGAGCTCACATGAGCTACATGCGAATACTGTCGCAAATTGTCGAGAAATGCGAGAGAGCCATCGCAGCTAGCATGCCGAACGAGAACGGCACCTATATTGATCCAAGCGAGAACGATTTCCAGAGCTTTGTGCCCAAGGAGTTCATGTTCGAATGGGACTTTCCTGGAATTCACCTCCACTACATATCGTTGGACTGGCAGGACTTGCTATTCGATATTGGGACTGGTACATAAACATGATGAGGACTGTGTTGGTATACTGGCCGGGACCGGAAAAGTCAAAGCTTCGCCGCTTAACTGATCCCTTCAAATAGCATCCCTATGTCGCATCGAAATATCGAGCTGGCAAGCTACAAGACATACACAAAGTCCTCGTTCTTCAGGTCGGTGATCTGCGAATGGTCAGCAACTCATCGCTCAACTAAGCGGGACTTCAGATAATACTCACATCGTCGAACGCTTTATCGCCGACACCACCAGCCGCCTCGCCATCATTCACCGCCTCGTCGTGAGCAGCCAGGGTCCTTTTGTTCTCCATGCTTAAGTCGACAATCGTCTCCGACTTGCCAAGACGTACTCGCATAGCAGCATGCCTCTTGTTCAGGATCTTAATCCAAGCAGCACCGAGACCCACTATCACGATAATTGCAACGAACATTGCCAGGTTTGCTGTCAGCCCACGGGTGTAATGTGGTGCCTCGCTGGGCCTATACAGATGCGGTCCAAGGATGTTTCCAGCAGAGGCTCCCACAAACAGCATCGCCGTGGTGAATTTGCGCTTGGTATCACCGGCGGTGTTTTGACCGGACCACGAATAGATGAGCGGGCTGATGGCCGGGTATAGCGAAGTGGTGTAGTACCCGAACAGCAGTACGCCTCGATTCTGTTTGGTATAATCGATACCGAGGAGGATCGATATTCCGATAATTGGGAAGATGCACAGTCCAGCCAGGATGGGCGACTTCATTTTGAAGTGCGTCGCCGCGAAAGCACTCCCTAAAGTGGCCACGAGTTGCACAGCGCCAAACGGCATATTGAACAGTATCGTGGAGAAGGAGCTGAAGCCAAAGGCCTCGATGATGAGAGGCCCAAACGTGGAGATGCCACCAGACGGGATCGATACAGCAGTGATCATGCTGAACCACAGCCAAGTTTTCGGGTCCAGGAGGCATTCTTTGACGTGGTCCCACCTCCACTGGCCAGAAGATATACCCATCTGATTCATGCGAAGTCGTTCAATTGCCAGGAGCCGATCGTCGCCCTTCAAGAAACGAGCCTGCCATGGGCTGTCCGGAAGGAAAAAGAA
>JAABUW010005256.1_pt1 | contig 16959 bp, 18 predicted proteins | sample 5560081 | NCBI WGS metagenome assembly JAABUW01 (sample SAMN10711882, study PRJNA513363) | rock metagenome | isolation source: Antarctica rocks | place: Antarctica: Victoria Land, Knobhead sud | reverse complement strand
TTCGTCATTTTGATCAGAATAGAAAGACTATTCTTGAAACAGACTCATTCAACTACGTCAACGATGACATACTTTCTCAGTATGACGACGAAGAAACATTGCACTCGATGATCTACTACAGCAAGAATCTGAGTCTCGCTGAGTGCAATTACGAGATTTATGACAAGAAACTACTAGCAATCATTCGTGCCTTCAAGCATTGACGATCTGAGCTGAAATTGACTGAGCTATTCATCAAGATGTTCACTGATCATCAAGCTTTAACGTCATTAATGAAAGATAAAGAGCTAAGTAGACGTCAAATGCGCTGAGTACAAAAGCTCGTTGACTTCAACTTCAAAATCATGTATCGCTCAGACAAATAAAACATCAAAGTCGATGCATTGACTCGTCGAGCCGATTCAGTTTCTAGAAGTTTCGAGAATGAACGATGTTGCTATCAGCGAACTACAATTCTTACGTTGAATTGAATGAAAATCGCTGATCTAGAAGAGAAAGAGAACGATGAATCAATTTATCGATTGATTCTAGAAGCTAACAGAATCAACGAGAATTATATTCTACTTCGTGAGATCATATTAAAAGATGAAGCTCAATATGAAGATACTAAATTAAGAAATTGTCGAGTTCAGAACGAAATACTATATCGAAGTGACCTTCTATGAGTTTTCTTCAATGAGCATCTTCAAATGAAGCTAATTCAAGAAGTTCACGATCAATCTTCTATTGATCATTTCGAAATTCTCAAAACGATGAAGATCATAAGAAGATACTACTATTGATCTTCAATGCGAAAGACAATAGATCAATATATTCGAAACTGCTACATTTGTCAGCGATCAAAGACTTCTCGAGATAAATTCAATGAACTACTACATTCTCTACTCATACTTGAACAGCAATGAAAGAACATAGTCATGAATTTCATCATCAACTTATCTCTTTCGAAAGGCAAAAACGTCATACTAACAGTGATATGTAGACTGACAAAGAAACGACACTATATTTCTTGTTCTACTGATGACGAAGAAATCACAGCAGAAAAAACAGCTGAGCTAATGCTTCAGTGAATATATTGAATACACGATTTACTTGATTTCATTGTTTCAAATCGAGGTTTTCAATTTACCTTCATTCTATGAAAGTTTCTTTGCAAAAGGCTGAGCATTAACCTTTGATTATTCACTGTTTATCACTTTCAAATCGACGATCAAAGTGAATGAGTCAATCAGAACGTTGAAAGATATCTTCGATTCTTCTGTTTGTACATGCAGAATGACTGAGCTAAGCTACTACTCATGATTGAGTTCGTCAACAATAATGCTCTGTTCTCAGCCATCTTCTCGATTTCTTTCTTTCTAAACAAAGACTTTCATTCTCGTATGAGCTTTGAACTCGATGTCAGCGAATATGAAAGTTTTCGTGAACGCTTGCAGACGGCTAAAGTCGAGAATATATCTGAACATATGAACAAAACACTGAAGTTTGCTCGCGAGTCGCTAGCCAAAACACGGGAACAAATGATGAAACAAGTCAATAAGCATAGAAAAGAAGTTGATTACGAGGTCGAATCAAAGATGTTTCTGAATGAAAGAAACATCATTACAGCGAGATCTTTCAAGAAGCTAGATGACAAAATGCTCGATTCTTTCACCAATCTAGATCTTGTCGACTCTTCATATAAACTGAAATTATCAGAGTCTATGCGTGTTCATGATGTATTTCATCCTGATCTGCTTCGCTCTGCCGTCGACGACCCCTTGCCTGGTCAAAAGAACGAATTCTCAGGTTCAATAGTGGTAAACGACGAAGACGAATGAGAAATCGACGATATATTGAATTCTCGTCGATATCGAAGACGACTTCAGTATAGAGTCAAATGAAATGACTATGACAATGATCTCAATTGATACAACGCTGATGACGACGAATTTATGAACACTCAGAAGATAGTTGACGATTTTCATATTCAATATTCAAACAAATCGCGCTAGAAGCGCTTTCAACTATTCAGTCAATCAGAATTTAATGAGTCTGAGCCTGTGAAATCATGATTGAGCAATCAATCGAATCGAGCAGAAAATACATTCATGCAAACATGAATCGTCGAAGAAAGAAGATAATGTCACGATTCTAACCTTGTCAGACTCAGTCTTCTAGCCTTGCCAGACCTATTCTCGCTTCGTCACCTTGACTAGTTTCTATTGAGCCTAGCGTCGACTGAGAAACACACATATGTAGTCAGCTTCTTTTCTGTAGCTATCTTTCTTTCTTAGCATTTATCTTCTAGTTAAATGACACTCATATTGACTCGCTCTATGCTGATCTCTAACAATTGATGAATTTCAAGTAAACTCAATGATTGTTTGCATGATTTTTTGTTTAATCACTAGTTTTGCTTTGACATGATGCATGTAAGTCACTCATTTCAGCTTAAAGTTCAGTTGAACTTTCAAGACTTTGATATCTGATTTTGAATTAATTTGATGTTTCATTAACTTTATGTTAACTTTCATATTGAATCATTTAAAAGTTCTTGTAAAGTGAATCAACTTATGCTTTGTCATCAAGAATTTAATGTCATGCGTTTTTGATCATTGTTTGCATTTATCATAAATTTCGCTAAGAACTTTGCAGTTGTGTTTTATAAACTCTTTGTATATCAAGATATTGACATCATTCATGAAGTCTGTGAAGTTAGTTTTCAGCTTGATGTCATTACATGCTTTTAACAAGTTTGTATTGTAAAACAAATATAATATCAATGATAGCAAAGAATTTTATGATATGTTGACATTCATGTTGCATTTCATCATCGTATAGTCATCAATTATGATCGTGATGCATTGATCTTTCAGAAAGTTCTTCACAAACTTAAGAAGCAGTTTAAAAACTTTTCTCTTCTTCATGTCATGTAAAAGTTTGCTATGCATCATATTATCAAATACATTCTTCTCATTCAAACTCAGCAGTGAGTGTCATGATTCTAGTCTTGTCAGACTCAGTCTTCTAGCCTTGTCAAATTTATTCTCGCTTCGTCATCTTGACTAGTTTCTATTAAGTCTAACGTCGACTGAGAAATACACATATGTAGTCAGCTTCTTTTCTGTAACTATCTTTCTTTCTTAGCATTTATCTTCTAGTTAAATGACATCTCTATCTGACTCGCTCTAGGCAGATTTCTAACAGTGAGACTACTTTTCTTCTCATGTCACTTCATACAATATATATCTTTTTTATAATTAGTTGCAAAGTTGTATCTGTTGATCTGTGCTTGCAAACTCTCATCTGAATGTTTAATATTAAGTTGCAAGCTTCTACAATATTTCACAGATGTTCAAATGTGATGAATTTCAATACTTTGCTTAATGTGTCAAGTAACATAATTGATTTATATGTTTTTGCATTGAAATAATCTTTCTTGTCTGACTTTTGCATCATTATTGTGACTGTGCTCTTGAACTGAGTTGACTGTATTCTCTTCTGTAAACATTTTTCAAAGAAAGAGTGTATTTATTTTGATGCATCATCAACGAGTTTACGCATTATTCTATTTGTATATCTTGTGTGTTTCAACATCTTGTTAAATGTCGCTTTGTAAATGACTTTTTTAATTTCATGATGCATTAGCAAAACATCATTTTCAATTGAGAGCGAGTATTTGAAGTCTATTGTGTTCAGCATGAGAATCTCTGAAGATGATGAAAAGTGAGTTTAAAACATCATTTTCACTTTATTTTGCATTGTTGTGATGATGTCAAAACATTCTGACTTGATCAGAAAGAAAATTGTCGCTTGAGTTAATGTGTTTGTGACTGCATTTCTTGCTCATTTCGCAGTTTTGAACAGTTCTTTCAAGAATTGTTCAACATTCTGCATAATTTTTCAATATTCACTGCATTTCTGTTTTTTGATGATTTTGCTCTTCTTGTCACATGCTTGAATGTACTTTGTTGTTAGAACTCTTTCGCAGTTGATTATGTAATAGCAATGATTAAATAATCATTGAGTAATCAGAGTCTCAAAGTGATTGCTCTGATCGCTTGAATCAGAAGTGATCACAATGAGCATGATGAGCGTATTGCTCACCTTGCTCATCTTGCTCAAGAATGATCAAAGTGATCATTCAGAGCAAAGATGACTTGACATGATTCTTCTATGTCTATATAACGATGATCATTCTCTTAGATAAGAGCTTCGTGCTCAACTCATGTAAGTAGTCAATACATATTATTGTCTCAGCTATTTTCAGACCTTAAGTCTAGTAATAGTGATTACTGTTTGATCTTTGTATATATCTTGTGTTGTTAAAGAAACAATCATTACACTTTGAGCATCACTTTTTCACAAGATATCAGAGATGTTCATTTCTTTCAATCATGTCTAGTCAGTCAGAACGAGTCACGCTCAGTCAAGAAGCAAGCATCTTCAGCGCAGATAAGATTAAGATCTCAACATTGAACTTGTATCATGATGATCAAGATAAACTTGAAGCATACTTAGTACAGATAAAGCTATACATCAAACGACACTCATCTCAGTTCAAATTCATTGAAAACAAAGTACTCTTTGCATTCATTTATCTAAAAGATAATGCATTTACATGATTTCATCACTATTTAACGAATTATCTGCAGAAGAAATCAGGAAAATAAGAAGAAGAAATCAACACAATATTTCGTGATTCTCAAACGTTCAAGAAACGTCTAAGAAGAGTATTTGAAGACATTGACAAGAAATGTACAGCAGAACGTCAGCTGTACAATCTGCGACAGAAAATCTTCGCAGCGACTTATTCGATCAGCTTTCAGCATATCGCGATGAATACAAAATGAGATGATGCAGCTCTCATCAGTCAGTTCTATCAGAGACTGCGAGAGAAAGTCAAGAATGAAATCACTAGAATCGATAAATTCGCTGACTTGCAGAAGATGATATTCAGAACGATGATCATTGATAACAGACAGTATGAGAGACGTTTGAAAAAAGGTAAAGAATTAACTATGTCAGTAGTATTGAGTTGAAAGTTCAAGAAGAAACGACGACAGTCATACTATGATTCTCAATCTATGAAGTTAGACGCAACTTGAAAGATATCGATGAACGCTCATGATAAAACAGCTCAACAGAGTAAAACATGTTATACATGCAAAAAGCTGAGTCATTACTTCAAGAATTGTACTCAGAACAAGTACAAGTCAAAGTCAAAGTCTTATAATAAGTAAGACAAATCTTTTGCAGCAACAAAAAAAGATCAGAAAGACAAGCATCAAGCGTTGTTGTGAACAGCATGTTACAAGAACAACTGTTGCACTCATCTGAGCAATAAGAAAAATTCTGAATAATACTTGAAATTCTTGCAAAAGAATCGTTTCTACGCAGCAACTCATCGTCAATCGAAAGTGCATGATGAGAATAGTGATGAAAGTTCGTTCACTATGATCGCGAAATCAGAGATTCTCGACAGTGAAGCATATGACTCAAATAGATTGAACGACATCAAAGAAGCTATTCATCAAGCAGTTGAAGAAGAAAGTCAACTTAGTGAAACTTTACAAGCATTCATCATTGCAGCAGAAGATGCTCTCAAGCAAGAAGAGAATCATCTTGAAGTAAAGAAAGATTTCAGAAAGCTTACAAGTTAAGCAAGCTTTATAAGCATGTACAACGAATTGTACACTTTCTTTAAGCAGAAAGAGAAAGATTTTTCACAACGAATGCAACAGATCAAGAATGATATACATTAAGTTATTTATGACACTATGCAAGATGAGTCAATTGCATCGCGCAAAGACATTTGATATCATGACATAGTCATGAAAAAGTCACTCACAGAAGTCAAGTTTATCAAGCAAGAAGAATATGTACTCTCTGATGAAAATCACATATTCAGAAAGCTTAAACAGATGACAAAAGTCATTAAAAAGAGATTTGATTTATGTGATTCAAAGAAATATTCACTTAAGAAAGTTAATTCAGATTAATTTCAGTACGTAGAACAAGTATTAAAGAAAAGAGCTTTTAATTCAAAAAACTAGAAGACTCTTTGATTAATAAATCATCAAAGAAGTCTAGTCAAGAGTTGAAAATCGAAAGCATATTTATCTTCATCAATGACTTGTTGCAACTACGAGTCTGAGTCAAAGTTAATGATTATGCAGCACGACTATTCATAGACAGCAACTGCACGAGAAATTACATATTTTCAGAATTTGCTGAAAAAGCGCAAATATCTACGCAGAAAAAGAAAGAATCTTACAATCTGCGAAACTTTGATGAAACACTCATGAAGTACAATAATGAACTAATAAATCAAGAAACTCAACTCATTCACTTGAGACTTGAACGACATTGAGAAAAGTTACATTTAAATGTTACGAAGCAGTCAGACAGTGATATAGTTCTAGACATATCATGACTTCGTATGATCAATTCAATGATTGATTGAGTCAATGAGACAATTGCATTTCTAGATACAAAAATGACGCGATTGTACTTGATATTAAAGTCATCACAAGATGTGAAGATATTCATCATGATGAGCGAAGAAATGCGCGATGAGTTTCAAGAAATCAATGACGCACAGATGTTATGAAGCAGAGAGATTCAAAGCGATCACTTGAAGAATCTCGCTATCGCTATTATCTTTAAAGAATATCAGAAATATAAAATTCTGTTTAAGAAAGAAAGTGATCAGAAGACACTACTTAAACATCAATCGTGAAATCACGAGATTAAGCTTGTTGATGACAAGAAACTCACGAAACAGTTCATTTATTCATTGTTGACAGAAAAGCTCAATGCTTTGCAACAATATCTGAAAGAGAACATGTGAAAAGAATTCATTAAAGAATCACAATCGTCAGCAAAATATTCAATTCTGTTTGTTTCAAAATTGAATGAAAGTCTAAGACTATGTGTTGACTATAAAGCATTGAATAACATCATGATTAAAAACAGCTATTCATTATCGCTCATAGCAGAACTGCAGAATAGACTGCAGAGTGTACAATGATTTACGAAATTCAATATACTTAAGACATTCAATCAAATATGAATTAAAGAAAAAGACGAGTGAAAGACAGTCTTTTGCACTTGACTAGAACATTACGAGTATTTAATCATGTCTTTCGACTTAATTAATGCTTCAGTCACGTTTCAGATCTTTGTGAATAATGTGCTATGATGTTATTTGAATCAATTCATCATAGTATATCTGAACAATATATTAGTATACTCAAAGACGAAGAAAGAACATGTGTGACATGTTAAGAAAGTTCTACAGACTTTGAAGAAAGTTGATTTGCGCATCAAGTCAGAAAAAAGTGAATTTCATGTACAGAGTGTACAGTTTTTGAGATTCATAGTCACGTCTCAAAGTTTAAGAATGAACTTAAAGAAAATAGAAGTTGTTACGACTTAATCAACGTCAAAGTCAAAGATCAAAGTTCAATTCTTTCTAGAATTTGCAAACTTTTATAGATGCTTTATAGAAAAATACTTCAGAATTGTCTTGTCACTTACGAATCTTATAAGAAAGAACATATCGTTCATGTAAACTGAGAAAGCGAAAGAAGCTTTCAAGAAACTGAAGAAATTGTTCATTTTTCAGTCAGTACTGATTATGTTTAAATCAGAAAAACTCATTACGCTCAAGACAAACGCGTCAGACGAAGCTATTGAAACATGTATTAGTCAATCAGATGACAAGAAATGTCTGCATCTCATTGCATTTCACAGTAGAAAGTTTACAGATGCTGAATTGAACTATGAGATACACGACAAGAAGCTGTTAGCTATTGTTAATTCTTTCAAACAATGAAGAGTGTATCTGAAAGAATCTAGACATCAGATTCAAGTATATACAGATCATAAGAATCTGCTATACTTTATGATCACGAAAGTTCTAAATCGAAGACAGATTAGATGATTGAAAGAGTTGTCATTGTACAACTTTCAAATTCAATATTGAAAGAAATCTAAAAACTCAAAGATCGACGTCTTGAGCAGAAGAGCAGATCATATGACAGATAGATCACAGGTAAATCAGACTATCTTGCAAGAAAACTCAGATGATTCGATTGTCTATAATAGACAAAACGCAGTCACTTTATGAATCAACAACAAAGATCTTGAGAAACAAGTAAAGCTAAAGCTAGCGAAGAACTCAGTCGCGCAAGATATTATAAAGAATATCAAGAACAACGTGAACTTTGAGATTATCAATGAAATACTAACATTTCAAGATCTGATCTATGTTTCAACAAGATGCAAACAAAAGATGATAAATGATCATCACAAGTCAATGATACATGAACATCAAGATTTAAATAAAATCATTGAGAGAATATCTAGAATCTACTATTTTTCAAAGATGAGAAAACAGATAGAAGATATTATCAGAAAGTGCAATGTATGTATTCATATGAAACATAATCAACATAAACTCTATGAACTTTTGAAAAGCTTCAGCACATCAGATCATGCATGAAAAAGCATAGCTTTGAACTTTATAGTCAAGCTATTTAAGTCAAAAGAAAGAGTCTGTTACGAGTGTGTCAAGATTGAATAGAGTTTTCTAGTCAACAAGCTCTAGAAATTTTGACTCATGTTGAATTTCTAGTCTCAACACTCTATTCTAGCGCTTTCGATATTCAAGCAAACCTGCTTCGCTCTCTTTGTTTTGCTCTACTATAGATACAGCTCGAAATTCTCTTTGATTTCTTCTATATTCTTAATATTCTAGTTATAGCTATTTTTATTGATCAAACATTCTATTCAGCTACGCACTATCTCGCTGCAGTGTGATTAGATTCTAGACATGATTTCAACATTATATTAAGAATTCGTTTACCACATGATATCGATTTCATTACTCATTCAAGCTACTCGATGAACAACAAAACGAGTATAAAGAAATTTGTTTTACCTGATGATCGACGCAATCGAAAGACAGAACAACATCAGAGAGTCAATAGAATCAACGACAAGACTGTTTGAATTGCTAAAGAATCTATCGCTCATTAAGTATGCACAGTTCACTCAATTAAGAGAATCACGATAAAGAATTTTCGTGAATTGCTCTAGAATCAACCTATTCTCGTGAAGCAGACGAGTGAAAATAAGCTGTTCAACTCATTTCTTTTTCTCTTCGCTTCGAACCAAGCTCATGAATCAGGCGAGTCAAAACAATCTGTGTCGTCAGATCAAATTAGTGAGTCTGCTACTACAAATGACGTTCTCATAGTGAGTCTGCTACAATGACACTCTTCGTCAATGCAATAATCTACCTACTCTCATCGCTCTATCTATCAGTGAATCGATCTACCTCACGTTCATGTGCAACTAGTGAGTCTGCTTCAATGACAAGTCAATAGTTGATCTCTTCGATGAGCAAGTCGACTAGTGAGTCTGCTTCAATGACACTCTTCGTCAATGCGATGACATACCTACTCTCATCGCTCTATCTATCAGTGAATCGATCTACCTCACGTTCACATGCAACTAGTGAGTCTGCTTCAATGATCATTCTATCTCACATAGTGAGTCTGTTACAATAGACATTTGATGAGTTGGTTTGAATCAATAGAAAGGTTGATAGAAAGACAGGCATCAAGACTCTACGTCAGTGCTATGAACTACATTACAAGTCATAGAAACATGACTTTTTAAGAGAAGAAGATAATGTTACGAGTGTGTTGAGATTGAATAGAGTTTTCTAGTCAACAAGTTCTAGAAATTTTGACTCATGTTGAATCTCTAGCCTCAACACTCTATTCTAGCGCTTTCAATACTTGAGCAAACCTGCTTCGCTCTCTTTGTTTTGTTCTACTATAGATACAGCTCGAAACTCTCTTTGATTTCTTCTGTATTCTTAATATTCTAGTTATAGCTATCTCTATTGATCAAACATTCTATTCAGCTACGCACTATCTTGCTGCAGTGTGATTAGATTCTAGGCACGATTTCAACAGAGTCATCAAAACAACGTATGACTTTATATTGATTATAACAGACAAATTAATCAAGTACAAATACTTCTTGTCATATAAGAAAGCAACATTCGCAGAAGATTTAACTTACATATTTCTAAGAATGATTGTAGCAAATCATAAACTATTAGACGAGATAATTTTGAATAGAGACAAACTCTTCACGTCGAAATTCTGAAAATTCTTGATGAATCAGTTAGAAATTCATCATAAGCTGTCAACAGCTTATCATTTGCAAACAGATGAATAAACGAAAAGAATGAATCAGACACTGAAACAGTATCTCAGATGTTATATTAACTATAGACAGAATGATTGAGTACAGCTATTGTCAGTAGCACAGTTGACTTTCAATAGCACAACGACAGAAGTAATCAGCATGTCATCATTCTTTGCAAACTATGAGTTTGAGTTGAAAACTCTCAAACAATCATGTGAATTTGCACAATTAACTCAGAAAGTTACATTACAGATAAAACAATTGCAACTGTTACAGAAAAAATTACAGAAGAACATACAGTTTCTTAGCAAGTGCATGACTCTGTATGCGAACAAGAAAAAAGATAGAAAACCTACTTTTAAGAAGAGAAACAAAGTGTATTTACTAAGATGAAACATCAAAATGAAAAGATCAAGTAACAAACTGAATCACACAAAGCTAAAATCTTATAGAATTCTAGAAATCAAGAAATCGATTAACTACAAGTTAAATTTGTCAACATCTATAAAAATACACTCAATATTTCATATCTGTCTTTTGAAGTCTGCAGATTTAAATACATCAATTCAAACAGAATCTTCAGAAATTGATTCAAAGAATCAGAACGTTGAATATGAAGTAAAAGATATACTGAATCGACAGAATATCAAAGATCAGTCTCATTGATTAGTCAAGTGAAAAGATTATGAACATATCGAGAACACTTGAAAATCAGAGAGAAATCTCAAGAACTGTCAAATGCTTCTGTGACAGTTTCAGTTGAGAAACTCAGTCAGTCAAAGTCTGATGAAAGCTCAATCTGCTCAAAGAACATGTCAAAGAGAAGATTATTCAGCAATAACTCACTAATCTTTCTTTCATTCTTCTTGAGCTCAACAATGTTTCAAAACTTTCGTTCAATCATTGTTTGTTTCTTGTTCTTCAGAAACATAAATTGATTTTGCAAACAAGTAGCTCTTGCGAACATCTCTTGCATCTGCTTGTGAGCATTCAGCAGCTCATTAAGAACGCGATCGCATTCTGTCTTTACTCTTTTTCACTTCATCATTGAGAAAGTAAGATTGCACTTGCAATCGAGATGCACACACTCAATGCAGCGATCAATTTCGTTGTCAACATGACATTTCTTTTGCAAGTGACTGCAGTGTTTACAAGAATGCATGACAGCACGCTCAGAACTTATACGCTCAAGAAAATCTTTGTAACGCAAGATAAAGTTTTTGATTATGCAATGAGAAGACATGAAGAAAAAGTGGTTTTCAAGACGAAAATCTTAGAAGAGAATCTAGTGTTAAAACTCTCTTGCAGTTGATTATGTAATAGCAATGATTAAATAATCATTGAGTAGTCAGAGTCTTGAAGTGATTGCTCTGATTGCTTGAATCAGAAGTGATCACAGTGAGCATGATGAGTGTATTGCTCATCTTGCTCATCTTGCTCGAGAATGATCAGAATGATCATTCAGAGCAAAGATGACTTGACACGATTCTTCTATGTTTATATAACAATGATCGTTTTCTTAGATAAGAGCTTCGTGCTCAACTCATGTAAGTAGTTAATACATATTATTGTCTCAGCTATTTTCAGATCTCAAGTTTAGTAATAGTGATTACTGTTTGATCTTTGTATATATCTTGTGTTGTTAAAGAAACAATTGTTACATTTGTTCAGTCATTGATGATTCAACAACTTCTTTTCATTCATTGCATGCTTTTGATGATTTTCATACACTTTTTCGTTCATTCTGCTTTGATTATTTTATGTGATTTCACTCAGAAAGTGAAAATCTCAATGATCTTCTTCAATGCATTCAGCAGTTGCTTAATGTACTCATTTATACATTGATGTTTCATCTCATGATTTAACAATGATTTCAACATTTGTTCTTTCAGAATATTGATGAACTTCTCTTTATTTATTGTTTTTCAGTTGCAATATGATTTTCATGCTGATTTTTTGCAGACTCTGAAATTTATAATTGTCTGTATCAACAGATGATCTGAGAAATTTTTCATTTCTTTGTTGATTTCACATCATATTAATTGATTCATAATATCATCTGTCGTGAAAATCAGATTTATTGTCATTTGAGATTCTTGATAATTTCTCATAATTGTATCTTAAGATAATGCTAGTGATGCATTGATGTTTATGATCATTTTATTTAATTCATTTGACAATAAATGTTATCTTGAATAGAATGATTCTTCTCATGTGAAGTGATGCAGATTGAAGTCTTTTACAAAAATGCTTTTTCTCGACATGTGCAGCATTTTTTCAATGTTTGAAAGATTTTCTTTTTCATAAATGATTTCATGATTTCTGAGTGATAAATTGTATGCTTCATGAATGTGTATAGCTTTCTGAATCATCTGTGTATCATCTGTTAATGTTTGTAACGTAATTGTATTTACATCTTTGAAATGTTATATTGAATGTTAAATGTTACTGTTGATTCTCTTGTTTATGTAGAAACAGATTCTATCTTCATTATTCTTCAATATAAAGTTGACAGTTGCTGAGCAGTATGCTTTGAAAATGTCATCAAATCATCAGAATTCTTGAAGAATCAGAATGTCATAATTCTTTATTTTTTTCTCATATAGTAATATTATCATTATCTTGTTTCTGAACTTGTGAACGTTGTACTGTAGTATTTGAAACTTCTTTTGCTGAGACATTAAAATTTACATTTCAGACTGATTAATGTTCTCTTAAATGTCTGCAAAGCACTTGCTTCACTTGTAAAATTCTCAATAGAAGATGACATTGATAACAATGTGATTGACGTTGACTTTGATTTATTTGATCTTAACTTCTTGATTAAGTGATTCAGTATAATGTTTTCTGATGTGATGATTGCGTTGAGCAAACAACTTTCATTTATTGAATGTCTCTGCTTTCTCTTCAAGTCATTGTTCATCAATGATTTTAAATTAATAAATGTTTCTGTGAATGTCTTTGACATCACTATCTTGAGTTCTTTCTGCTCTTGTATGACATGATATAGAAGTCTGTGCTTTATGACTCTTTTTATTCTTTCTTTTTCAGCTTGTCGTTTATGACATTGAGAGTCAAAGACTTTGTGTGTATCTCAACATGCTTTGCATTTTCACATGTTTTAAGTTTGTTTGTAAAAACAATGCTTCAAGTGATGATTCAACATGCAGTAAATGCATTTCTGCTTGTTTTTGCATTCATACATCTTGTGATCATATTCTTGATACTTTAAATACTGATGCACTCTGCAACTCAAATCATAAAACTGTGTGATCTTTATATTAATTTCATGATATACTTTTTCATTGATCAGCTTGTTCATCATTTCAGCACTGATTACATGTATCATCAGTGAAATATATCTCTTCTGCTCACTTTTCTTTGTGAGTCACTCAATCTTTTTAATCATCATTTCTGAATGTATGTCTTTATTGATCTTGATGAGCACTCTTGCTTTTTTCTTCTTTATGTTCTTAAACATTTCTTTGATTTTAATTTCATGTATCACTACTTCAAAACTGATCTTGCACAGACATATGTTCAATGATATCTCTTTGATTCAAAAATTGTTTTTCTTCAATGTTCTTTTGCTGCTTTTCATCTTGATTCAAAATATCAGCAATCTTAATCATCTTTTCATTGTTTTTATGTTCTTGTGTATCAATAACATCTTGTCGACGTCAATCTTTCTTGCTCATCTCACTATATTCTTTATTATTGTCATCATGATTCTCTTTACTTCTTCTTTCTCTTTGATGAAGATTTTTACTTCAAATTTCTCACAATGATTTCACATTGACGATGATATGTCGACGTTGAATACAAGATGACTTTCAAATGATGTCGTTGACTTCACGCTCGCTCTCTTCGCTCAACTGTCAATGTGTTCTCTCTTCTTCACGAACTTTTTTTTGAATCTGCTCGTTATCTTTTTCAGTCTCTTCAGCTGATTCTTCATGCGCTGATTGACAGTCGACGCAGCGACGCGTTGACGCGTCAGCTTTTCTATCATCTCTGTCAAATCTTTCATCTTTTTTCAGAGCATCAGCTCGTTGTTTCTACGTTCGTTGAATTCATAGAGTACTCGCAGCTTGTGTAATTTCTTCTGTATATCTTTCGTCTTGACTGAATTCTTCTGCGAGATAGCGATAATCGCTTCTCGTTCACTCGTCGACGTCACGTCGACGACGCTTCTCATCTGCCCCTGACGATCAGGATGAAGCGCGGGCATCATGCCGATGATGTGCTCTGTCTCTAGATAGTTTAAGTAATTCGTTTTCGTGATTTTATCAATAATTTTTCTTTGGTTGGTATATCATTGCCTTGGTATATAGTCTGGATAATATCAAGGATCGGTTACTAGCAGATCGGATGCGAAGTCATTGTATAGATGTCGAGTTCATCAAGATACCATCAGGCTGTCTTATTACATACAAGATGGTCTGACGGCAGTATTACCACCTTAAGAAGCGCATGCATGGCTACAACTATGTCTGGACAGACATCCTCAGTCTTTGCAAATCTCGGTTCTCGTGACGTTGCTTACAACGGTAGAAGGGGGAGCTCACTAACCCTCTGCGTCATGTCGTGAACACGTTCCTAGTCTTCCCCTAAGATTGTTCTCGAATGTCAACTTCGTGACGTTAAACTTCTATGGCTCCATATGACTGCTCGATCCGATGCAAGATTTTAGGTCGGGCTCCCAAGGCTCATGGCAAACTCTACTGCACAACTTCTTGAGAGTTGTGTGGATGGTGACAGTTCATCTGAAAGCTACAAGAGGAGAGTGTATACTACAAGGGTCTTGTCCGAACTGGCTCGCAATCCTCAGCCAGCAGCGAAGCGCGCAGGATGTCTCTATCTACTAGGGACGAAACAAAAACGAACGTATGATTGGAAATTACTACAACGGAAGTACCACAGTCTTCTTGGGCGTAAAACTTCGATGTTGAAATGCTGAGGAAGCTCAGACCAGAGCCTCCGCCTTTACAATGTTCCGGCACCGGTCGTCGACGTTAGCAGTGCTCAATATCCCAGCGGATGCCCGCGGAGCTCTACAATCTACTACCAGGTTAGGCTGGCAAGAAGGAATCGTCGCTGGAGCAGATGCAGGAACGGATAAGGTCGCATGTCGGAGGCCTGCGATGATTGATGGGGAATGTGCTAAGGTCATGGGCACTGGATCTTACTAACCGACGGCTTACAGAACAGCCGATAATACTGGAGACGATCATCCAGAGGATCATGACACCAATGACGCTGGGCGAGGCGCCGGCGGCAGCAGAAGCGTCAACATCAGCCATGGCTTGCGCTCTGAAGAGCAGGATGGGGAGTCAATTGAAGAACACGGTTCGCTCTGCTCTACCCGCCGCCCACCTCTATAGCCAGCTCAGAGACGGGAAGGATTCAAGCACCCCTATTCGATGAGTTCCACAATATCTACCGGAAGGTCTACCCCCGGATGCCGAAGGTCTAGGTCTCTCATGCCGAACGTTCCGTGACATGATACGAAACCAGGGCTTTCGGTAAGACCAAAATTTCATGATATTGTGCATTATGTTTTGATTTACCCTACATAGCAACTTGTTCATCCATTAGGATTCGCATTTCGGCTTTTAAACTGGCGCGACTTTCCGTGATACGCCGATTGCACTGTCTTTTGTTCATGTATATAAGAACGTTAGATGCTCCATGCATGACTTTATACTGCAGGTTCACACTGATTTCAAGCTAATTGAAGACATTGCTTAGTACACTCATTGGCTTTGCCATTCTGACCATATTTACAAGCACAACTACAAGTTGGGTGGATATATCGAGAACGGTTTTATAGTATGTCAAGCAAGGTAGATGTACTCATTATCGGAGCAGGACCCACTGGGTATGTTAGATACTCACCCTACAGTCTTCCTGATTGACACAATGGCCAACAGCTGACTGTCTTTTATTGTTGTAACAGGCTTATGGCAGCCCTTTGGATGGCCCAACTTGGGATACAGAAGCGCATTATTGACAAACGTGGGACTAGAGTCCTTAATGGCCATGCGGATGGGTTTCATGCTAGGACTTTGGAAATTTTGGACAGTTTTGGTATTGCAGACGTTATCAATAAAACCTCCGCATCAGCACTAGACTGGTGTGCATGGGTACGTTGTTCGTTGTTGTTCACTTTTACCTGTCTTCTTGATCCTCTTCCCTTTTTTCTCGTTTGCAGGAATTATTCTCGAAAAGCTCTGATCATCTGAAGGCTCCCAATGAAGAGGGTAGAATCCATCGAATCCGGAGAGAACTAACCTTCGGATCAGATGTCTCTAGGTAAGCTGTGGTTGCTACTATGGATATGAAATTCATGCCATCAGGTGTTGACCAGATGCAATCAGGTTTCAGTCGGTCACCCTTCATCAAGGGCATACTGAAGCCCACCTGCTTGACAGTATCAAACAAAGGTCTGGTATTGAAGTAGAACGCGGCATAGAACCCAAGTCTCTTCAAGTGGACGAGTCTCAAATAGATGAAACTGATGCCTACCCGATCACCATTGACCTGCACCATCTGGAAAAGGAAGAGATCGAAATCTCCGAGACCAACGCCCACAGCATTGAAGAGAATGGTACCATCACACAAGAGAGAGGCTTCTGTGCCACTAAGCGGGGTCCAGAAGACGCTGATGAGTTGGTTTATAGAAGTAGTGGGAAAGAAGGTCAAAGTGAAACTGTTCAAGCTAAATATCTTCTCGCTTGCGAGGGA
>JAABUW010005255.1_pt1 | contig 16960 bp, 27 predicted proteins | sample 5560081 | NCBI WGS metagenome assembly JAABUW01 (sample SAMN10711882, study PRJNA513363) | rock metagenome | isolation source: Antarctica rocks | place: Antarctica: Victoria Land, Knobhead sud | reverse complement strand
ACCCGCGGCGGGGGGCGGGGGGGCGGGGGGGGGGGGAGCCGGGTGGAGGGACGAGGGTGAGGGAGGTGGTGTCGGTTTGTTGGGGGGAGAGTTGTGAGGGCGGAGGCGGGGCCGGGACGGTAGGTCGAACGGGCTCGGTGGCGATGTATCGGGATTGGGAAGGCCGGAGATGGTGATGGGAGAGGGCGAGGAGGGGGATGGGGGACGATCGGGAGGGGAGGGCGGCGTGGAAGTGGTGTGGGACATGTATGGCTGGAGTAAGAGGAATACATTCAGCTATGCATTCTACGCTGTCCCGATTTGGGGAAGCTGGACATACCTCTCCAAGTCACCAATCCTGCTCGTCGATGCGTCAACGCATGCTGACTCCTCCGTCTCGCAACCGCCGTGGAAGGCCCAGCAGCGGTATTCGACAGCATCTCGCTGCTCGATCTTTACTCCAGGAGCTCGGCGATGGGTTTTGCTGGTCTTTCAATCGACGCTGTACATACCTCGAGAGTATGCAAAATCGAAGTGTGAAATGCTAGAAAGAAGAAGGAATGAGAAATTCAAGACGACGAAACCTCCTTTCGTTTTTACCCGAATCGGACGATAGGACTCCCTCCCCGTCTCCCTACGCGCCTTCTCACCAGTCCCTCCTTTACCCCATCGAATGACGCAATGACCTCTCCGACCTCGATCTACTCCCCCTTCCTCAATCCCCTCAACGCCATCCTCCTCCTCCCTTTAACCTACCTCTTATACCTGCTGCTCTTCCCGCCCCTCCCAACCTCCAAACCGCTAGCCCGAAAATACGATCCCGAGGTCTACAACTGGCTCCCTGCCACTCATTCTCCTGTCCTGCTATACAAGAAATATACAGCGAAGGAGCTTAGTGTGTACGATGGGAAAGGCGGCGGACGGATATGCCTTGCGATCTTGAGAGTGGGTCGGGATTTGAAGATTGAGAAGGCGGGGGAGAGGACGGTGTTTGATGTCACCTCGGGAAGGGGATTTTATGGGCCTAGTGAGTGGACGAGTAGGTCAATGGTGGGTGATGGGCTGATCAGCCGGGATAGATGGGATGTATGGGAATTTTGCAGGGAGAGACGCTTCGAGGGGGATGGCGAAACAGTCTTTTGACGAGGGTGAGTCTGGCCTCCTTCCTTTTCCGGTCCAATGAGCTGGCTTCCGTGGCTGATGATGGTGATGGTCTGTAGATATGCTCACGGCGATCGACAAACCTCTGGATTCGCTGACCGACCTTACGCCAGCCGAAGTGTACGTCCTTTGGTCATCCTCTTACATCCCATCCCATTGTCCATCGCTGCCTTGATGCGGAAGAATGATGGGAGTGCTGACTCGCGTCGCAGAGACAACATGAAAGGCTGGCACGAGCACTTTGATCGGAAATACATCGTCTGCGGGGAGTTGGTCGAGCCTGGCGAGGGGGACTAGGGTTGCAGCTGTCATGCAGACTCGTTCCACATGGCATCCCATTCATGCCCATCCATTTGCTGAGGACAGGGGTTCACACATTCTGAATCATGGCTGGTATGCTCACGCTCATCAGCTGAATCGGCCATCATTCCACCAACATCCCCTCTTTCAACCACGAATGAATCCTTCGGCTTACAACACCTCCTTCTCCTTCAAATATCTCAGAGCCAGTCCCCGTCGAATCTTCATCATCCTAGCTCGTCATTCCGAAAAAAAAGTCTGAGCGCGCTGGGGGTTGATCCCAGGTCCCCGGTGCGACGGGGAGTGCTCCCCGTCGATCCCCTATACGAGGCAGACGGATATCGAGAGTGGGTGTAAGACCGGCGCGTTGACCACTTCGCTACACGCCCCTCTCTCCTGACCCCTGACAACGAGAGGAAAGAGAGGAGATCAGCGAACACGCTGTTCGGGGGAAAGCGAGGACTGAGATGCCTCGTGTGGTTGCGACGCGCCGATCTCTTCCTCGTTGATCGCTTCCGCGCGGTTGACCGTTTCCAGATGACGATGATGACGGGCCCCCATCCGGTCCTCACCACATGTAAGTAGCACGACGAATCAGCATCTTCACCAACGATCCGCACCAGAAAGCTCCACATTCCGTCGGTCTTTCCACCACCTTTCCTCTCCTCTCCGCGATCCACGACCTCCAAAACCGTCAATCTCCAAACAGCCATTCAAAAAGCAACACAAAAGAACCGCGCCCAGGAGAATTCGAATCCGCGACCTCCCCATTTGACCCCCTCTTCGACCCGAGGCACCACCCAGTGGCGGACGACAACGGGCGAAGTAGGGTTGGTCACGAGGCGCTCTACCACTGAGCTATGGGCACATCCTGGGGATCGTGTACGCTTATTAGATGGTATTATGTGTTGAGAGGGAATGGGGTCGAGGGAGAAGGGTGTTTTCGGAGACGGGGAAGGGAAAGGGGTGAAGGGAATGGGGTGCGTCTATCTTATGGGATCCTTTAGGTCAACGTACCGTATCCGATGACGTCCTCGGCTATCTGGATAGCGGTCCCGAGAGGATGTCATCCTGTGCCTCTTGGTCTACCTAATCATGGCCGCCGAAAGGGACGTCTATAGATGCTTCAGATAGAGGGTTGAGGACGCCACGTGGGACTTCCGTCGGAAAGGGGGAGTGTCCGGGCGCATCTTTCTTCATCTTTCTTCCTTGATACTACCATCATGTGTCTGCCCTGCTTTTGCCTATGATGCACGAAAGGTCAACCATAGAATTCGCGTGCCTGAGGTATCGCTAGGAAGTAATACCTTGCTCGCAACTCTACACCCCTCGGCATGACGATGCTTTCCCCTTACCCCCCATCAGGCCGCTTTCAATAGGAGTCGAAGTCCGTCTTTCCCATCACTCAACGAGGCCTGATTAGTAGCTGCCTCGCCCGCCTCGCATTGAGACGTGCGAGGCGGGCGAGGCTGCATGCCCGCAGGCCTCGATACGGGCGATTCTATGGAGATGCTTTAACCGCTAACCTATGGTCCCGCTTTGGATGTATTATAGGTGTTTGCGACCTCAAGTACTCGATTGCAAGACTGGCAACGCGCATTGCACGGAGATAGCGGGTTTTTCGGCTCGGGTGGCGATTGGGAAACCGTACGTGGGTGGTCAGCTTAGATGCCGTGCGCTGGTGAATTCAAGCTTCTCAACCCGCCTGCATTCCAGGGACGTAAAGGACTGGAAGACCTATAACGAAGACAGTAGGACGTGTCATGACTTACCATCAGCACTCAGCCTCCGGTAATCCCGCGTATGCGAGTATCACAAATCCCCTTGCGATCAGGTCGTTGCTGAGCTCAGCCCTATCTCGATCGTAATCCGTTCTTGATAGGCTATAAATATTTGATAAGGCGGTGATATGAGGTATATGCCCCAGGAAGATGACTGGGGCGACAGGGAACAGAAGTATGCGGATCGTTTCATGTGGCGATCCCTTTGTCCGTCTTCACGGCCAGCTACCGTATTCTCTCGTTCGATGCAGATTCAGACCAATTGAAGCTGTCAGTGCAATACTGCGTCGATGGGTCAAAACAATTTTGAGCCCAGAGGTGTTTGAAACCCCGTGTTCCCCACTAGGTCCCCTGCCGTTTCACCATCAACAATATTGATATACTTAAATGACTGGCCGTTTCACCATCAACTATATTGATATACTTACTGTCACCGCCTGTTTCACGGGCCAGCGGCTCTCCCAGCTTTTCCACCCGCCGGGGTTTTCCTTGGTGGTCCTTTGGCGACGCTTGCAACAACTAAGCTATGGGGCTGTGAGACCTCTCGTCTTGGAAAGGATAAAGCAAGCATTTCATCCGCTCGGTGAGGTATGATGTACCATCGCGGATTGTATCGCTTGTCACAGGTGAGGAGCTTGCGGGTAGATCATGTCATGCGTCGCTCTGCTCTCCGTCTGAAGCCATCGATCGGGTTCAGCATAGCACTCCTCACATCTGTATAAGCCAGATAATCAGCAACGTGAGCGCGCCCGAGGGAAGTCGAATCCCCGTCTTCGTCCGTTATACACAACCCTCCGGAGGGGACACCGCCTCCCCTCCGCGGGATACAACCGAGACCCTTTCGACATCCGTGATAGGCTTCGGAGACTCTCTGAACCACTGAGCTACGAGGGCTGTTCGAAAGCATGTCAAAATCTGGGTTATCAATCGGTGTGAACTGCTCGGTATCCAAGTACGAGTGCTGCGAGTGAATGTTCTGCAACATTTGAGACCCAGATATCCTATGAGAGGCACAAGTACTATGTGCTCACTACAATAAGTCCATCGCCGTACCTTTTATTGTGACGTGTTTGATCATCTCTCAACAATTTCGGAAATAGCTTTGCCACCCAATTCGTATCGATTCTATCCTTTCATCTCATCCATCCTTCGTATTCATCCCCTACTACACCCACTACGGCTACCACATATCCTATCTTTCTAGACACATTCATCTCACAATGGGACTCTTTGGCTCATCCGACCCTACAAAGCAGACCGAGAAGGTCTTGGCGCAGGGTGAGTCTTGATCACCATACGCGTTCCGAGATTTCCGGATCGCCTCCTACCTCACAGCGACTTTTGCTTGGCTCATGCTGATGTTTCAATCATGTAGAGGCCAAGACCGAGGAGAAGCAGCTGAAACAAGCGATCAAGGACCTCTCGAATGCGGAGAAGCAGGAGGCCCACGCTGCTAAGGCAGAGCACCATGCGCACTCGGTGAGTCGACGCCAGGCTCGGGTTGATTGTAGATTGCGTGAAGCTGATCATATCACAGTCCCACGACAAGATGGCGAAGGAGGAGCAGAAGCTTTCGGCTGAGCTGCACAAGGTCACAGCTAGTGAGTGCCTTCCCACTTCTCCCTTCGCGGTGTTTCCCATCTTCCGGGCCCTATCCTACATACTGTTAAGCTGCACTTCGATCCTACTCCGCGTTTCGCTTTTCTGACAGTCTTTGCATACCTCTCCTTTGTCGTTACTCTCTTAGATTGCATCGGGACTGCGGGACATCAGCTGACGATGCGCCAGAGCACGACTCGGCCATCTCGAATCAAAATGCCGCGGCGAAGGATATCAACACCAAGACGTCCGAGCATCAACGGATCGCGCAGGAGCTAGAGCGAAAACGGGCGGCCCTGAACAACATACAGCACAAGGTTCGCATCTCGTCCATCTCTCTTCCGCATTATGCACTGATAGGTCACCAGCACCAAGCGAATGAGGGTACCCGCGAGCAGAAGTTGAATGAGTTACATGCGCCTCATGAAACTGGCGTAGGCGCCGGGGCCGGGACGAACGGCGCTGCTGGAGCTGGAGATGTCGGGACCGGCGCAGGGATGGCCCATCACGGCACCGGTGTCGGCCAGACTGGCGCTGGTATGGCCCAACACGACGCCACTATGGGACAATCCGGAGCCGGCATGGCCAAGACCCGAATGCCGATGGGACCCGACAACGGACTCGGTCAACCCGAACTTTCGATGGGGGCGCCGCACTATCCCAATGCGCTGGCGGGAGGTACTGGGATGGGGCAGGCGCCGATGGGCAATGGGCAGATGGCAGCGAATGCTGTAAAGCGGATGTGAGCGGAAGGCGGTGTAAGGCCAGCTTGGATCGATCGGATTGAGAGGGATATGTAGGTGGGGATAGCCTTGATATAATGCTAGTATCGTCGTGAGCCGCTGGTAGAGCCAAAATGCGCACCAGGAGCAGGGAAGCCAATCTAAAGGGTGTCGGAAAATTTAGCTGGTCCTGTCCGAACGACGAGCCTACTATGGCAGATCCTCTAAAAAAGGAGCTAGTTCAGTGTCGCAACCTTCGGACACACTCCCTTCTGTCTTCCTTTGCAAATCCCTAGGGGACTGCTGTGAATACGCTACACATGAGGTCACGTTCAAACCACCATGAAGTAGTGTATTCTTGACAGTCCCATCAATACGATCAAAAACGATCGTTGTGCTAGCCCTAAAGCGAGACGGTACCCTTCGCCTCGCCGATCCCATCCAGTCCCAATTATAGCTCAGGAAAGCACGATTGGGGCCATACCTCACCTCTTGTACTCTGACGATGCCAGCTGATCATTGACTCCAGTGATTGGTGCTCTTGCCGGTATAGCCTTCATATTCATTCGTCAAGTGCTGGTGTTTCTTCCAACACTGCAATAACTAGCCATCCACGGTGACCCGGCATGTTGGAGGGCTCGGTTAAGGTCTTTGAGAATGCGGGTAGTTGAAGTTTTCATTCCGCTCATTGATCTTATGTCTATGCATTCCCATAACTTACAGCAATACATGCATTGGATTCAGGCTGAGCGGGAGTCATGTCGACGGCGGTGAATATCCCGCCGAAGAAGCTCATCCGTCAGACAGATCTTCTTGCCTCGGTCGACCACTGCTGATCGAGGGTGGACTTAGCTCTCCCTTTCTTCTACACATTCACCGCCGGAGCTGTAGCAGGTGCTTATCCTCATTCCGTGATCCATCTCAGCTGACAGGAACGTCAGGATGTACCGAGCTGCTCGTACGCGCCGCCGTACACACCAAGATCGAAACTTCCGCTGATCAAAGTCCTCCTGATCCTGAACCATTCGCCTACTCCTCCTACTCCGCCAACTCCCTACCCTGCACCGCCCGGTCGTGACTCGTGGCCCCGAACGCTCATATAGCTCCTCTACCCGTTGGACGTCGTCAAGACGCGGCAACAATTGGAGACGAGTGACCGCGGTTTGGGCATGGCGCAGCTGTTCCGGAGTATAGTCGTGAACGAGGGGTAAGTGTTCTAGCGTTTCATCATAACAGTTACACATGGGACACAATTCAGGTGTGACAGCTGATTGCTGGTCTATTCCAGTGCTGCACGACTGTATAGAGGGATCGTCCCGCCTTTGATGTTGGAGGTTCCGAAGCGGGCGATCAAATGTACTTGAATGGCTTGGTGCAGCGGGCCGAAGGCTGACAATGGCTACAGTTGCTGCGAACGGTTAGTGAAACCTTCCTCTCGCGTTCTTGCAACGGCGATCCGAAAGGACAAGTGCTGACGCTTTCACAGGCTGGTGGGGCGCCCTCTTCACCTCCAACGGCCAAAAGAAGAACACCCAATCCCTCGCGATCCTCACCGGGTGTTTCGCCGGAGCGACCGAGTCCGTCGTCGTCACGCCATTCGAGCTGGTCAAGATCCGATTACAAGATAAGAGTTCGACGTTCAAGGGTCCTCTGGACGTGGTTCGGCACTCGTTCAGAACGTCTGGTCCTCTTGGGTGGGTTTCCCCGCGGATAAGGTGGACGAAGTGTTAATGTGGTCGGGAAGGCTGTATCAGGGGATGGAGAGTACGTTCTGGAGACATTGGTGGTGGAATGGCGGGTACTTCGGCGCGATATACGGCGTCAAGGGGCTTCTACCGAAAGCTACGGTACGCTTTTTCACCCTTTGCAGCGGGTCATGGGTAATGCGGGACAGACGAAACAAGGGGAGCTGGGCAATAATCTCTTGGCTGGGACTGTAGGCGGGTTCGTGGGGACGACCCTGAATACACCTTGTACTTTTGTGCAAACTGAGAAGAAGACAAAGTTGATCAGCGCAGTCGATGTGGTGAAATCACGAGTCCAGCTCAAGGGGACAGGCGAATGGTACGCTCCATTCTTGTGCCTAGGACAGAGTTGACATGAGGCAGGTCGTACCCCGCGCTAGTGAATATAGTCCGGGCAGAGGGGTTGAGAGGGATATACAAAGGTAAGTCATTATGACTGACATGACTGACGAGGACAGGTTACGCGCCAAAAGTGTTGCGGCTGGCACCGGGCGGAGGAGTCTTGCTGCTCGGTTAGTGGACTCTTAGGGTATCGCTGATGAGTTACAGTCGTCGAGGCTCTGTCTACTGTTTTCCGGAATTATCTAGGACCGCCCTTTACATAATACTTCGACTGAAATTACTCCGACACGGGTATCACTGACCTGAGATTCCTCTGAGGCTGGTGACTGATTGTGCGTTGCCGGTCCCCTGACGTTTGTCGATCAGATACCATAATCGTTCTAACGAATGTGTTCGCATGAAGATCTGATTTCATCATGCGATGATATCCTTAGGCGCAGGGACAGACACTGATGAGGAGCACGTGCGTGAAACGGTTCAGGAGGCCGCGAAAGACATGGATGAGAATGGCGACACCAAGATGGCTGGCGAGAGTGAACATGAAGCAGAACAGTCAAAGCTGTGCCAGATCATGCGAAGAGCTAATTGCCGGGTGAGCACCGGGTATAGACGCGAGCTCGGGGACGATGAGGACGAGCAATTCGGCGCATCATCGAAGCTCCGCAGCAGTCGCACGGAGATGGGTATGTATCATCGGTGGCATCTGACTACCTGAATGTCCTGCCGAGGAAATGCCTTGTATATCTTATGTCCTGCCGAGGAAATGACTTGTATATCTTAATTCATTGACTCATATGGGAGGATCCTGTCGGCCGTGCACTCCCGGTCAATCTGATGGCGAACACTCAAGTGGGTATCATCGCCTCGTTGGGCACCATTGATACTCCATCGTCCTCCTCGCTCAATTTCACGTTGAGGCTATCTAGCGGACGCAAGGGGGTCAGCGACGAGCGGAGATTCAGGTGAGGCATATGGCAGGGGGAGACTGGCAGTAGTTCCCGAGCGCCGTCGTCGAGGATAGTTAGGATAGCCCGCCTTCTCCTCGCCTGGTATCATTTATTCATCAGCTTGGACCAGGGAGCGAACGAGGGGAATCAGACCAGAAGAATCGGTGACTCGACGGAAAGTGGGTGGCTCGTCATCGTTCTCATCGTGCACAGCGGTGGGATCCAAATCGTTCATCTGCCGTTTCGACGTGGCTGATACCTGGGATGCCGAGCTGTCACGTGCAGCTCGATGCTCTCTCCCACGAAACCTCCCGTAATCGATCCTATTGCTTCCTTGGCGTATACGCACTTGATGGATGGTCGGTCACTACGCCTCATATGCTCACGGATACAATGGTCAGGATGAGAACGGTAAGAAGCTCGCCAAGCAGGCTCGGAAACTCGATATCCACCCTTTGCCACCATCGCCTTTTCTTCCCCACTGTCAACTGGGTCATCACAGTTTCAATCTGTACGGACCGCCACGCTACGTCGTCCTCTCACTCAAGCAACCCAGATTCCGAATCATTGGCCGAAACTATCAAAGAGCTAGACCGCTACGGATCCAAGCCTCTCTGGCGAAAATGAGTATAGGTACTGGGATTGTCATGATCGTTTACGCGTGAATATGTAGAGCTAAGCTAGGCGGAGGTGCATCATATCAAGTATAGGACAAAAGCAATGATCCCCCGAGAGAGGATTCCGCGGAACCGAGCGCGGGCCACGTGGTGGACATAACGCTAAAGTGCCGTTCTTGGGCTGAAGACGAAAGCGTCAAAGCAAAGCGAGGACGTAAACAGGCGGTTCCCCTCCCTATCGAATTGCATTTCTGTATAAAACATAAAGGGCATAGACGCCAAGCTAGACTAGGACCAAGGTGGGCGTGAATGTGAATCAGGGAGGACGGCATCGATCAAAGCGAGAGATCGGGGAAACCCCTTATTTGTGGTTCCTTGTGGTACCGAATCCGGCAGAACGGCCCGCCTTTCCGCAAGATCTCGACCCGATCACATGCCGATGACGACATGCGGCAGGTGATCTCACCTTGGCCCCGCTGACTTGCGTTGTTCTTTCTATTTCCGGCATGTCGGCAAGCATCGAGATCGAAAGGATTCCGATCCGCTATGACCCAAACCTCGACTATCGATTCTTTACCCAAACAAACCAAAAATCATCAACATCATGTTGACCACCCTCGCCACCCTCCTCCTCGCAGGCTCGGCTCTCGCCAGCCCGATCTTGACTTCGTCAAAATGGAAGCGCGCGGCGCTCAACGACATGGACTTCCAGATCATCAACCTCGCGCGGAATCTCGAGTCGCTCGGTTTGTACAACCTCCCACCGTTCGAGAATTGAGCTGACGAGACTGTTGAAAGAGTTGAACCTGTGGAACCAAGGTCTCCAGAACTTTACCGACGCGGAGTTTGACGCCGCTGGATTCACCGGATTTGGGGAGTACCTCAAGCTTTTCCGTGATCAGGAGATCGTTCATTTCACCGTCCTCAAGCGGGTCCTTCCTCACCTTGACTGAAACCCCGGCTGACACGGTGTAGCGAGGCGGCAGGCGGCGGCTTTACCAACTGCACCTACACCTTCCCGATCACCAACGTGACCGAGCTCATCAGTGTCGGACAAGTCATCACCACCGTTGGCGAAGGCGCTTTTGTTGGTGCCCTCGGCAGTGAGTCGACAGTCCCACCATCTCAATTCGACATTCAACTAAAGGTGGGGTGGGTAGACCTGACCAGCTCGTCTGCTCGAATGACCGGCGGTGAGATCATCGGGAATGAAGCGCGTCAGGTGAGTCACTTTCACCTCTTACTACAGAGCCTATCCGCTGATTGGGTTCCCAGAACTCGCTCCTTCGCCAATACGCCGGACTCGACTATTTCAACGCCGTGAACCTCGACACACCCCTCACCGCTTCGCAAGCCTACTCCCTCGCTTACCCCTTCTTGGACTGCCCGAGCTCGAACGCGCCAATCGCGTTCCACTTGATCCCCCCGATCGTCGCGGCGTTCCAGAATGGAGACACCCCGCACTCTCCCGGTGATGTTGTCGACATCTCTTGGGATGCCAACAAGATCTGCTTCGGGGACGACGTGCACATCCAGTTCCTTGGCGATATGTATTCGATCGCCAGCCCGCTCACCCAGACCGGCACCGGCAAGGGCACGACCAAGCTCCCCAAGAACATCAACGGCACTGTCATTTTGAGTGCGACCAATTTTGAGGGAGGTGGACCCATCCCCGATCTGCAGAACTTTGGAAGTAAGTCCAACATACACTGCTCGCGCTGACGAAGGAAGTCGGGTATGCAATTGTCGCATAGTAAGGTCAACATCCGATCGAGAGATGGACAGTGAGGTAGGAGATGTATCGCAGCTCGCAGCTCAAGCTCTTACTTGTTGCAATTTAAAATATAATCGCAGTGATTGCTTGAAAGGAGTGCACATCATCGTGGAACGAGTCGAATGATGCAGTCGTCTGACTTTGCAACTTAATGAGTTCAACGGAGCCTGGTGCATCGATCCTTGAATAATTCGATTCAACAGACGTGTCGTCGGCCGATCTTGTCGATCGAAACATGCATAAAAGAAACATTGGCCATAAAATCTGGCGCGTCAAATGAAGTGGAAAAGTGTCACGAAGGTTTTGGTGCGGATTTGATCAGCAACATGGTTGAGAATGCTGGGATCGAGCTAGTCTTGCTGTTGGAAACCAGGCAGTCTTATGACTGATGGCATGAGGCCAGAGGACTGGTCAACCGCTGCGCAACAAACACTGACATTGGTTGAGGGCTTACCACCAATTCTATATTCAACGCATCTGTGGACTGTTGGCGTGGTTCAGAGCTGTAGCCGCGGCACGGGAGCAGATTCCTCGTTCAAAGTTGCGTAACGGGAGCAAAATCCATGGATCGACACAAGCGTGGTCTCGATTTTCTATGCATGCTCTTCCAGTTCTTCCGTCGAGATTTTCTCATGCCTACCATGGGACCTCGCTCCAGCGTATAGATACAGAGCACAGCATGATCGAAGCCATACATATGCACTCGACAAGGACAGCAGGCACCGTGCAAGAGTGAATATGAGAGGCAAGGCAGAGTGATAGTGGACATGCGACACCAACAAGCAACAGGCACAGATTGTGAAGGATTAGATGGCCGTTCAGTACAGCAGGATAGTGGGAAATGATACGAGTCATACAGAATCATGGAACCTTCGTGAGACCTATGATCCTGTTAGTGAAAACGAGGGGATGTGACGGAAACGACCCGCATTGTTTCTTCGTTGCTATCGACCTCCGACGATATTTACCTCGTGACTTCCTTGGGTCTACGCTGGTGGGATGTCCTGAGAGCGAGACAGGTATCTGAATTGCCCGTCGGGTCGGACTTCATCTCCTACCCCCTGAAGCGATGGTGATGGATTCTATGCGGTCGTCCTGATTTGCAGCGCTTGCTCGTTCATGGTATATACAGTCGAGTCGGGCTGCAGGATGACCTGCCAGTGTCCGATAGACAGAAGGACTGACTGATATGCGTCGGTCTCGTCCACCATGCCTGCCCGTCGAGTTTTCGGTGCCGTTGACCCCAGCCAGGTGTGTGATCATCGAGTGGCACACGGCTGGCACCCGTGTGGCACACCGTGCGCATCGTGAAGCTTCACGTCGTTTCAGGGTGGCTGACCTAAGAAGCTCAAGACGGTCAATCAGGTGAGTGTTCGGAGTGCTTTAGACTGTGACTGACGTACTCAGGCTTTCTTCGCCCCAAAGGTACGTGCGAATTTGGATTCCCACACCGCATCCGACCATCCGGGACCTTTGAGTCGACTAGACACCTCAACATCACTTGATGAGACGGAAATGGAATGACCGTGATGTCAGGGAGAGTGAGGCGTACAAGGAGGAGACGGCAGCTCCTGGAATCTCGAGCTTGACCTGCGCTAAGATGTGCAGGCAAACGCTCCTTGCGTCCCAAACGCGGGTGCATCCTCGAACCCCTTCACCCTCTCGTCGAGTCCCGCCCCGTCCCACCACAATGAGCGCCTACCCGGTCCTTCTCACACAGCCGCATCCCCACCGGCACTCTCGCCAAATACACCTTCCCTTGGTCCGCCATGTCTCTCGAATCCGTGTTCAACATCTTCGTCCCTCTCTCCGTCTCGCGATGTCACTCTCATCCTGTCCGACCCACCCCCGCCGGAAGTCGACGAGTCTAGCGCTGCTCAAGGCAGTAGCAGCACTGCTACTGCTCGACTTCACGACGTCAGGTGTGGTATTTCGCGGACCGTCGTACGGGATGACGACTTGTCGACAACAATCAGTCGACTTCACATCATGGCAGCGACTCGAGTAATGCATGATGCGCGCAATCCGTCAAACAGCCTGCAGGGGTCCAAAATCCGAGGTATCGCGTCGAATCAAAATAAGATCCTGAATGCTTTAGGCGATGATCGATTTGAGCGACTCTTCATTGACTCAGCGGAAAGAGACGCTCTTCCCATCAAGGACGAGATCAGGGCGAAGGGCAGGGTTTCGCGAGAAGCGATCAGCAAGATCCTTGCATCTCCAGCATGAGTTCGGTATCGGGACGGAGGGGCGTCCTTGAAGCCAGGTGTATATCTGGACTTGGGAGTTCAGTCAAGAAATCGCCGGGCGCGATCAGGGTTATCATGGGTCGTCAGATACAGAAGGGAAGCTATTCGCCTTGGCGAAACGAGTCTTCATTCAACATGAGATGGCGTCTGCGCGGGCGAAACGGGCCGAATGCGCAAACACGGATCATCATCGTATCGGGTACAAACCGGCTGGATCGCACTATTCTGTGTTTGTGGCGAGGTCGACGACTGAGCAACTCTCTACGATTTTGGGAGCGCAAGGACTGGCATCGACACAATCACTTCGAGTGGCGTTGATTCAACTCGTGGAACAGGCTTGGATGCTACTTTCCGATTTCCACTTCGACATGTCCCTCGCAGACACGCCATCAGACACGGTCTCATGGTCCCCAATCTTTCGTTCCGACCCCATCGTCAAGCAGTCCTTACCGGTGGTCCATCGGCCTGTTCTTTCACCGCAGGGACAGCCAGAGAAGCATCAATCAAGGGTCATGCAACGTTGAGCGCGAAATTCGCGCCACTCCAAGACGAATCAGGATGAGAACGGCGTACAATAGCGACAAGTTGGCGGATGGCATTCTTCTGCAGGTCCAATACTCATTTCTGTCAGGTGGAGCGAAAAGCAAAGTGGACTCAGCGCAAGAGGAAGGCGTCAACGTCGAAGTGGCAGACTGGGATCACAACGGTTCCTCTTTCCGTACATGAAGTTTTCAGCGCTGATAAGGAATGATTGAAACAGCTCAAGGTCCTACGAACTACAATGTCCTCTCCAGCATCACCGATGATTGCCGAAAGCGCCTGAAGGCATGCGCTACCGCTAATCCGGTGCATGATCGCATCAATCTGATCAAGAAATCACCTGGTATTCGGCGTGCGCCATATAGCTCTTGAGAGCGACACGACCTATTTCTGGCAGCTGGCTCTGGGAGGAGGTGATTGGGATGAGGATCTAGCTAGGATCGAAGCACGCGCGACCGTTGGAGGGCCGGTTCTATGGACGTTGGACAGAGCCAGCCCGAGAAATCAATATGGGAGGCTTCGTCGGGGAGAGGTGCAAGGGGCATGGGCAGCAGGTCCCAAACGACTCGGCGTGGAGGAGAGGTTCCGTACATGATATAGGTACTTAATTTACCCTTGCTTAGGGCTCAATCATGTATTGCCATGGTTACTACAGGAACCGATACAACCCGAAATCGATCCACCAATCCCTATGCCTCCCCATCCTCGTCCTCTTCCTCCACCCTTTTCGCCCCCATCTTAACCTTCATATCCACCTCCCTGATCCCCAACCCAGCAAGGAGGTACACAACAGACAGCACGATGAAGACCAGGAAAACCGCGTGGATCGCATGTTGGTAGGATGCTATTGCGGCGGCTTTGAGGAGGGGAGGAAGGTCACGGATCGATGCGGAGGAGCGGCGGATGGAGGTAATTATCTGAGAGTTGATCAGTGAAGCTCGTACTATGCCAACGCGGAGAATGAATGGGTGGAATAAATCCCGGGGCGGGTAGATGTCGGGAGACAACTCACGTCGTCAGCGTCGGGCCCGGTGATTCGCGTGACCAGCTCTTTTTGGAGTACCGCCTGGGTCAAAGCGCCCGATAGCGCGACGCCGACGACCTGTCCGATCGTCCGAGAGACATATGAACTACGTAAAGCATCAGCATTGTATACGTCAAAGGCTGTGGGGATTCACGTGAAGTCGCAACAGCTACGTGATCGCGACCGACATCGCCGATGAGAGCGACGACAGTAAGCGTCGTAACGCTCCCCATCGCGAAGTTCCCCAAAGTCATATTCGTCCACAAATTAAACCTGACTCCTATCAGCTGGTCCAATAGACTAGGGGTATCTCTCACTCTGAGGTATTCTGGTCCCATCTCTTGAGAGCAGGATGGCCGACACCAAGCCGAGGGTACCGGCGATCGTGTTCAGCCAGTAGTACTTGCCCGTATGCCGGACGTAAAACCCGCAGGCGAGGGAACCGGTGATTCCGATGACGGAGTTGGGGATGAGGTGACGGCCGGCGTTTGAGGCGGTCATTTGACGGACGACGGTGAAGAAGAGGGGGAGGGTGTAGAGCTGCGAGCGCGAGCGTCAGCGAGCGGTCGCGCCTTTATTCGACTCGACCTGGGAGCATGCGGAGGAGAGGAGCAGGAAGGTAGACGGGCTCGGGGAAAAGGCGATACTGAATTAGGTCGAGGGGTAATACGAAACTGTGTCTGGGGCGAAGGCGGACTCACCGTCCCAAAGGTCACAATGGAAAGCACGAAGTTGTTAACCGGAACTGAAATCGGCGTCTGTTGTTCCAACAGCTCAAACAGCATAACAGGCTCCGCCGCCCACTTCAGTTCCACAAACAGAAACACCACGAGCAACACCGAGCTCGTCGCGTACAGTCCTAGCAATGTCGGGCTGGTCCAATCGTACGCGTCGACGGAGGTGTAGTTCGTCTTGAGCGAAATGGCGATCAGTGCCGCACCGACCCATCCGGCGAGGAGGAAGCATCCTAGGAAATCGATTCGCTTGAACGCTTGGAAGGGGGACTGCTTGCTGCGCGGGGTGACGGTGTCGGAGTTGGAGGGGATGGTGTAGGAGCCTTTAAGGGAGACCATGACCAGGCCGAGGGTGATCAAGGGGAACTGGGACGCGTCAGCAAGGGGTGTTGCCGGAGTGGGAGGGGGTAGACCTGGATGTAGAATGCCCAGCGCCAGCCGAGAGAGTCGTGGATGATCCCGCCGAGAGGTGCACCGAGACTGTGATATTCAGCCAAGGTCCCGATCCGTTCGCATCTGGTGGGAGAGCTCACCCTGTACCGAGACCGAACATGATGTTCCCGTAGCCCTGGAAGATGCCGCGATGTGTCCTGCATTCTCATGAGACCTGCGATTCTGAAGGGAGGCTTCGCTTTGACGAAACGATTCGCTCACATCGGCACGATATCGCTCATCACTACGCTCCCGACTAGGTCGATCAGACCGGTATCCGAAATAGCAACGATGACGAACCCACCCGTCGAGATCCCACCTCCTCCGATCCCGGTGAATGCCCGAGCTGCGATGAGAAACCACATGCTTGGCGCAGCAGCGCATGATAGATTCCCGATTGCTGCATCAGTCAGCTGCGGTCGAACGACACAACGGGTAGAGAGCTCACCGAAGATGCTCAACGCGAGGATCATAGACGGTTGCCTCCCGATGATATCGCACAGCCTCCCGTAGATCGGGGTGAAGCAGCACACGGATAGCATACTACGAGCGAAGCGACCTCAGCATCAGCATCACCTCCCCTGTCTGACTCGAATACGAGAAGGAACCCACTAGGGAAGTCCCGAGCCAAGAGCTGAGGTTCGTCGCTTGATAACTCGACGAGATCGGTCCAAGCAGCGTCGCGACTATCCCCGTTAGCCCCGACTCCGCCCTCCTCAATGTCATGCGATAAGGCCAGGGGTGGTAGGAGAAGGGACATACCGACAGTCCCATCAAAGGCATTCAAGAAAGCACTGAACCATATCGATACACACTGTCCAACCCGTCAGTACCCCTCCCTGACGGCACGAGGCGATGGGGGCCTTACCAGGATATAGAATGTCGTCGGATCCAGACCGGCGAGGTTGAAGTGCTTCTCTTGAGGTTCATGGGCGATCGTCGAGCTGGGTGACGGGAGGGTGTTGTAGCGTGCTGCGTCGGATTGAGAGGAAAGGAGAGGGGCGCGTTCGACGG
>JAABUW010005254.1_pt1 | contig 16966 bp, 13 predicted proteins | sample 5560081 | NCBI WGS metagenome assembly JAABUW01 (sample SAMN10711882, study PRJNA513363) | rock metagenome | isolation source: Antarctica rocks | place: Antarctica: Victoria Land, Knobhead sud | reverse complement strand
CGACGCCCGCGGACTGGCCGGGCGGCTCTCACTCGGCGGCCTCGCGGCGCTCCAGCGTCGTGCCCGTCTGGTGATCGCGACGGACAGCGGCGCGCTCCACCTGGCGGCCGCGGTCGGCACGCCGGTCGTCGGCCTCTATGGGCCAGCCGACCCGGTCGAGTTCGGACCCTGGTGCCCGCCAGAACGCCAGCGGATCGTCCGGGTGCAACTGCCGTGCAGTCCGTGCCGCACCCTCATTGATCCGCCCTGCGGCGCGACGAGAGAACCGGCCTGCGTCACCGCCATCACGGTTGACGCCGTGCTCGCCGCTGCCGCCGGTCGCCTCGACGCTCGACCGGCGCCGGGTCGGCACGGACTGCACGCTGGATGAGCCGCGTGCGCACGATGGAGGAAGCGATGGGAGAGCACGACGAGGTCCCGGTATCCGGCGCGCTCGTTCAGGCCGATCAGCCGTGGGGCGACGCCGCGCTGGCGCGCCTCTATGACGCGTTTCCGTTCACGGCCGACTTGCCACTCTATCGCGATCTCGCGGCTGCCGAAGGTGGCCGGGTGCTGGAAGTGGCCTGCGGCAGCGGGCGCGTGCTCGTCCCGCTCGTGCGGGCGGGCCACCAGGTGGTCGGCGTGGACGCCTCGCCGCATATGCTGGCGCTGGCGCACGACAAGCTCGCGGTGGCCGGCCCGGCGGTGGTGGCCCGTGCCCGGCTGGTTCAGGGCGATATGCGCTCCTTCGCCCTCGACGGCGAGGAGGGTGCGCCGTTCGCCCTGGCGATTGTCGCCGTCAAGAGCTTCGCTTACCTGATTGACCGGGACGCGCAACTCAGGACACTCGCCACCATCGGCGCCCACCTGCGCCCGGGCGGTCTGCTGGCGCTCGATTTCCTGCATCCCGCTCCGACGTGGCTCCTCGAGCCTCCGGGCAGCCTCCGCCAGGATCTCGTCCAGCATGTGCCGGAATGGGGCGTGACCGTGGCGCGCACCGAGACGGTGGTCAGCACCGATCTCGCCACCCAGGTCCGCGTGATTCGCTCCGTCTACGAGGTCGTGACGGACGCGGGCGCGGTAACGAAGCGCTTCGTGGAGTGGCCATTCCGCTACATCTACCGTTTTGAGGCCGAGCATCTGCTGGAACGCGCCGGTTTCCAGGTCGAGGCAGTGTATGGGGGCTACCGGCGCGAGCCATTCGCTTCCGACTCGCGCGTCATGCTCTTCCTCGCGCGCCGCCGCGTGTAACGGAGTGGGCGATCATTCCTCTCCCACCGCTTCCCGCACCGCCGCGAAGAACCGTGCCGCTGATTCACTCCAGGTTGGCCGCGCCAGCGCTCGCTGCCGGGCGGCCTCGCCCAGTCGTCGCCGCAGCGCCGCATCACCGGCCAGCCGTGCGAGCGCCGCGGTCAGTCCGGCCAGGTCGCCCGGGGACGCCAGCACTCCTTCCCGTCCGTCCTCGGCCAGGTAGGGCAAGTTGCCGGCCCGCCAGCCCACCACCGGCAGCCCCGCCGCCATCGCCTCGCCGTAGACCGTGCCGTACGGCTCCTTGACGCTCGGCAGGACGAAGACATCCGCGGCGTGGTAGAGTGCCGCGATCGCTTCGCGTGGCAGCGGGCCATGGGTGACCACCCGTCCGGCGAGGTCGGGCCGGGCGAGGCGCGCGCGCAGCCGCGCGGCGTAGCGCCGGTCGGCGCGCTCGTCACCCGCCAGGTGCAGGGTGCCGGCCGCGGGCGGCAGGCGGGCGAAGGCTTCGAGCAGGTCGTGGATCCCCTTCCGTACAAGCCAATTGCTCACGCACAGGAACGCCGCCTGTCGCCCCTGCCGCAGATCGCCCGGTGGCGGCCCGGTTGTCGCCGCGACATCGCGTCCGGGTGGAATCACCTGGAGCCGGGAGCGGGGCACACCTGCGGTGGACAACTGCTCGGCCAGTGACTCGCTCGCCACGAGCAAGCGGCAGGCTCGCCGGTACGCCAGCCGGTCGAGGCGCGCCTGCACGGCATTCCGCACGGGGCCATGGTCAATCCCGCCGGGTGGTTGGTGGAGCATGCCGATCAGGGGCGCGAACGGCGGCCCAGCGAGCAACGCTGGCGCGAGGAACGCCGCGGCGATACTATCGAGCACCAGCGCCCGCGCACCGAGCGCCTGAGCGCGCCTGAGGATGGCCCGCGCGTCGAACGCCGCCAGGGGAAAGGGGCGGTATGGGAAGGAGACGAAGTCAATCCGGGCATCGTGTGCCGGGGCGAGCTCGGCCAGCCGCCGGTGGTACAGGTAGCCACCGGTCAGGGCGCCCGGATCGCCGAGCGTGAGGAGGGCAATCGCCAGCATGCGCGTCATTCACGTCGCTCCAACACCATTCGGCCCCGATGGTCTGCTCGGCGGTGGTGAGCGGTATCCGCTCGAGCTGGCCCGCGCGCTCGCCGCCGATGTTGACTGCGAGCTCATCACCTTCGGCCCGCACGACCAGCGGTACCGCGAACCCGGCGGGCTGCGGCGGCGGACGCTGCGGGCGCTCACCCACCTCCATGGCCATCCCGCCCACCCGCTGACGGCCGCCTTGCCGGCGGCGCTGTCGGGCGCCGATCTCGTCCATACCCATCATATGCGCAGCGCGCCCAGTCGGCTAGCGGCAGCGACCGCGCGTCTACGCGGCCAGCCCGCTGTCGTGACCGATCACGGCCTCCAGGGGAGCGATTGGGGCGGTCTGCTGCCGCGCCTGTTCGCGCGCTTCCTGACCGTCTCCGCCTATTCCGCGCGCGAACTCGGCGCGCCACCCGCCCGCACGCGGGTGATCTACGGCGGCGCTGATCCGCGGCGCTTCACGCCCGACCCGACAGTTGGGCGGGACGGCATCCTCTTCGTCGGTCGGCTTACCCCGCACAAGGGCGTGGATCGCCTGCTCGCCGCGCTGCCACCCAGCGCGCACCTGCGCATCGTCGGCTCCACGGGCCACGACCCCGACCTGCCGGAGCGCGACTACCCGCGGCTGCTACACCAACTCGCCGCAGGCCGCGCCGTCGACTTCCTGGGGCCGGCGCCCGACCGGGAGCTCCCGGCACTCTACCGTCAGGCGGTGGCGCTGGCGCTGCCCTCGGTCCAACACACCTGCTACGGCCGCGCGATCCGGGTCTCGGAGTTGCTGGGCCTGGTCGCGCTCGAAGCGATGGCCAGTGGCACACCGGTCGTCTGCAGCCGCCTTGGCGGCCTGCCGGAGATCGTCCAGCATGGTGTGACCGGCTTCCTGGTTGAGCCGGGCGATGTGGCTGAACTGCGCGAGCGGCTGGCCGAGCTGCTCGGCAATCCCGCGCTCGCCGCACGCCTCGGCCGGAACGCACGCGAACTGGTTCTGGCGCGCTTCACATGGCGCGCCTGTGCGGAACGCTGCCTGGCCGCCTATGCGGAACTTCTCCGGCCGACCAGTACCGCCGAGGGAGGGGGGCGCTCGGCGGGCGTTTAGCGCGGGTGGTCGTCGGACGCTTCCTGCGTCTCCTCGCTCGGGACCGGTGGCGCGAGCAGGTGGCCCATCTTCTCCCGCTTCGTCCGCAGATACCGGAGATTGGCGGGATTTGGCGACACCTGCAGTGGCACCCGCTCCACGACGGCGAGGCCATGGCGTTCCAGCCCCACGATTTTCGCTGGGTTGTTGGTGAGCAGGCGCACCTGCCGCACGCCGAGGTCATGCAGCATCGCGGCGGCGGGACGGTAGTCGCGCATATCCGCCGGCAGACCGAGGGCCAGATTCGCTTCGACCGTATCATAGCCCTGGTCCTGGAGCGCGTACGCCTGAATCTTCTTCGTCAGACCGATGCCGCGGCCCTCCTGACGGAGGTAGAGGAGCACCCCGCGCCCCTGCTCTTGCAGCACGCGCAGGCTATCGTCGAGTTGCTCGCCGCAATCACAGCGACACGACCCGAAAACATCGCCGGTCAGGCATTCCGAGTGCAGTCGCACCAGGACAGGCGGGCCATCGGCGACGACGCCGACGGTGAGTGCGACGTGTTCCTGGCCACCCGGCGTGCCATAGACCAGCAGCCGGAAGTCGCCGTATCGGGTCGGCAAGTGGGTGTCTGCAACGCGGTGGATCACCGGCGTATTGATGATCGCCCTCCCCTGGTAGGACCATATCAGGTCGCGGGATTGCTCGCTTGGTCTCGCGTCATGACATCGTACAATGTGTCAGCGGGTACGGGAAGTACGAAAACTTCCGCGCTACGTCTGTCTGTTCGCGTATTGGCGAAGGGAGCTGACCACCACTCGGCTGCGGAGTAACGCTGGCATGTGAGCGGTCGCTCCCTTCACTGCAGGCACCTAGTGAGAGGTCTGTGTGGGCCTCTCCCCACAGACCTCTCACCCCCAGCGTAGTGTACATCCGTTCATTCCTTCCCGTGCTAAGGGCGTGAGCAATCGACAGCACGGACCCGACACCGGGCGCCAGGAGCGCTCACGCCACGAACATTCAACAGGCTTTCCCTTGACGGGAAGAGGCGCAGGCCCCGTCCCGATCAGACGGGCGGCGCGGTCAGACGCTCCGTCTCCCGGCCCGTGAACTGCTGCCAGTCGACCGCGAATTGTGCGAGGCCCGCGTCCGTCAGCGGGTGCTTCGCCGCCTGCTGCAGCACCTTGAACAGCACCGTGGCGATGTCCGCCCCCGCCTTCGCCGCCGCGATGATGTCGCGCGGGCTGCGGATGCTCGCCGCAAGCACCAGTGTCGGCAGTTGATGCTGGCGGTAAATCTCCACCGTGTCCCGCACCACCTGCATGCCGTCCACCGCGATGTCATCGAGCCGCCCGACGAACGGGCTGATGATCTATGCCCCGGCCAGTGCCGCGAAGAGTGCCTGGCTCACCGAGAAGCAGAGCGTGACGTTCGTGCGGATGCCCTCGTCTTTCAGTTGCTTCACCACTGCCCAGCCGTCCGGCGTGGAGGGTACCTTGACGACGACGGCGGGATGCCACGCGGCGAAGCGGCGCGCCTCCTCGAGCATGCCTGCGGTATCCGCGCTGACCGTCTCGACGCTAATGTCCTGCCCCCAGAACTCGGCCCCCGCGAACCAGGGGACATTCGCCCACGACTCGAAGAACGCCTCGTAGCAATCCGCCTGCTGCTGCGTATTGAGACCATTAGGCGCCGAGTTATTCCAGGGCTGTTCCGCCGCGTAGTCGGTACTCCGGTACCCCACCTCAGTGAAGAGCACCGGCTTGTTCCACCGCTGCTGGAAGGAGATGATCCTGTTCTGCATGTAACCCTGCAAGCGGGCATTCATACTCGCCACCGTCGGCGAATTGTCGTCCGCCAGCTGAAAACACGCGGAGATGCCGAGGTAATCGAGGGCATCCCAGAACGGGATATGCGGGTATTCCTCGTTGAACCCGCTGTCTCCCCAGTTCGCGCTGTATGTCAGCCCCCCCCGTGAAACGTTGCCGGACGCCCGCGATCAGGGAGCGCCAGCGACCATCGTAGGCTGCGTTCGTGCTCATTGAAACCAACTCCGCGCCGATGCACAGTACGAGCGCGCCCTGCTGCCCGCCGATATCCGCGTAATTTGGTGAACCAGGTCGCGGCGTCGGGCGGGTTGATGAACGCGCGCCACTCGCCGGACTGCGAGTCGAGGTGAGGCTTGAGCAGCACTTGCAGACCGAGCGCGTGCGCCTGCTGGATCGCTCAGATCAGCGAGTCGTCGGACGAGGTCGCCTGGGTGCGGTAGATGTTCGTCGAGGATATGCTGTCGGTGTACCAGGTGACGGTGAACGTGACACTGGTCGCCCCCGTATGCGCCATCTGCTGCAATGCCGGCTGGCTGTTGTACAGGTCGTTGTCCCAGTACGACGCCATCGTGAAGTTTTTGTAGCGCCAGTTGAGCGCGCTGGCGGCGCTCGCCGGCGCGGGCGCGTTTCCGACCACCGCCAGCGCGCTCGCCAGCAGGAGCACGACGAGTGCGAGAGAGAGCGCCATGCTCCGCGATGCGCGCCGTCGTTCCATCGGTTTAGCCGAGTCCCTGGAGGACGCGACGATAGCCGACTACGTCGCTCGCGGGGAGTGCGGGGTCGAGCCAAAGGATAGCGTTGTGCGCGATGATCATATTGCGGGCACCGACCCGCGAGAACCAATCGGCCTTCCCGCGCAGCCTCTCACTGTCCGCGAAGATCATGATGCGCCCTCCGCTGGGCGCGACAGTAGCAATCGTGAACGCCCATGCCTCGCGTTCGCTGGTCGGTGGGCCGCTCGGGCCCCCCATGCCGATTGGTTGCTGGCGCACATTCTCTACCGGGAGTCCGGCCGCCTGCAACGCGGCAACGACTTCCTGAGCGGTGAGCGGTCGGTCAACCGCAGAGCCCTGGGCACTGGCTTCCCGCACCTGCGGCAGCACGAATGACGCCGCTAGAAAGAGCGCTGTAATCCCGAAAAGCGCGATGACCCTGATCCAACGGCCCGTTCGGCGCGATTGCTGACGAGAGAAAATGGCCGGTTTCACGGAAAACGCTCCAATTTTCCTGGACCAATGACCTGTTACTCCCCGTGCGGTCTGTCCGCAAGCCGGATGTCACAATCGACGACGATAATGTACAAACTTTTGGATAATAGATCTCTCATCAAAACATAGTATGACCGCAGAGACACGCATTACTGATGCACATTGATCCATAAATATGCTGTGATGCAGTAATCTTGAGAGTGCGAGTATTCATTAGCAATAGGGAAATACCGTACTTTCCCTATCATCGTAAGATTTGGAGTCTCTATTTTCTCGAATCGCTCTGACATCCACCGCGCCCGTTGAGTGAGCGGAAGAGATACGTGCACAAAATCCACTTTTATTATCGGCACCCTTTTTTTGGTATTGGATGTGCGTATGATCTCCGATGCGGTGGGTTCGGTATGCCTACCCGTATGGGAGATTGCCGTAAAGACGACAAGATACCAAACGGTATTGGTGGGGCGAGTCGATGCCCGGAGAAGTTCCCTTGTCCCGGCTTCTGGCTGACGCAGCCGCTGTGGTGGTCCGGAGCGGTGCAGGCGCCAGTATTATCCCATATTATATTATAACGTAGGGTATTAGCGTATATCAATCTATTGGCTTCAATCTTGCTATTTGTATTATACAGCCTTTCTGTGCGGAAGAAAGGCTGATATGCAACGTACTGAATAGTTGGGCCGACGCGGGGACATTAAGTTTCACGCGCTGCACGACTGATCCACTCCATGCCCCGCTCCGTACTCATGCTGTGGACGATCGGTTTACTAAGAACAAAATAGTTCAAAGTAAACAAATATACTGAGATGGGTGAATGTGGCGGGAAGCTGCGCCGCCTGTCATTTGCCCTTTGGGTGGGAATCCCTGTCCCGGGTCGCCGATCCCGGAGCAGTTTACTTAAATAATATGGCGCAGGGCATCCCGTGTCCGAGAGGGGGATACAGCATGTTGAACGACCCAAACCCGATCCGCCAGGACGGTATCGCCGTTGGCCTCCTGCCAAGCGGTGTTGATAGGGCGATAGGAGAGCAAGTTCGATGTTGATCGGTTATTTCGCACTCACTTTTGGTTCGCTACTACTCGCGACCCAGTCCGCGTACTCCGCCATGCTGATGCTCTATGCGTGGGAGAGCGAGGAACGGCACAGCCGCAACAGCGTACCCCGCCGATACGAGCCGCCACGTTTGTCCTTCACGTTGCTCCTGCCCGCACGCCACGAGGAGGCGGTGATTCAGGAGACGATTCACCGAATGGCGAACCTTAACTACCCCCGTCACCTCGTCCAGATCCTCGTCGTCATCGAGGCGGGCGACATAGGGACGATTGCCAAGGTCGAGGAAACAATCGCGGATCTACGCGGCGTGGATATTGGGCATGTGCGGCTCATGACGTTCGATGACCCGCCGATCAATAAGCCACATGGGCTCAATGTTGGTTTGCGCGCGGCGACGGGAGACATCGTCACGATTTTCGACGCCGAAGATGAGCCGCATCCGGATATTTTGCAGGTCGTCAATACGGTGGTGCTCCGCGAGCATTCTCCCGTCGTGCAGTGTGGCGTGCAGTTGATGAACTACGCGGATCACTGGTTCTCCGCGCTGAACGTGCTGGAATACTTCTATTGGTTCAAGAGCCGCATGCATTACCATGCGGCGCTGAACATGGTCACACTGGGCGGCAACACCGTCTTCATGCGGCGCGACCTGCTCAATGAGTTAGGTGGCTGGAATCAACATTGCCTGACGGAGGACGCGGAAATCGGCATCCGGTTGAGCGCGCTGGGCGTCCCGATCCGCGTCCTGTACGACGATGAGTTCGTCACGCGGGAAGAGACGCCGCCAAGCGTCAGCCAGTTCATCAAGCAGCGCACGCGGTGGAATCAGGGCTTCCTCCAGATCCTCGGCAAGGGGGATTGGCTACGCCTGCCGCGCTGGTCGCAGCGGCTGCTTGCGTTCTACACGCTTGCGTTCCCGCTGTTACAGGCGGCGACGGTGCTCTATATCCCATTCTCGATCTGGCTAATGTTTTACGCGAACGTCCCGGTAATCGTCGCGCTGATCAGCGTGCTGCCGATGTACGCGCTCCTGATCCAGCTTGTTGTCAGCATCGCCGGGCTGTACGAGTTCACGAAGACACACAACCTGCCACATCCGCTCTCCACGACACTTCGTATGGTAGCAGCGTATCTGCCCTACCAATGGCTCCTCGGCTACGCGGCGCTCCGCGCGGTATGGCGACAGGTGCTCCGCGTCAATACCTGGGAGAAGACGCAGCACGTCGGCGCGCACCGCACGACCGCGCTCGCCAGCGCGACGCCAATGCAGCAGGCCGCCGTCGCCCTCGAAATGGAGACAGTGCAGCGTGGCTAACCAGACGCTCATCCGGCCGCCCGTGTTGGCGCAGCCAGATACCTCGTTGCGTCTCGCGCGCTTGCGCGGCATTGCACGTGCCCTCGTCGCCGAGCCGGTGATTGTCGCGGCGCTGATGGTGGTTGCGTTGGTGGCACAGGGTCTCAACATGTTCCATTATCCCGCCTTCACATTCACGGACGACGAAGGTATTTATCTCTCGCAGGCATGGGCTGCACTGCGCGAGGGCCGCCTCTCGCCGTATACCTACGTCTACGACCATGCCCCGGTGGGATGGCTGCAGATTGCCGGATGGATGGGGCTCACCGGCGGACCGCATACGTTCGGCTCGCCCGTCAACAGCGGCCGTATCCTGATGCTCCTCCTCCATCTGGCGATGGTGCCGATCCTCTATCAATTGGCGCGCAAGTTCCGCGTCAGCCCACCGCTCGCTGCGCTTGCCGTCGCGCTCTTCTCGCTCTCGCCGCTCGCGCTCTTCTACCAACGACTTGTCCTGATTGATACGATTATGCTCTTCTGGGCGCTCCTGAGCATTAATCTGCTGCTGGATGGCTGGGGCCGGTTGAGCCGCGTCGTCCTCAGTGGCGCCTGCTTCGGCATCGCGATCCTTTCCAAGGAGACCGCGCTCTTCCTGCTGCCCGCGCTCGGCTTCATCGCATTCAAGCAGCGGCGACGGCATCAGGGACAATTCGGCGTCGGCAGCTGGCTGCTTGCGATGATTGCAGTGATCAGTTTCTATCCGCTCTTCGCGCTCCTGAAGGGCGAACTATTCCCTACCGGGCAGGCGGTGGGTTTCTCATCCGTTAATAGCTACGCGAACGCCAGCGTTTCGCTGCTCGACTCGGTCTGGGGGCAACTGCGGCGCAGCGGTGGTGGGATGTTCAATCCGCACAACCAGTTCTGGACGCTCGTGGGCATGGACTGGCTGCACCGCGATCCGATCCTCTTCATCGGCGGAGCAGCGGCATCGGTCCTCAACCTCGCGCGTGGGATCGGCTGGCGGCACATCCGCAACCGCCAGGCGTTCGCCACGGGTTTGCTCGGCGTGCTGCCCCTCCTCTATCTGGCGCGGGGTGGGCTGGTGCTTAACTACGCGGTGCTCTTCGCTATCCCCTTCTTCTGCCTGAACATCGCGGCGCTGCTCCAGCCGCTCGCGGACCGGCTCCCCGCGCCTGTGGTCGGCATCTGCGCCCTCGCGATTCCCCTCGCGCTTCTCGCCGGGTACTGGCACGCGGGCACGCTGAAGCCGCTCTATACGCAGCAGCCGGACACGCCGGGGCATGACGCCGTCGCGTGGATCAAGCAGAACGTACCCACGGACAGCCTCATCATCACGCGGGACGACCTCTGGACGGACCTCCATGAGCCAGGTGACGGTGGCCCCGGCTTTCCCGGCGCGCACAGCCACTGGAAGGTGGCGGCGGACCCCGCGATCCGGCGCGATGTCTTCCACGATGATTGGCACACGGTTGATTATCTCGTGATGTCGCCCGGTCTGGAGCAGGAGTTTGCCGCCTCGAACGACACGGTCGCGCTCGACGCGCTCAAGCACGCGCACCTCGTCAAGCAATGGACGGCGAACGCAGGCCCGGTTGATCTCCACCCGCAGCAGATCATCGCGCTGTGGAAGGTGGACAAGGCGGATAGCACCGATGCACGCCTACTCCAGACAAGCAATGCGGGTCTGACGAACCGCTTTGAGCGCGACGGTGCGTACGTTGCGGCGGACGGTACGGTCACGTCCGAGGCGCAGTCCTACGCGATGCTCCGCGCTGTCTGGTCCGACGACCGCGCCACGTTCGATCGGACCTGGGGCTGGACGAATACCCACCTCACGCAGCCGGACGCGCTCTTCGCGTGGCAGTGGCACGCAAACACGGTACAGGATACGAACAGCGCCACGGACGCGGACACGGACATCGCCCTCGCGCTTCTCCTCGGGGGAAAGCAATGGAACGACCCCGCGCTGATTGACGCCGGGACGCGCGTCGTGAGCGCGATCTGGGTCAACGAGGTCGCGATCGTTGGCGGTGTGCCGCACATCACCGCAGGTAATTGGGCGCCGAACGCGCCCGTTGTTGCCCTGAACCCGAGCTACTTCGCACCCTACGCCTACCGCATCTTCCACGAGGTTGATCCCGGCCATGATTGGCAGGGCGTGATTGACTCCGGCTATCAGACGCTCTTCGATATCTCTCGCAGCACCTTCGGGGCAAGCCATTCCGCCGGCCTACCGCCCGATTGGGTCGGGATTGACCGCGGCTCTGGTACCCTCGTCCCCCTCGTGTTCACCGCCACCGACACGACGCGGTACGGGTACGACGCAGCGCGGACATATTGGCGCGTTGCGCTCGACCTGCGCTGGTCAGGCGATGGGCGGGCGCAAGCGTATCTTCAGCAGGCAGGCTTCCTCCGGGACGAGGTGAATCGGAAGGGCTACGTAAGCGCGGTCTACGCGCACGACGGCAGCATCATCCTCGAATCACCGAGCCTGGTCAGCACGGCGGGGTCCGTCGCCGCCCTGCTGACCCTCGATCCCGCCGCCGCGAACGCGCTCTACGCCCGCGGAATTGTCGGCGCGATGAACCATGACCGCGCCGGAGTGTACTGGGACGACCCAAATGCGCTGTATACACAGGAATGGGGTTGGTTCGCGACCGCCCTCTACACCGACGCGACGCCGGATCTCTGGCACCACCCGCCGGCCCGTTAGCGCGTCATCACAGCACGAAAACGCCCGGAGGTGAAATCAATGACGATGCAACAGGCGACACTGCACGACGACAACGACGAGTACAACGGCCGTGAAACGGCGCAATTGGCGGTGATCACCCCGGGACAGGAGACTCCCCCCACGCCGCTCGGTACGTCGGAGCCGGCGGAGGCGACGCCGATCTATGCCATATCGGATGCAGTACCGCATGCGGCGCGGCGCGACCGCGGGAGATTGGCTATCCTCCTCGTGACCCTCGCCGTTGCCGTCGTCCTCGTCGCCGCGCTCGGCCGCGGATTCGCGCGTACGCTCCCCGCAACGAACGTGCCGGACGATCCCAACGGCACGCACCGCAGTCTGCTCGATCAGGTGCAAGGCGCAATTGGCCGATTCGCGCCGGTCATGAATCACCCCGCGCCGACCGTCGCCGCGACCGCAACGATTGCCCCAACAACGACTGCTGCGCTGGCGTCCGTCGCTACTGACATACCACCCGCGAATACGTCGGCGCCCGCAACAGCGCCCGCTCCCGCCACACTCGTGCTTGCCACGCTCGTGCCCGCCACGCTCGTCGGCGCGCCCGCGACAACGCCGGTACCCACCACATCGCCCGCCGCTGCCGGCAACATTCGTCCGGGCAACGACAGTGCCGTGCCCGCTGCGTCCGGGAATATCCGCACCGCACCGGGGACCACGGTCGCCGGCGACTCCGTCGCGCCCGGTGCTGTTGCCGCGCCCGCCGCCGTTGGGACCACCGCGCCGGATGCCCCACTCGCGCCCTCACCGCCACAGCCGGACAGTGCCACCGGGCCGGGGCCGACGCCCGGAGCCGCGCCGACGACTGTGGCGGTATCCGTGCCCACCATCGCGCCATCGCCATCCGCCGCGCCATTGCCGTCCCCTACGCCATCGTCTCCCGCGCCGACGGCGAGCGTGCGAACGGTCAGCGCGCCAACCGCGGCCCCGCCGCCTGCCACCGTTGCACCCACTCCCGTACCACCGGTCGCGCCATCAAGCGCCGGTAGCCCAGCGACGGAGCCGCCCGCCGCAGTCTCTCCCACGGTGGTGCCGCCGACTGTTGCGCCAACAACCGCTCCTCCCGCGACGACGACTGCCCTGGCAGCGCTATCATTGGCGCCACCCACCGCCGTGCCGCCGACCGTCGCGCCACCGATTGTTAAAGTGCCGACCGTCCCGGCGCTGCCGCCGATTGTTCCAGTTGTGCCGACCGTTGCGCCGCCAACTGCCGTACTGCCGACCGCCGTGCCGCCCACCCACGCGCAACCCACCCCCCGCCCGCCCACGGCGACCCCACCGCCGAAAGCGACCGCGACCGCGACCCCGATTCCGCCTTCATCGTCGCCATCGGGTGGTGGGAAAGGGCACGGCAAGGACCCATGCGTGCAGATCGAAATCCCGTTGACACCCGGTCAGCACAAGAACGTGGAGGTGGGCTGCAAATGAGACATCACGATCGTCGGCCCCTGATCCCGATGCACATGCCGTCGGCGGCGGTCATCACCGATGAAGATGCCATCTATCACATCGCCACCGCGCTTCGGATTGACCGGCGCTCGAGGCGGCGGTTTGCCCTCGCGCTCGTGGGCACGATCGCGCTCATCAGCATCGTCGCCGTGCTCGGGACCGGCTTTGCCAGCACGGTGCCGACAAGGGGCATCGTTACGGACTCCGGCGGCACGCACCAAAGCATCGCGTCCGATTTGCAGGCGACCGCGAGCGCGCAGATATTGCCGACAATCGCCCCACCGCACTCCGTCCTCGCACCTGATCCGAACACAGGCGCGGCGGTGCAGTCACGGCTCATCCAAGCGGTGGCGACGTTGCGCACCGGCGAGATCGGCGCAACGGTAGATTTCGGCAATGGGATGCGCACTGTGACCGACGTGCGCTTCGACTTCGGCGGCGATGGGAGCGCGGCGCGCTTCGCGATTACGCGCGTCTATGGCAGCATGACGGGTACGCACACGCAGGAACTGATCGCGATCGGGGACCATACCTGGCAGCGCGTGGACGGGAGAGCGTGGAGCATCGTTTCCGTGCCGGTCGCGGTGCGGGAACAGGTGCGGGCGCTCCTGCCGAATGTCAATGACGCGATGGACTTCGCGCCCACCGGGCAGAATACGGGCGCCGCATTCCGCTGGTCCGACACGGATCGCAATGCGGATGTGACGCTCACCGTTGACGGCGCCACCGGCATTCCCCGGCATCTCCAACAGGTGACGCATCCCACCAACGCGACCCTCGCCGTCACCTACACCGGCTGGAACACGGCGGTTGACATCCGCGCGCCAATGTAATCGGGTCTGAGAATGGGGCGCTCCGCGAGCGCCCCATGGTTTGCCCATGAGGCTCGGCTTCTGAAAGGAGCGAATGATGAACAAGTATCTTCTCCCTCTCTTCGTCCTCACAATCGGATTGCTCGCGTCGGCGACCCCGACCGCCCTGCCGGTCGCGGCGGCGGCCACTCAGGAGAGCGAGGTCCGCGCCATTCACGCCTCGCCGGACACCCCGGCCGTGGATATCTACCTCGACGCCGCGAAGGTCGTGCCCGCACTGACGTTCGGTGGGGCGAGCGCATACCTGCCGGTGGCGGTCGGGATGCACGATATCCGCGTCTTCGCGGCGGGCGCGAACCCAACGACTGACAAGCCGTTCATCGCCGCGCCCGGCACGCAGATTCCCGCAGGGGCGCGGCTAAGCATCGTCGCGGCGGGGATGTTTGCGAGCGTCCGCGTGGTGACGGTGAACGACACCGCCGCACCGCCACCATCGGGCCGCGCGAAGTTGCGGCTCGTCAACGTTGGCGCGGACGCCCCGCCGGTTGATCTCGCGGTCGGCACGGTGCTCTTCTCGCACGCGACGTTCGGCACGATCACGCCGTACCAGGAGGTGGCCGCGCAGCCCGCGACGCTCGACGTGCGCCCCACGGGTGAGACGAAACCGCTCGTCACGACGACTGTCCAGCCCGAGGCCGGATCAAATTCCTCTGTCTATTTGATGAGCCTCGGCGTCGTCAAGACGTTCGTGGATACGACCGCCGCGACGGCGACGACGAGCGACACGAGCGCCCCGAGCACGACGACCACCGCGAAGCCGGTCCCAACCAGCGTCCCGGTCCCGCTCGCGGCGGCTGCGTCCCCGAACACGATCGTCATGCTGGGCACAACCGGTCATCGCGCCGACCCCCGCGATACGCTCGCCATCGCACTCATGCTGATATCTCTCGTTGCAATCAGCGCCGGATTCATGTTGCGGCGGGTAAGGAGCGTCTAACTTCTCAGCCTTCTCCCTCTCGGGGAGGGGGCTGGAGGCAGGAAGGCTCGTGCCACCGCTCCAGTTCATAAGGAGAAAGTATCTTGAAGCAGTACGATATGCATCGCGCGGCGCCGACAATGACGTGGGACGGGGCGAAGACGCTCTCCGCACCGCGCCGCGCGATGCTCGCCCGGCGCGATACGACGAGAGGTGCGATCCCGCCCGCCGCACCGCTGCTGGCGCTGACGCTCGGCGCGTTCCTCGTGCGGGCATTGCTCGTGACGACGCAGAGCGCGTTCATGGACGAAGCCAGCATGATTCTCACGGGGCGTCTGCTCATCGAGAAACACACATCATACTTTAACGCACTGAACTGGAGCTACGGCTCGTACCTCTGGCCACTGATCGCGGGCGCCGCCGATATCATCGGCGGCGGCTTGACCGCCGTGCGGCTCGTGACGGCGGCGTTCGGCGCGCTGATGGTCCTCGGGACTGCGCTCTTCGCCTACTACCTTGCACCCGCGCGCCTAACGCAGCCACAACGGCTCTCCGTCGCCTTGCTCTCAGGGGCAGTGATGGCCCTCTTTCCGACGCCAATCGGCGTCGGGCGGTTCAGCACCTACGACGCACCCGCCGCCGCCGGGTTCATGTTGTCGGTCGGACTGCTCATGGGTGTCCGCCGGACGGGGCGCAAGACGTGGCTGATCGCCGCCGCCGCCTTGATTTTCTTCGCCTTCCTTTCCAAGTACGTCGTCGCGATCTACCTGCCGCCAATCTGCCTCTACCTCATCTTTTCCGCCCGGGGGTTCCGCACGCTCGTGCGGAATCTCCTCTGCTTCATCGTGCCGCTCAGCGCGGCGGTCGCTGCATACTTCCTCGTCTTCCGCAAAGAAATGTATGTCTTGCTGGACCAGTCCAAGAGATACACGGACCTGAGAAGCCCGACGCCCATGCGGGAGTACGTCACCCAGCGACCCGAGCTCTTCGTCCTTGCCGCCATCGCACTGCTCGCGTGGCGCAAGGTTGGGTGGATCGAGCGGCTAATTTGCTTCGGTGGCTTAGCGATCATTCTTCTCTTCCAGGCGGCCTCGCGTCCTGACTACGACTGGTGGAAGCACTCGATCTATGCAATCTACTTCCTCGCGCCACTCGCCGCGATCGCGGTCGTTCCGCTCATCTCCGGCACCGCCGAGGCCGCCGCGCGCCGGTGGCGGCACTCCGGCGCGGTGGGGCGCGCGCTCCCGCTGCTCGCCGTGGCGGTATTCATCCCGCTCGCGGGGTATGCCGTCATGCGGGCGATGGACCGCCTCACGGTGCGTCCCGACTTCGACCAGATCAAGCGGACGGTCTCGCTCGTCGCCCTCGCCCTCGCTCTGCTCGCTCTGCTGGTCACGCCGCTGATGGACATTATCCAGGAGCGGCGCGGCGCGACCTGGCGACTCTCGTGGCGTGCGATCAGCGTCGCAATCATCCTCGGCGTACTCCTACCCGTGGCGACCGCGAAGTCGCAGACGCACGCGGAGGACCTCGTTACCTCCTTCCCGGACCTGTCGCAGGCACTTCCCGCAATTCGCGCGGAAACGGCGGGTGCGCGTCTGATCCTCGCGGATGACAGTGTGGTCCGATACTATCTCTACGCGCAAACGCCACCGGACAAGATCGTTGATCCCTTCGGATTCAGTTACCACGACCTGTCGGACATGGGTGCGTACCGCCGCGCGATCACCGATCGCGCCTTCGACGCGATCGTCCTCGACGGCGGCATCGGCCCGGTTGGTCAGCGCATCCGCAAGGAACTCAGCGGCGTGATCGGGGAGAACTATGACCGCGTCTACAGCACCACCGATCGGCACGGCATTCCGATCGATATCTACCACGCGCGCACGGAATTGGCCGAGTCGAACCGGCCGATCCCTGCGAGTGCGACAGTCTATCGTTTCGACAACGGCGTGGCCGGGTGGGGCATCCACGATGAGAACGGCGCGCTCCAGCCTGGCCTCGGCGTGACGACTACCACCGAGCAGCGATGGAGCAACCTGCCCACCCTTAAGTTCATCCCGACGAGCAAGTCACCGCTGGTCACCGTGGGCTACAGAGGCCACGCATCGCAGGTGCGCGCCCAGGTCTACGTCGTCAGCGCTGATCCGAACATC
>JAABUW010005253.1_pt1 | contig 16968 bp, 15 predicted proteins | sample 5560081 | NCBI WGS metagenome assembly JAABUW01 (sample SAMN10711882, study PRJNA513363) | rock metagenome | isolation source: Antarctica rocks | place: Antarctica: Victoria Land, Knobhead sud | reverse complement strand
CGTGCCCACACCACCCCCCGTAGCCTCCCTCAACATATCCTTCAACACATTCTCCGGCACCTCCTCCCTCAACTCCCTGGCCACCCGCCTCAAGTCATTCAGCCCAATCTCTCTTTCCTGGCCCTGCGTGAATAATCCATACGCTTTAAACACTTCCTCCTTCATTGCCTCAGGATCGTTGTGCTTGGCATGGAGTTTGAGTGCGGCGACAGCGACAAAGTGCTCGTAGGTTACTGATCCGCTGTCGTCGGGGTCGACGGTGGCGGTGATCTCGGCGAGCTCGGCGGCGGAGGTGGGAGGGGCGTTGAGGGCAATGAGGGCTCGGCGGACGTCTGAAGTGGGGATAATGGGATCTTTGGAGGTGGATGAGGGGACGGAGAAGAGGGCGAAGGCTTCCTGGATCTCGGATTCTTCGGCGGCGGACAGGTCGTTGTCCTTTGCGAGCTTGCTGGCCCGCTTCTTTGGTGCGGCAGCAGCAGGTTTCGACGAGGAGGCAGCGGGCTGTTTCCGTTTTGGCGCCATCTCCGGGTGGTTGTCAAGGTGTATCAATAGCTGCTCGCATCAATATCACTGCATCCTAATCGTTTATGGTTGTTGTTCTCGTGGACAATGAGTAGCTGTCGTGACGTCGGCGTGAACGCCAAGACATCTGGATCAACATTCACCTTCCCTACCACTGAACTCTCCCTCCGTAGATCAACACCATCACCGACCTTTCAACGCAGTCAACTCGTTATTGGGGCCTCCGACAGCACTATCAGAGATGCTTCGCATTATGCACGACCATACGTCCAGCGACCTCCACAGTATAGCAGACGCCCTGTACTCAGACGCGTCTCACGCGTAGGTAAGAACTGTTCACCACAACAGCAAGGACGAAGAGGTAATGGCAAATCTGCCTTTGTTCTCGTATCTACAGACACTCCTCTACTACCTCCCTGCACCCTATCATCCGCTCCCGATCACGATCCCTTCTAAGTCGACTTGGTCAACTTAATCCCCAACTGCTTCACGCTCGTCTTCTCAATCCGCGCAACATTATCAGCATTCCCATCCAATGTCGCAATCTGCTGTCCATCATGCAGTAGCACAGCAGTCACGTTCTCACGCCCAGCAAGCAGTTGGACCGTAGTGGCGAAAGCCAAGTCGCTGCCAGCGGTCTCAAGGAGCTCTGAGACGTTATGGGCGGTGCCGTTGGCGGCGATTTGGATGTCGATGTTCTTGCCGGTCTGGTCGTTGGCGAACTGGACCCTGGTTTTGGAGGCCATTTTGGAGAGAGTTTGTGGTTTGGTGCATGGTTGATATGGTTTGTTTCTGTCTGGTATTCGGGATTCAAGGCTTCGAAAACAGCGGATGACTGTCTCTTTGTACAAACCACCAGCGGAGCTCAGCCCTGCGATTCGTCGTTACTGTGGCAGAGCTGCTGCAAGTCAGCTTCGTCATACGGAGTACGTATCAAGGACACAATACGAGGCCACGAGCTGGAGAGAGGAGCATCGGATTCCCGACCTGCGGTATCGTATTGGCTGAGCATGTGAGCATAAGCATGAGCATGTGCGCGAAAGCTGTGGGACTGATGACAGTGGTCTGTCGGGTGGTGTGAGGTGCGTGTCAGCAGCCTGCAGCTGAGCGGGCTGGGTACGGGCGTACATGGAGAAGTCAGCGGGAGGAGGGAGGGCAACTCTACTGCAGACTTCGAATCATCTGCTCCAATTTCCGAGAGTAGATGTCGGTCTTTGGAGGAGAATGCTGCGTTTGCGGGAAACATGTCTTTGCTGTCGTCTTCAGAAGAATCAGAAGTCGGCGGCTTCCGAGCTCGTACGACAGCAGTCTCAGCTGGAAGTTATCGACACGATACGGAACTCCGGATCCTCGAGATGGTAAGCCGCTACACCCTCCATCTTCAACACTGATGAATACTGTAAAACAGCATGCAAGAAGGAGGTGTGGTTGGTCGCTGCTGACATCGTTCTCATTATTTCGAGATGCAAAGGACATGCTTCCAACCAAATGTCGTTCGAGGAAGAGAGCAATCACAGCCCACATCGACTTGGAGTATGAGGCTCTGGATGTACTCCAACACTGTCAAATGACAAATTAGACAGCACTTACGATACCTGCCAAGTTTCTCAACCTCCCACATGATTTACCATAAGGTAGAGCGTTCAAGTATGCATGTATATTATGAACCCTAGTCAACCTTGGCGAAGTCCTTTGTGTCTAACTCGTTACTGATCGAAAACAGTTCCTTGCTCTGGTCTTGCACGGTCTTAGGCCTTCTACCAAGCAGCTTTTCCATGGTCGGGTCTAACCAAGCCGTTCCTCCCAGTCTCATTTCATGATGCCAAGTCGTCCAGTTTTCAAGAAAGGGCAGTTGTTCTGCAGGCAAGACGCCTCTAGCAGCTTGGTAGGCAATAACGTCTGCTTCAGGAAGTATCTTAACATTGACTTTGCGGCCAGAAAACTCGGAGTAGAGCTTCACAACGTCTGTGATTGAGAGGAGTTCAGGTCCGACTAGTGATACCGTCTGACCGGCATATTGTGCCTACATATGTTAGCCAGACTAAGTCTTCACCGCGTACAAAGCGAGTAGGTCATACACAGTTCGCAAGAATCTTTGCCGTTGCTTCTCCTTGATCTTGTCGATTCGTCCAATGATTTAGCCCGTCATTTGGTATCACGACTTCGAAGGGGTCTCTTGATCCGTCGACGGTCAGAAAGCCAGCGAGATTGTTCCACAAGCGAGCGTACGTTCCCATACGGACGATCGTCCAGGTCAAACCAGAGGCCTTGAGATATTCAGTCGTCTGAAGGTGCGCTTGCATGACTCCCGCCCCGGAGGTCTTTCCCTCCTGGCCCCCGAAAGAAAGAGATGTGTAGACGACATGGCTAATACCGACTTTCTTCGCTGCATCAATGGCGTTCCTGTGGAGCTGAAAGCGTTCTTCCCCGACCGAAGGGAAAGAGACAAGAAAGAGGGTCTCAGCACCCTCGTAGGCATGGAGGAGACTCTCTGGCTTGTTGAGATCGCCAAATCGTACTTCAATGCCGGCTGCCTTGACCTCTGGTAGCAGAACGCTCTCGCTATAGGCGGATATACGTATGGACGTCACTGGAATCAGGTCCTCTGCCAGAATGGTCTTTATGACCACACTTCCAAGTCCTCCAGAAGTACCTCACTGCGCGTCAGGGTCTGTGAAATGGACTGAGATATGTAAAAGTGCGCGGTCATCTTGCCTGTGAGAACGATCGTCATTTCTTTCGCCGGCAGTATTGATATATTTGGCTGTTCTAGATGGCGTGTTGTCCAGACCAGTGCTGCGATGTACTACTCTATATGGATTCGGTCGTATGGATATAGACCTGTTCTAACAGCTCTATATCTATATCTATAGCCTTAAATCTATATAGACTTATATAGATTAGCTATGCTTGGCGGTTTTATACTAGGTGTAGAGTGCCCGAAGGTTACCTTTAGGGAGGATAAAACCTACGAATCCAGCGCTCTGATTAGCTAGCTAGGTCCGGCTTAACATTAGTCTATACTCTATATCTATATCTATATCACTTTTCTCGAGCTCTATATTTATCGGTCTATATCTATACGACCAATTTAGTCCATATGGACGAACATCGCAGCACTAGTACGAAGAGCAGATCCTGAGTGTTGTGAAGCAATATCTCAGTCTTGTTGGGGCTGAGCTTGCTTAATGCATCTGTGATCGATCTGGAGGTATAGGATTAGATTGCGGATGCTTGTGGTGTAGGGAGAGTAGAATGAGGAGAGAAGAACGAGGAGAAAAGACTGCTTGCATCTTATATGGATCCATGGTCCCGGGAGATGGTGTGTATATTGGAAGACTGTCCCCTGATCATTTGCCCGTTCACCTTGGTGGAGTACTACCCGCTGAGAAGCACTGAGTCGTAGCTGGGGGCCTTCATTGCAAGCAAGCCTCTTGCCTAAGGCTGATGTGTCCATGTTTATTAAACGGACACGACCGAATGGCCTTTTATGCTCGGCTAGGGTCACACCATATAGACGATTGCGGCCCTACGCAAAGGTCTACCTCGGGTTGAATCGCGACGTTGTTGTGTTCATATCCGGTTCAGCGTAGGGCGAGTCTATTGCGAGACGAAAGACTGCAGGCGTACATTAGAAAATCAACGACGTCGCAAGTGAACAGCACATTGCTGAGTTAGCTCGGTAACATGAAGCTGCGCAGGTGGCTAAGATACCATGTTTCGTGAAGACCTTTGACACCGTTCAGACGCAAAGGCTCAAAGCGACGATCTTAGGGCACATAGTTGCTCAAGGGCATGGCTGCAGTTCTTTTGGGGGAGACGGCAGAATTTTACTCTAGGCTGCAGGGTTTTGACAGGCTGTTCAAGGCTTGGACCTGATCATCGGCACTAGGCGCATAGTAAAGACGTGGTACCAAAATGATAGGCGGTATGATGAAGCATTTATGCAGAAGAACATTGAATCTCTCGAACATCAGATCATTACCAAAGTGCATTGCCGCCCTTCCTCCCAGCCTTGACGTCCTCGAAGACCTTCGCAAAAACTCCCTCCCTTAGCACGTCAATCTTCGTAGCAGCAGCCACAGCCTCGCTATTACCCTCAGATAACGCACCGATCATGGTTGCAACGACCTCAAACTCAATGGTAGTCCAGCTGTCTCGCCTCTGCCATATCAGAATTGAAATCGGCAGACTCTGCGCAGCCCTCATATCATGTTTTGTCATCGTCGTGGCAAATACCGAATTCCCGATTACGCAGTGCATAGCCTTAGCCGGTCTTCCGTCGACAAGGTTCAGCAAGTGGCCATGATCATAGCTGGCGTAGATGCTGAAGGGCTCCGCCTTACGCATTTCGTCTACCGCGGCTTGAAAGTCAGTCATATTGGTTGCCGCGCTCAAAGTCGTCTCGTTGTAACGTCCGAGACGGTACTGGAGATGCGTGACGAAGTCGAGCCAATCGATTGGGAGTTCGATCGTGCGATGCACCACACTGCGGGTTGCGAGAGTTGTATATTCCTCTAACGCCATGTTTGGAGGCAATGCTGCTGAGGCTGTGGATCGAGATGTCAGAGATGATAAGAGAGTCAACTCTGGGCAATAGGACTGTCAGTCAAGGCCGGTGGATTTGATGGCGCTGTGGCGCTGCCTTCTGTACACTTCTAAGTGCCTATGATGCTAGTTGTTCCATTTTGAGCGGATTGCTAATCGTGAGTTCCGTTCAGTAATACATTCGTGAACATGATGTGCTTCACTCCCGAGTGGGTCAAAACGCGCGCGACACGCGTCATTCTGCTCCTTCTTGCTGTTAGATGATAATGTCTGGTGACTATGGCATCTCCAATTGAAGGAAGCCTGTCTTCAGCCCTTCGAGCATATACTAATCACAATATCTCACCCCTTCGTCCAATAGCAGAGACATACGACGTCCCATTTTGGACCCTTCGCAGAAGACATTCTGGATCTTGCTGCAGTCGTACGACGAAACAAGCGTTGGTAAGCGGACTGTCTGGTGTGGATTAGAGACATCGAAAACGTCGCGGCGTGAATAGAGCGTGAGCCGCCCTAGAAGCAACTGCGCTTTGCCATATATCACTATAAGACCGTCCTCTCAGCTTTCATCGTAGCGAGGTATTGACTGGCATATTTGACAGTCAGCATGGAGCACTTCATTAAGCCATGGCTCCCTTCACCTATCGAGCCCAGCTATACATTCACCAACGCCAATGTGGTAGACGTTGCCAGCGGGACGATTTCCTCCGGCTCCACGGTCCAGATACGAAGTGGCAAGATTGTGTCAATCACGACCAAGTTTTCGCGTGTTTCAGAAGACGGCGAGACGATTGTGGACCTTAACGGCAAGTACTTGATTCCCGGTCTGATAGATAGCCACGTCCACGTCAGCGCAACACCCGGCGAAAGCGATCCTGGCAAGATGCTCAAGCCCGAAGAGATCATGACTGCCTTCCGGATTCCGTACGTCTGTCGGGACATGCTCTCTAGAGGCTTCACGACCGTTCGCGACTGCGGCGGAGCACCAGCAGCTCTCAAGTCCGCGATTGAAGAGTGGCTAGTCCCTGGTCCACGCCTCCTGCGGGCCGGGCACGCACTGACACAGAGTGGTGGCCATGGTGACTTCAGAGAATCCTATGAGAGCCAGGACCCAGAGTGTCCGAGTTGCGGCCACTTTGTTGGCTTGGCAAGGACTGTTGATGGAGTGGCAGAAGCCATCCATAAGACTCGTGATGAGTTGAGGCAAGGCTCCGACTTCATCAAAGTCATGGGTAGCGGGGGCATGCTCGGTACCAACCGCATGACCATGGAGCAGACGCAGTTCACGCCCGAAGAGATGCATGCCATCACTGCGACCGCTGCCGCAGGCGGGACGTACACGACAGTCCACGCATATAGCCCCGAATCGATCCAGCAAGCTGTAAACAACGGTGCCAAAGGAGTCGAACACGGCAACCTCCTCGACCGCGAGACCGCCAAGCAGATGGCCCAGAAGGGCGTCTTTCTCACCCCAACTCTGGTCACCTTCGCAATCTCAGCAGATGGTCCTGGGTCGAGCATGCTCCCCGCGAAGACGCGAGACGTGTACAGGCGCTCGCTGACGGCAGGCCTAGAGGCGATCAAGATCGCGTCCGAGGAGGGCGTTGAGATCTGCTTTGGCACCGACCTCCTCGGTTCCGTTGGGGTATTTCAGTCCGAGGAGTTCGCTCTGCGGGCTCAAGTCCAGACGCCGCTGGAAATTCTGCGGAGCGCGACAGTCACTCCGGCTAAGATGATCGGGTTGAAGGACGTAGGACAGATCAGGGAAGGCTTCGTTGCGGACTTGTTGGTACTCAAGTCTAATCCGCTTGATGATATTTCTGTGTTGGCGCGGCCGGAGAGCGAGGTGCTGGGCGTTGTAAAGGAAGGAAGGCTTTGTTTCAGTCGCTTGAAGGATGTGAAAGGCTTGCTAAATTAGTTTAGCACCTGTATGTAACATGGTAGGTGTTGCTACTGGCAGGAAGTGGGGTTATCATACCGCAAGTGACTAGTAAAGAGAGACTAGTTCTACTAGCGACTAATTTTAAGTTGTTAGATTAATATAGAGGCTTTTTAGCGTACCTAGATTGATAGTAGTATAGTACAACTAATACGTTGTAGTAGTAATTATTATATTATAAGAAGTAAAAGATAAGGTTTTATCTAAGTATAGACTTACTAAGATTTAGCTAGCTAATTAGAAGACTCCAACGTAGTAATATCTTTACTACTTAACAAACTATAATATTAGATAAAGTTATTGAACTACGCTGTAGGTACTACTAATATATATATAGATATAGAGATTTTAAAACAGATCTATGTCTACGTAACTAAATCTATATGGCCTGCGCATCGCAGCACTACTACCTACTTTGCCTTAAAATGGACAGCGACTTAAGAGAACCGCCAAACTCAGACTACGACCTCTCCACCCCAATCAACTCATCCACTGGACTCCGACAAGGTCTCGCGTCGTACGGCGACTCCCACTTCTCCCTCTTCCTCCGCAAGGCATTCATCAAAGCTGCTGGATTCGGCGAAGATGCCCTCTCACGACCTATCATCGGAATCATCAACACATTCTCGCAGTTCAACCCATGCCATGCCAATGTCCCGCAGCTCATCGAAGCCGCGAAACGAGGCGTCCATCTCAACGGCGGGCTAGCAATCGAGTTCCCAACCATTTCCCTGCACGAATCTTTCTCTAGTCCTACAAGCATGTACTTGCGGAACCTGATGTCGATGGACACCGAGGAGATGATCGCTGCTCAGCCGGTCGATGCGGTGATTATGATTGGCGGATGTGACAAGACTGTCCCAGCGCAACTCATGGGAGGTATATCAGCCAACAAACCAGTCTTGCCGCTCGTCACTGGTCCGATGATGCCTGGCTCAAACAAAGGTACTCGTATTGGTGCATGTACTGACTGCAGGAACAACTGGGCCGCGTACAGAGCCGGCGAGATCGACATCGAGGAGATCTCGGATATTAATAGCGAACTGGCACCTACGGGTGGAACCTGCGGTGTTATGGGTACAGCGAGCACGATGGCTTGTATCACGGTTGCGTTGGGGATGATGCCTTTCAACAGCGCTACAGCGCCTGCCGTCTCCTCAGCTCGATTACGAGTGGCTGAAGCGACTGGTGCAAGAGCCGTCGAGGTTGCCTCAGCAAAACGGAAACCGCAAGATGTATTGAGCAAGGAGAGCTTTCTGAACGCTATCGTGGTACTGCAAGCGATCGGCGGCTCCACGAACGCTATCGTCCATCTCATGGCCATCATCAACCGCCATACCGCTTTAGCCGGCTCCATCACACTCAACGCCATCGACGAGATCGGCCGTAATGTCCCACTTCTGGTCGACCTCAAGCCAAGCGGCGATAACTACATGACCGACTTCCACAATGCAGGCGGAATGCTCGCGCTGATGCATACGCTTCGTCCGCTCCTTTATCTCGAGGCAAAGACAATCTCGGGGAAGACGATCGGTGAAGAGCTTGATGCTACGCCGTTCAAATCATTCCCGTACTCGGCATCGATCATTCGTCCGCTGTCAAATCCACTGTATCCGGATTCATCCCTGATAGTCCTACAAGGCAACCTGGCACCCAATGGCGCTGTAGTCAAAGCTTCAGCCTCGAAAAATCGACGTCTGCTTTCACACTCCGGCCCAGCGGTCGTGTTTGAAAATACAGCAGACCTCGCTGAGCGGATCGACGACCCCAAGCTGGAGGTATCCAAAGATTCCGTGTTGGTGCTGAAGAGCATCGGACCCATCGGCAACCCAGGCATGCCGGAAGCTGGAGTCATTCCCATACCTAGGAAACTAGGGAACCAGGGCGTCAAGGACATGTTGCGTATATCAGATGGCAGGATGTCTGGGACGGCTGGAGGGACTATCGTGCTTCATATCTCACCCGAGTCGGCTGTGGCGGACAGTGTGTTTGGGATAGTAGAGAATGGAGATGTGATTCAGCTGGACGCGGAGAAAAGAGGGCTGATGCTTATGGTTGATGAGAAGGAGATTGAGAGCAGGATCAAGAAGAGGAAGGAGTTGTTGGTCGACCAAGGCTTCGCGGCAGGGAGAGCGAGCAAGCCTAAGAGAGGTTACAGAGGCCTGTATGAGTCGAGAGTGAACCAGGCGGAGCTTGGGGCGGACTTTGACTTCTTGCGAGCGGATGGTGCAGGGGCGATATGAGTGCTCGCGACTGCGAGGCGGCTAGCTCCCATGGCCAAGGAACGTGCTGTGAGCATAACACATGGATCTTACCGTCGAGAAGAGTGACATAGTACCTCTGCAGTGAGTAGTCCAGCGCGGCCTCGCGTGTGTCGAGGGTTCCGCGATTGACTTCTGTCATACCCATCGCCCTCTCGATGTATCGCGGTGTATGCTGGAGTCTGTAGCGCCAGATAGGACCGCCAGGACAGATTACAATGGCCGAGAGATATCTACTACCTCGTTTACTGGTCCGAAGGCCTAGCAACTCGCAACCTAAAAACTTTTGCTTCGCTTGGTCCGAGCTTCTTGTTCCATGCAACCGAGGCAGGAGCGGTGCGATCACGTAGTCCAGCCCATGTATCCGACTTCGTTTCTATCTCAGAGCACCCACTTACCTCTTTGATCAAGCCATTGTCCTCAGTCACGTTGCTTCAGTTCTCTGACACCACCCCTTCATCAAGTCGCCGCCATGCCGCCAGTTTTCGTGGTGGGAGCGTCCCCTCTAAGTACGTTTACCAGATTGTCAACGGATCAAGGAGACATACTGACTCCATTGCAGTCGGGCCACTCGTCGGGCTCTGCTCATGGACGTTGGTTATGGAAGTGTGGATGTACATGGGTCGGATTCCGATCCTCTCCGACCCGAACACAAAGCTCAAGATTAGGCCAGAGTAAGTCCGACTGATTGCTAGGAGGATGGTCTTCCGAGACGTGGTGATGTAGATCGCTACTAGACCAGTGCTCCTTTCCTTACTCGCACGAACAACATCTGAGGCACCTGCTAACGCTTCTGTCCGTTTCTAGGATGACGAAGGAGGAGATGAACGCTGTTATACCACACGACGTTCGCTGGAAGGCAGATAAGTGAGACCAGAACCCAGGACAAACTACGCTAGCCCTGCTCAAAATGCTGATCTGCCTTAGCTTCAACCACTTGCACGAGCAGCCGACGCAGTTTTACGCCATTCTCGTTGCGCTCATTGCGCTCGAAGCTCATGACAAGCTGACATTGGGCCTTGCATGGGGTTATGTTAGCTTGAGAGTAGTGCACAGCTTGGTACAGGCTGTTGCAAACCCGGTATGTGTGTCATCGAATACGCCAAGACGCTTTGCTAATCCAATATCCCAGATCATGACTAGGTTCCAGATCTTCGCCCTGAGCTCGCTGACCCTGGCCGGCTTGACTGCGAGAGCCGTACAGCTGTTCTTCCTATGAGCGTCAGCATAAGAGTGCTCGGTTGAAGCAGCCCAATGTCGCCGTGACAACTATGGACGGCATCTCAACAATTGTCATCCAAGACCCGGAATCTTCGGTCGTGGACATTGTCTGCAGCGTCCTGTTCGGGTCAGTCGCAAGCCTTTATGCTGGAGCGCGTGCTATCTCCATTTCTTGCTTTCGGTTTCATTCGTTGGTCTAATGAATTTCTGCCGATGATGCCTATCCGGCCAACGCAGTGATTGCATGCCGAGGCAAACAGCAGAACAATTTCCTTGATTCGAGGCAAGACGAAGTCTTGAGGCACATCGTGTTGGCGAAGCGGCGCTTTCTTCGCGATCTTGAGAGCTGCTAAATAATATCCTACCTGAAACACCAAGCACTAGGCTGCCTCGGGAAGGGACAGCATCTTCCACAATCACATCGCTCCCCATTCGGATATCTCTTTTCTTCTTGCTCATTCTGTGTCTCATTACAGTGGCCAAGATGTGGCTCTATCGCACTCAAGCCTGGAAGGACATCTACGGATCGCGGAAGGAGAATGCTCCTGCACCCTACAAGCCTGCAATATTTTACCAGCCGCCGCACAACAAAGTCGACTCGATACTTACTGTAGCTGATGACGCCGACCACAAGTATCAGCGGAAGACGATGTCTTCAGGCTTTAGCGAGAGAGCTCTCCGTTTCGAAAGCTTGGCCCGATTACCGTATCTCCAAGCTGTGCTGCAGGAAAGCCTTCGAATGTATCCTCCGATACCGAGCATTTTGCCAAGAGTGGTACCATCAGGCGGACTCGCTATCTGCGGAGAGTGGGTGCCTGCTGGTACTGTCCTTGGAGTACATAAGCTAGCAACATATCGCCGGGAAGACAGCTTTATGAAGCCGTACGAGTTCCACCCTCAGCGCTGGCTTCACGATACATAGTTCGCGGGCGACTGCTTCGACGCTGTTGAGCCGTTCTCTGTGGGACCAAGAGACCGTCTGGGCGAGGTGAGCGACCTCGTAGTGTGTCATCAAGACCGCAAGGCACTAACCTGGAAGTCGAACCTTGCATGGCATGAGATGCGTTTACTGCTTGCTACCGTGATCCTGCATTTTGACATTCGTTTGCGTAGAGAGAGCGAGCACTGGGCGGAGCAGGAGGTCTACACGCTGTGGCAGAAGAGGCCGCTGCTGTGTGTGCTGAGTGAGGTCAGCGGTTAGATATGGTGTCAGAGAAAAGGCCACCAAAGGATGTCGATCACGATGAATTAAGTTGATGCTGCGGTACCACGACCAGTCTGCCTTTTCTTCTCATTGTGATGGGCGAGAACTATGCTCGTCGTAGTCGTAAGCGCGTTCCATCTAGAGTTTAATTTTTCCCAGAAACCATCAGGCTCTAGTGCTCTTGTAGATCCATGCTACCATCCACCCACTCCATCTCCTTCCGCCGGCACAACGAATCCAAAGCCTCCATGTTCAGCTGTCATATGCTCATACACGGCAAGACCCCCATCAAAGGTCTCCAAGCACACCCAACACATGTGCGTACCACAACCTCCACAAGTAATGTGGTTACATCCTCCTTCGACTTTCTCGATAGGCGTGTTACACTTTGGGCAATCCTTAATCTTCATAGCCTCTCGATATTGCTGGAACTCTTCACGATCCCCAGATCTCAGGTACTTGAAGTCCGCGCAAGTCATCCGGTCATGCTGATCTTGGCAGTCGGTACAGATTCTTTGCAGACAGCCTGAGCAAGTCTGCATCCCGCAGTTTGTACGGAAGATGGTGTTGCAATCAGGCGATGGACAGTATTGAAACTGGTCGGAGTGGCGGAGAACGTACGATTTGAGCGACTTTTCCAGTAGTCTGCCGAGTACGGACGACGACAGATGGGTGTGCAGGTCTGTCAAGCTCACAGTTTTGCGGCAGCCACCTTCTTCACCTTGACAAGTGATGAGAAAACCTGTCGTGCTGTCTCCTGCAGACATACAGAGTCCCTCGAAACAGGAGAGACAGTAGACGTGCTGGCATTCGAGCGTGACCGCGTCCTCGGCCAGCGTCCAGCAGACCGAACAGTCTGGGTCGGATTCCTTTTCTTCAGAAGCCGAGGAAATACTGGTTTGCTCAAGACCAAGAATGAGCTTCGCCAAATCATACTGCTCTTCTGTGCCGGTTACAATCACACGCTTGGGTGTTGATGCGATGTCGACGGAGATTCGTTCCTCTCCGAGTACTTCTCTAACAAGATTGAGGCCCTCGCGGCAAGTCCATGCAAACGTTGCGACATCCAGTTCAACGATATGCGTGGAATCACTGAATTCCCGAAGCCGCTCGATGGCTGCCTGCTGTACTACTTCATGGTCCTCTTCTGGCCCGAAGTAGTTGATCTGGTGCGTGACTTTGTTCAGGGTCAAGCAAACGCTATACTGAGAGCGCAGGTGTTGAATTGTGCGGTAGGCCGCGCCGTTCGCCATGAGTGACGGTCTCCACAGAGGCGCGCCCTTCTCCACCAGGACCTTCCCCGCTAGTATCGACTCAACCGCCCTGGTCGCGTCCGCAACGAGCTTCGGGTCTGGTCCCTCGATCGTCAAAACCACGAACCTTCGGCTCGAGCCTCCTTTGGAGGATGTTCTAAGCGTGACATACTGGTCTTGCCAGGCCTGGATCTTGGTGTCAATCTGCTCCCGTAGGGCATTGAAGATGTGAGATGCTACCCTGAGCTGGGATGAGCTTATAAGCTGCTGCAGTAGTGGTTGGTAGCTAAGGCACTCTTGTGGTTGATCGTGAAGATCCTGAACTGCTGTCAGTGCGTTACTGTCGTGTTCGAATACGGCGACGGCCTTGAACTTCCGGGTGTCTGGTTTAGAACGCATCGTGAACACCACAGGACCGATGTGTGTGAGCAGTGATTCCACCAAGATAGGTGTATCTTCGATGTCGTGATCGAGATTAGCTGGCCACAGATGTACAAAGTCTGGTTGATCGGCAAGTGCAGCGAGGGCGTTGTCGAGATCATGAACATTGCGCAGTACTACGATCCACCTCTCGATTACAGTTGCCTCCGTTGGATCGTCGCTCTCGAAATGCTGGCTCGCACGCTCAGCACACCCTTGATCTTCAAAGTACAGTCGCGCCACGTCTGGCGCCTGTCCCAAGGAGATCACGACTTTGCGGCAGCTTTTTGTGCTTGTGCCGTAGGGCAGTCTCGGCTGCACCACATGAACTTCGCTCTCGGATGATCCAATCTCATTCAAATCGGCAGCCCGGGACGTCGTGCGAAACTCTCCGGCAAAGGATCGGTCTCTACAGGTAACGAAGGCGCTGACCTTGCCACGTACCAAATTTGTGACGACGCGAACATCGTCTAGTTGCACGTCGAAGGAGTGTTTCTGCAAGACGTCCGCGACTGATTGTCGGGTGCATCGAGGTAGGAGACCATCAATGCGGACTGCAGAATAGTCTTGGAGTACCGACAAGTCTGACACAGAGCCACCCTCCTGGAATTGGACAAGAGAACCATGTGTGAGTTGCCGGAAGTAGTCGTTCTGTAAAGCTGTCAGTGTGTACTCTGTATATGAGGCAAGAGCAGGTATGATCACCTGAACAGCTGGGTCCTCATGACGAAGCGGGTCTGCCTCCTCGATCGCGTGGCGGTATGGACAGTGGCTACCTTTGAAGCAAGTGCCAAGCAGATAGAACTTGCACAGAGTCCGAGAGCGAGCATCTCCAAACTGCTCCTCTTGGTGATGTGCAGATGCTTCTGCGGAGGTTGAGGGTGAAAAGATGTGGGCATAAGGGCATCTACTGCCCCGCCGACAGTTGCCCTGCCCGAAGTAGCGACAAGGTACTGAGTTGACATTCTGCATTGCAGACGTGCCGGGCGAATTGTCGACAAGGTTGATCGGGGTAGGACGTGCCTCTGTACTTCTAAGCTTTCGCTCACCTTTGCATTTGCGTTTGACGAGTCTGAACGCGCGGAGAATACTGCAGTATGAGTGAAAGAATGCGTGGAAGTCACTTGCCGTTGGTGGAACGGATACTTGCGTCAAGTCATGCAACGTGCAGCTGCGCGTTCTCAAGGCACCACGATAGCTTGGGCAATACTTGTGAGATGGTCAAGAAGCCTTCTGTAGCGCAGTTAGTACATGCGCCAGCCACAGTGTTGAACTGTGTTGACGCAGGTTGAGTGCAGAAGGAAGCAAGAAGGCAGAAAAGGAAGGAGAGGTTTGCAGTCACTGCTGATGAGCTTGGCAGCTCGCCGATTGGCTGGCGAAGGCGGGCGCTAACGAATGGCCATAATGGCCGAGTATAATATGGCGCTGCTTCTGCAAATTTTCACCAACGCGCTCTTTCTACAGCTATACCAGCAACGCTTCTACGAGCGCCCAAGACCAATGCCTAGTATCCGTGTATTACACCGATACCCAGGATATCGCTTCTGAGCAAACCATATCATCCGGATCATGCTGTAGTCTCGCCGGCATGGGCTACTGGTTCGTCTCGACGTCGTCTTGAGCGAGTTTTTGTGACACGATGCGACCCGTGAGCGCCGGCTCCTCGACTGTACCTCACCTCGCCACATACGGCACAGCATACTGCACTGCTACAACCCCGTGGACGAGCTGCACTTTCTCGCCCCTCTCTTTCTCGCATGAACATTCGCAGCTACAATTAGCTAGAGCCCGCCGTCTCCACACCTAGGACGAGCGAGTGTGGACATAGCTGCTAGAGTAAACCCGCTGCACGAGCCTCCTTCAAGGTCGTGTAGTTCTCCACGCTTGTCTCCTTTGGCTTCAACTTGCTGAGGATAGACTTGTCGTGGAGAGGACATACACAGTCTACTACTGGCGCCTTATTGTCGTCATGACAGCAACTTCTGCTAGCCCGCTACCGCAGATATAGCTCTGCCAGAAATATGTGTGAGCAGAGAGTCAATGATTCAACCTCGTCAAACCGTTTCATCTCATTCGTCCGGCAGTGCTTTCTGCTCGCAATCTCACTTCTTCCAAGCACTATCAGCATCCCCATGCACCATCGGCTCCGCAATCCCCTCCCTCAACCCCTTCTTATGCTTCGTATCCACCCCAAACCGCTCATCCCTCTCCTTCACAACCTTCTCCAAATCCAGTTGGCTCTCCCCAGTAAAACTAGTCATCAACTGCGGCTCCCCCAACGGCAACTTATCCCCCCGATCCACTTGCCAAAGATGATACACCTTCCCATACAACTCCACCACCTCCTTCATCTCCTCCGTCTCCGCCTTCTCCCACACCGTATCCAGCACCCCAGGTGGGTTCGGCATTACCAACATCCCGGATTTCACCTCAAACACGTGGCTATGCCAGAGCTTCCGCTCCTCGGCGTCAAGAGTTTCGTAGAGGTGGGGTTTGATCATGTACTCGATCCCGATGAGCCGGGCGTTGGGGCCGGGGGAGTCGTAGATGATGCATTGGCGGACGTCCTCGTTGAGGTGGGCGCAATAGTGGTTCGCTTCGACTGCTGCGCCGCCGGGGTCGGAGGCGTAGGTGTGGAAGGCGTGGAGGTGGGCGCAGAGTTGTTTTGGAGGGTCAAAAGACTGGAGCATGGAGGCGCCGGTGTGGAGGATTTTCTCTTTGGTTGAGGTGGGTGAGCCGTAGGCGCCGTGGGTGATGGGTTGGTTGTCCATGGTGGCTGGCGTAGGTGTCCGACTTGCTGGCAGACTTCAGTAGAGCAGTATCCAGTTCTGTGACGGGCTTAGTTCTCAACTCCAGAAGGGTGTTCAGGCTTTGGATATGTTGTCTGTACCTTGAGAACTGTTGGTTGCCACGCTCCTTCCTAATCCGGTCGAAGCCTTCAACTTAAGTTCTCGCCACTTCACACGCAAGTTCGCCGAACAAAAGTACTACTCGTTGACTTCGCCGATGATTTGAGGCGTGGATGTCAGTTGCTAGTAGGTTCAGGGTCGAAGGCGTCGGGATCTGTGCTTTGTGCTTTATGTGCCACCTGTTGAGCTTGCAGTGGGTAAAATGGTATGCAATTATGATGTCAGAGCTGCACCTACCATAATCGCCATGCAGATGCCTTTAGAAAGCCAGAAGTACTGAAAAGTGTGCGTGAAAGTGCAGTTTTGTGATGCGGAACTCAGATGAGCGTGCTAAATCAGCTTCACATGGCTTAACACGAACGTCTGATACTGATGACACTATCCTACACTCTCATTCTAACCAGTAGTCGGTACATGCCATTCATACCGTCCTCCATATCATATCCCAAGTCCATGCCCGGGTATCAATATGCAACCTCCTCCCTCCAAACAATAACAAGTCCAAGCACAGTTACATCCAACGTAGCCTAAGAAAACAGCCCGTACACGAAATATCCAAGCCAACAAGTCCGATCCGCGCAGAACTTCCAACATATCGAGGCACCTCAAGAGCCCGACCTCCCGAACCCAATCAACGCATCCAAAGCTTTCCGCGCAACCGTGGTCGCCCGCTTGGACTTCGCATCCCGAT
>JAABUW010005252.1_pt1 | contig 16968 bp, 3 predicted proteins | sample 5560081 | NCBI WGS metagenome assembly JAABUW01 (sample SAMN10711882, study PRJNA513363) | rock metagenome | isolation source: Antarctica rocks | place: Antarctica: Victoria Land, Knobhead sud | reverse complement strand
CGAACTCGATTAATCGATCCGAGACAGTCAGTCTAATTGCAAGAAATTTCTAATAGATTTTTATTAATTCTTCGACAAATAAGCAAACAATATTGACAAGTTTACTCTTAATTCGAAATTTCTTATTTGTATTTAATTTATTTAGCAAAAGTGCAATTGTAGCAATCTATGTTAAAGTTCGATAATACACAATATAGAAAATATTATATTTTAAAAGATCTTTATTTTGTATAATAGTGTTCAAACGTTAAAACTTAATTAATTAATAATTTACTTTTGCTTTGTTGTTGTTCTAAACAACAATTTAACTATCAAGATTTTTGATTACAATCTAAACAATATTATCTATTTTTATTAAGAGATAATTGTTGCGTTAATAGATTAATTGCGTTGGATCAAATTATCCAGTTCGAATCGAATACTCGATTCGAATCAAATCGAATCGATTTCAAAAGTTAAAATCAAATTGTCAATTCGATTTCTAATATTAAAATTGACAATTTGAATCGAATTGTAAACTTAAAATCGAAAATCAATTTGAAAAATCGATTCGAATTGTTAAAACTTAGTATTAGTATAAAGAAATTCTAAAATAAATAATAGAAACTAGAAAGTTATATTTTGTTCTATAATTTTTTAATAATAAATTATTTAATAATATATTAAAATAATGCATTTAAGCTATTTAGAATTGAAACTTAAAAAATTAATTGTATCGTATTTTAAGAGAAATTCGAACTTTTGACACAATATAAATATTAAATAAATTAATATTATTTATAGCTAATTTAATATCTATATTGCAACGCATTTTTAAATTTAACAACAACTATTAACAATTATATTTGCTCTAACTACTAAACTATTAAGATTTGCTATTTAAGTCTATTCTATCTATTTATATATAAAAAAATAATACTTAAACAATAGTAAAATTATCAAAATATTAAATATATACTTTTAGTATATTATTAAAAATTAAAGTTTTTAAATTAAATAAAATCAAATAAAGTTATATATAAGTTGCAATTCTAATATTTATTTTAATTACAATTTTATAATACAAAAGAATAACAAAATAAAGTATACAATATAATAATATATTAAAATAATATATTATAATTGTTCTTATAATAGTAGACTCTCTAGACTATATATATAAAGTTATTAATTTAAAATCTTAATAATTTTATTTGTTTTACTATTATTCTAAATAGTTTAATTCGAGTTATTTTTTATTTTGTTATTATTTTTGTTGTTGTTATTTTTATTAATTCTATTGCTATTGTTTTTATTATTCTTGCTTTTATTATTTTTTTTGTTATTTTTATTATTTGTTGTTAAATAATAGTTATAACTTAACTTCTTTATATTATTTTAAATCTTATATTAAGTTTTTTGCTTATAATTTTTTTTTAATTATATTATTAAAATTCTCTATCTTAAAAATAATAAAATTTAAATTTTTTTCTTCTTTGTATTGTTTAAAATTGCAAATTCTTCAACAAAGATATTAAACAATTCTATAGAATTGTTATTATTAGCTTTTTTTAAATTATTTAAGTTATTGTAATAAATAATTTGTTGTTAAATAATTTTTACAATTAATTTTATATAGATTGAAAAGCTCTTATTAATATTAAACTTGTTGTTAACACTTAACTATAATATTATTTAGCTTAAATATAAAATACAAATAATATATTTAAATAATATATATTTTTTTAAAAAATAATTTTATTGTTATATTTGTATTTTCAAGCAACTTTTGTATTTTTTTAATAATCTTAAATTAATTTGTTTTTTTAATTGTAATTTTTTTTTTTTGTCTAAACTTATTCTTAAAGCATTTTGCTATAAAATTGTTAATATTATATATTTTATTATATTATTTAAATATATTATTATAAAAAATTTGATTAATTTAATATTTATCAATCTTATTTTTAATATTTTTCTCTATATATTTACAATTTAATGCAAAGACTTGCTTTTAAACAATTGTTTTATACAATTTTTTAAATCGAATTAAAATAGTTTTGCAATTATTGTATTGTTTTCGATACAACTTCTTTTTATTATTATTTTATTTTTGTGTGCAATTGCAATTTGCGATACTTTTTAAATTAATTAATAGCGCTTTTATTATTTATATATATACTTAGCTTATTTTACAAATAATATATAGAAATAATGCAATTATATAGCAACTTAGAAATTTTCTACAATATCTAGTAGAGTGCGACAAAATTCAAAAAGTAAAAAATTCGAAAAAATTGACAAAATTGTAAATAATATATTAACAAATAGTTTTATTAAAACAAAGTAAAAAATATATATATTAGAATTAGAATTAATATTTATTTATTAATATTTACTTTAAATTTTTGTCAATACAAAATTGTTATTTTTTTATATTAATATATATTTAATTTTGTTAATATATTACGCAAGTTTATATTTGTTAATTGCTTTATTGTTTATATTATATACTTTTATTGTTAATTACTAATTTAAGTCTCTCTTTTTACGCAATTTTTTAATGCGTTTGTATTAGTTAAGATTATTAAAATTATTGTTTATTTTACTATAACTTCTTTAAGTTTTGTCTTAAATTTAATATTTTTCTTTTATATTTATATAAATCTCTTTTTAATATTGTTAAATTTATTATCTTCTTCGATAGCTTGCGTAAAATAGATAGATAATATAAATAAATAATACAAAATATTTTATCTAAAACTAATATATTTAATTTGCTAGTTTGTCAATCGATTTCAAAATTTTCTCGCAATAAATTAATTTCTTAATCTAAATATAATAAAATAAGCAAAAACAAAAAAAAATCTCAAAAAAAAAAAATTAAAAAAAAAATATTAAAAAAAAAAATTGGAAATACTAATATAGTTAAAATAATACAAACAAATAATATATTTTCGACTAATATACTAATATTTTGCAATAGTATGCACAAAAGTAGAAGTTCAATATTGTTGTTCTTTGTAAAATTCGAAAATATTAAAAATTAATCAATTTTTTTATTTTTCGATTTGTATTTTAGTATCTAATTTGTAAACTTCTTTATAATAAAATCAATAATTACAAATATAATTAAATTAACTATTGTATTTAGAACTTAACTTTAATAGTATTTCAAAAAACAACAAAAATATTTATAATTTTTTTTTTTTTTAGTAAGTATATTATTTTTTTGTATTACTATTATAATAACAAAATTATAACTAATATCTCGCGTATTATAGATTCGAATCTTGCAACTATTTACGCAAAATATATAATATTTTAACTAAAAAATTTGCTCTTTGTTAAAAATTTTATAAAACAATTTGATTTTTTAAGCTAAAATTTTTACAATAATATTATATTTTTCTTTTTAAACAAATATAAATATATTGTTTTTCTTAAACAATTATAATTGTTTTTTGTATTAATTAAGATTTAAATTTTTAAATTTTTACTATTAATAGATCTTTTTTAGCAATTCAATTTATTAAATATATTATTTTTTTGTATTATTACTAATAGTATCTAATAATTTTTGTAATTATTAAAGATATTTTCTTTTTAAAAATTAACTAATTTATAAATAAATCTAATCTAAAACAATCTTAAAATTTAATATAAAAAATCTTCTTTTCTATTTATTACTTAATTGTTATTTTTTTCTTTACAATATATATTTTACAATTTAAGAACAATCTTTTTTGCATTTAGATTTATAATATAATTAAAATACTTAATTATTATAATTTGCTCAATTGTTTGCAAATTTATTTAAGATTAATTTTATTAATATATTTTTCAAACAAAACTAAAAGTTTGTTTAATATCTATTAATAATACTAAATATAAAAGTATATCTTAAACTATTTATATTAATTTTGAAAAGTTCAATATATTGTTTTTTTAATATTTTTAAATTAAATATTTATTTTCTATAATATTAATATAAAGATATTGATTATCTTTATCTTAAATTAAACAAAATTATTAAAATTGTCGAAATAAGAATTTTGTAACAATTATAGTAGACTATATTAATATTAATAAAAGATTATATATATTACTATATTGTATTATTTTTTTAACAATAGTTGCTTTTTGCGCTTTTGCTCTTAAATTAGCAATTAAATTGTAATAATATTAATAATAATTTTTGAATTCTATTTTGTATTTGTTTTTGTAGTTAATAGTATTGTTGTTGTTTTTTTTTTTTACAATTTATAAAGATTAACTTTTTGCGTAGAATCTAAAATATTAACAAAATTGTATAATATATTATTTAATTTTTTTATTTTTAAATAGTATTTTGCAAATTTTGTCGAAACTTTATTGCAAATTTTAAATACAATATTTTTCAAAAAATAAATATTAATTCTTATTATTTTTTTTAGATATTTAAAATAATTAAATATTGTATCGAATATTCGAAATTTTAAATAAATATTTATACTAATTGTTTGCAAAACTATAAGAATATATTTGTAAAAAAAAATTAATATATTGTTAATAAACAAAACTAAGTTTTATTTGTTTTTGTCAAATTTAACTTGTTAAATTTTTGAATTTTAAAAATATTTTTTTATTTAAAAATTAATATAATTGCATAATTAATATATTTGACAAAATATAAAATAAATAGAGTTTTAATAAATACAAATATTCTATATTAGTTTTTGTAATTTTTTATCGATTTTTTTTTTAAAAACTCTAAATCGAAGCAAATATTAAACTAAATTATTAATAACAATTGTAAAAACGCAAATCTAATAAATTTAATATATATATTATCTCTTTGTATTATTACAAATTTAAATATCTTTTTAATTATATTAGACAAATTTATGTTTTTTGCAATATCTTGAAGTTGTTTATTTTTTAATTGTATAATAATAATATTATTTGTTGTTTCTAATTTTATAATTAAAATAAAATTTTAAGTTACAAAATTAATTATATAAATTAAACAAAATACAAAATTCTATTGTTTGTTCTATTAAAACTCTTGTTAATTCAAAATTTTATTAAGTTTGTCTTTAAATATATTATTATTACTTGTGTTATTAATAACAATCTTAAAAAGCTTGTCTTTAATTTCGAAAAACTTCAAAATCTTTACAAATTTCAATATTAATTAACAATCTATATATTCGATATTAAGAAAAATAAATTTAATTAGATATTTGCGAAATTGAAATATAATATCTATTTAATATATTAAAATTTCTAGATAAACAACTCTTTAAGAACTAGATTATATATTTAAAGCAATAAAAATATATTAAGTACTTTTGAGATTTATTTTAATTTTCTCGCGAATTTAATTATATTTTAAGAAAATTATTTTAAATAGTTTAATACAATTTAAAAGTATCAAATTTAAACAAAGCATTTTTAGCAATTTTTGAAAGTTAAAATTGTCGATAGTTTAAAAAGACAAATTTAAATTTACGAAAGTTTTATATAATTAATCTTTTTAATTATTTTAAATAAAAAATAATAACAAATTAATATAACTCTTTTTCTAATAAATTGTTAGTTATATATTATCTATATATATTATTAATATATATTATTAATCGTAATTTACGCAATTAAAGACTAAATTAATTGTTGTTTATAATTAAAATTGTTTTTGTTTTAAACAAAAAAAAAAAAAAATGTTTTTTTATATTTGATATGCTTAAATAGTTGTAAACAATAAAATAATTTAAAATTTTATAACAACTTTTGTATACAATTTTTGAAATACTATCTACAATTAAAATTATTTGAATATATTTGTTCTAAAACTTAAATTGTGCTTCTATATTAATTTTTTTTGTTTAATATAAATTGACAAGTTTCGATTAAGTTTTGTTTAAAATATTGTTATTAATAGTTATTTGTAATTACTATATTTAAAATTAAATATTAGTATTTGAATTTTATTTAATATATTTGTTTCTTTTTCTCAAAACAAACAATAGATAATTGATAGATATTTTGTTAAATATTTTGTAAAAATTTCTTTTTCTAGTATTAATAATAGAAGTAAGAAAATCTTAATTAAATTAATTTGCAAATTAATTAAAATATAAACTACTAAATAGCAAATTGCGAAAAATAGATTTGCTAAAATTCTTTTTGTTTAAAGACAATAATTAATTTAAAGTTTTTAAAAAATTCGATATTTTGCAAACAAAAATACAAATATAGTATAACTATATTCTTTAATAGTTTAAGAAAAAAATTTAAAAACAAAAAAATAATACAAGAAAGTAATATAAGTAGCAACTAATATAAATAAGTTGTTCTAAAATAATATAAGCAAGAGTAGCTTTTAAGTCGAAGCATATTACTTAATATTATAACAAAAAATTCAAATTATAATAACATATATTTAAAAAAAGAAAATCTTAATATAATAATATTATATTTGATTTTTTGACAATTTAATTCGATTTTAAAATAATAGAAATCAAATCGAATTTTAAATCGATTTCTAATATTAAAATTGTCGAATTAAATCGATTTTAAAAGTTGAAATCGAAATTCGATTTAACAATTAGTTTATGCGTTAATTTGTTTTTTTTGCTATTTACTTTTGTTAATTTGCGTCAATTAATAATCTTTAGTTGCACAAAAGATTCTTTGTGCTATATATATTAACAAGATATTGCTAGATTGTTGTTTATAAATATCGAATATAATAATAGCAAATTAGAATTAATTATAAAGACAAGATATTTAAACTTGCAATAAAACAATTTAATTATCGCACAATCGCATATTAAATATATTAGAAAATATATTTCTAATTTTCGAAAATAGTAAAACGATAGTCTTTGAAGTTAATAATTACTTTGAACAACATATTAACTAGTAATTAAAAATCAACTTATTGTTAATTTTGCGCTTTAATATTTTTAACTTTAACATCTTTAATTATGCGCGAATGTCTAGCAAATCTATAAATTTGAACAAATTTTCTACTCTTGTATTTTCTATTAATTAATTCTTTATTGCAACTAGTATATCTACGCGTCAATCTTATAATTGTCGCAAATCTAGCGCTAACGAACGTTCTAATTTGATATCTTAGTATTTTTAACTTATTATATAAATTCTTTTACGAGTTAGCACTCTATCGATATAAAGTTTGTCGCAAATATTAATTTTAATATTTTTGTTCAATCTTTTCAAACTTAGTAATAAGAATTTCGAAAAACTAACTTTTAAAACTTGTCAATTTTTTTTGTTTTTTTAACAATTTCTTCTATTTTTTCAACAATTTTCTACATTTTTTCAACAATTTTTTTCTTATAATAGTAATTCTTTCTCGATCTTTTAACAATATATCTTCGACTTTTTTTAAAATTAATAATATTGTTAAATTCAAATATTCAATATTGCAATATTAAATCTTCTTCTTTGCAATATTTTTTTATATTTTTTCTCTCTCTCTTGTCGACTTTCTATATTTTATTCAAAATTATATTTATTCTTTGTGCAACAATTCGAGATTTTTAGTATATCTAGATACAAATTTTGACAATTTCGTTAATAAATCTTTTTCTTTGCGAAATTCGCAAAACATAATTTTTTTATTTAATTGCTTTAAGTATCTAACTCTTAATATAATTTAATAGTAAATAATAGAAGATTGTAAAAAGACTTAAAAGACTTAAAGTCTTAGTTAATTTCTATATTTAGTTTTTATAGTTAATAAATATCTCTTTTTTACACTAATTTGCTATTTATATTTTTGTTGTTTTAACTTCTTTATCGATAATGTTAGAACTTTAAATTAATATATCTTATAGTTTAAGCAATTCGAATATAATTAATATAGTAATTTTGTAGATAATAGTAGATAGATTTTAAGACTACGCGATATTAAAAGTGCTTTTACAAAGTTTTCTACTAAATATTATATTGTATTTTTTAAATTAATTGTTAATCTAAACTTTGCTATAGATTCTATTCGCAAAACAAAAATAATTGCGTAATTTAAATTTGTTGTTTTAGAATTAACAATTAATATAATCGCATATTTTATAGATTCGCAATATATATTTAATGTTTTCTTCAATTAACTTTCCTAATATTCTAAAACTATATAAAATTAGTTTTTTAGCAATAATATATTATAAACAACACAATTTTATACGTTCTAACAATTATATATTTGAACAAATAAAGAGATTTATACAAGACACTTTATAATAAATAATAAAAACATTGTTTTACTTATTATATAAATGTTAATAAAAATATTAAGCAAATAAACTTAAACTATTAATATCTATTTTTCAATAATTCTTTATCTCTTTTTCTATTGTATTCTCTTATTTAAAAAATTATTGTCTACAAATTACTATTAACAATATAATAATTAGTATTTTGTATATTTTAAAGATTAATAGAATTTATATATTGTAGCAATAATTAACACTAATATAATTTTTGAACAATCTTATTAACTCTTAAAACAATTAAGTAGTTTAAATCTTAACAATAATAATCTTTTAAAACAAATAAGTAGTCTAGATTTTAACAATAATAATTTGTAAATAACAAATTTAGCAAATATACTATTTTTCTCGAACAATACACTAATATTAGTTGTAATAACAATAATATTTTGTTTGTTTTCAAATATATTATATTGCTTTTCGCTATTTAATTGTGCGAAATCGTATGTGTTATATTGTAGACTATTTTTTTTACTAAATTAAATTGCTTCTATTTATAAATATTGTTTGTTCTATTTTAAAATCGAAACTAATATCAATTATATTGTTAAATTTTTACAAAAATTTATCTTTTCTTCGAATACTTATACTTCGAACAAACTATATTTCGAACAATTTTAACTTTATTAAATTAAGATTATTTGCAAGTTTATCTAGAAAAACAATATAAATTTAAATAATATACAAATTGTCGAAATAGCAATAATAGCAAAAATAACTAGAAAGAATATTAAGTTATTAGAGAGAGATATTAAGAAATTTGATATTAATTTAATAGATTTAGATTTAATCTATTTGATAAAAAATTATTTATAGCAAACGATATTGCGCAAAAAAGTAGACAAAGTTGTCTTTATTTATTATTGTAAAGAACTTTAAGTATTAATACTTTTTATTAAATTTGTATTAGAGCGAGACATTTATAAAAAAAATATAGCGAAAATAATATTAATACAAAGTAGAGCTAATAGTTAATAAAAAACTTTAATTATATATTTTTATTTATACAATATATAGAGACTTGATTTTAATTTGCTTTGTCTTAATTATAATAGCAATAATATATGTTTATTGCGCTCTATAATTAATAGATATAAATAAATAGTAATCTTTATACAAGTTTAATATAGTATTATATATTAATATAAAATTATATTTCTATATATTTTTAACTTACACTAAATAACTAGACTATTAATTAAAAATATTGTGTTAAATTATTGTAAAATTTAAGAGATTAAACTATTTTATATAAGTATAAGCAATTATATACTTTATTAGAGTTAATACTATTATAGCTTATATTGTTTTATTGTTGTTATTCAAAAATATATTAATACAAGAGTCTAAAATATATAAAACAATATTGTTATATATTGTATTTAGAAAGTATTACTAATATCTTAACTTGCAATTGTTAAATATTTATTATATATAATACGATTATTTATCTATTTATACAACGTCTTTTCTATTATAATCTTTGCTAAATTGCGTTGTTAAATCAAAATTGCGAATTATCTAAAAACAATAGAATAAAACTTAATAAATAAGTCTTGTAATAATTAATTAGTTGTAACTTAAAATCTATTAATACAAAAATTATTAAAGAATAATTTATAGATATTAAAGACAAACAACGCGTAATCTTCGACAACAATTATAGTGTTCGTAATAAAATAAAATTGATAATTAAAGTCTAAAAAAATAATAACGTAAGATTCTTTTTGTGTTATAATAGAATAAAGTTAGTTGTTATAATTTAAAAAAATAATAATATATAATTTCTAATATATTGTTTTATTAAAGTAGAAATGCTACAAATATATTTAAAAAGCGACAACAATACTTTTAATAAAATAGAGTTTAAAAATATAGTATAAAAAAAGTACAAAATAATATTTTGACAATATTATTTTATCGAAATAAATAACTCTAAATCTCTAATATATAGAATTGTATTTTTAAACAAATTTAAAAGATTTTGTATATTTGCTAAACAAAATAAAAAAATTAACAAATAAATTTGCTCTCGTATATAGTTAAATTTATTAAACAACAACAAAAGAGACAAGTCTTAAAAAAAATTATTAAAAAAATTCTATATTTTTTATTAAAATAATTTAATTAAAGTTTTATTTATTAAGTTTGTTAATAACAACTAACTAATTGTTTGTCTTTTTTTGTTTTATTTTTTAATATATTTTTAATATTTAAGTAGCTCAAGTTCTATTTTAGAGTACAATAGCAACAATAATAGAGACAACAAAAATAGCAAAAAAGATAAAGTTGATTTTCGAATAAAATAGTCTAGCAAATTTTGCGTTTCTTATTAAGATAATTTAATTGGAGTTTTATTTATTAAGTTTGTTAATAATAATTAACTAATTATCTATCTTTTTTTGTTTCAATTTTTAGCGTATTTTTAATATTTAAATAGTTCAAATTTTATTCTAGAATTTCGCGACAATAGTAATCGAAACAACAAAAATAACAAAAATAGCAAAAACAACAATAGCAACGCATTTGTTTATATTTGAAGTAAATTTCGATTTGCAAAAATTGAACATTTTAATAATAAGCAAACAATAAATGTTTTTACGCAAAATTAAATTAAAGAATCGAATATCGATTAATTATATAACAATTACGATTTTGTATTTTTTAAAAAAACAATATTTAAAAATAATAATAAAGATTAAATATACACAAAAAGCAATTTAAAGCTCTTGTTATTTTGTTTGCAAATAATAAATTTGCTTTAAGCAACTATAATATACAATTCTCTTTTATATTAAACTATTGTTTAAATAAACTTAAAATTAATAACAATAAAAAATAATATAAGTTCTTAACTAAATTTTTTCTAGCTAAGATAAAATAATTATACTATTTGTTATTTTTATTAATTATAAGCTATATTCGATACTATCGATATAATATTAATCTAATTTAGAATATCTTTGTTGCAAGCATTATTAAATATATATAAGAGATCTTAAAAATTAACAATATATTTAAACAAAATATTTTTAACTTTGTAATTAAAGTAATCTTTTGTGCAATTGCAAAAAACATACAATTTTTAAATATCAAAAAGATAGATATTTGTATAAATTCTCTTTCTTAATATTGCTATCAAGAATTTCTTGTAATAGCTAATACTTCTATAAGTATATAAATTTTAATAACGTATTTAATTAAATAAAGAGATAAATAAAGAATAAAAATTAAAAGTACAATATCTTCTTTGTTTTTTAATATTTAAATATTATAATAAAATTTATTAAAACTTGATAAAACAACAATATAAAACATACAAAATTAATAAAAACGTTGTTAAACAAATTGCAAATATTAACAATACAAGAGTGCTAATTTAAATAAAATGCGTATATATATTTTAAATTGTAAATAAATCGAAATATTATTAAAAACTTACGTAATTTTATTACAAAATCGCTTAAATAATTATTTTTATTTTCGCGTTTATATATAAAATTGCACTCTTTTTGATTTAAACAAAAGTTACGTTACAATACTTAATTAACAAGATTTTAACCCTAAATTATTATTTCGATTAAGCTATAATTTTATTGTTCGAAAGAATTTAATAATATATTAAAATTTAGATTGCTAATATTTTGCAAATTGCGCAAATTCAAGTCTTAATCTATAGAATTAATTTTCTTTTCGTTTTTGCAACAATATTGCAAACAATTATTTTATACTATTGTTTTTTTGTTTAATTTAAGTTGTTTTCTCTTTTTAAGTATTTTAAGTAAATACAACAAATACGTTTTTCTAAATTTAATAATTTTTGTATTTAAGATCAAATGCTATTGCTTATTAAAAAAGTTAATAAAGCAATATAGTATATAACATAAATAGCTTGTATTGTAGAAAGATCAATTCAACAAAATAGAAAATGCGAAAAAATTCTTGCTATAGATACAAATGTTTGAATTAGCTTGCTAAAATTTTTATCGAAAAGTCTTTTAGATTCGAAAAAAAGTTCTAAGTCTACGTTAACTATATTGGCAATTCCAGGATCTCTGCTTAGAAAGTGCTAGTTGCGCATATTGCTAAAATAGCTTTTTGTCAACTAATTGCTAGCGAAAAGTTATATTTGCTACTCTTCTTTTATAATAATTCTATTTGATTAATTTTAACTTAAAGAATATATTAAAACGCTTTCGCAAACTTTAAATTTAATATTACAAACTATATACTTAGATTATATATACTTTTATTATTGTTAACTTCAATTCAAATTGTACTATATTAACTTAAATTTTAAATAAATATTAATCTTTTAATTTCTAAATATATATAGCTTAAAATTCTAATTAATATTTTAGATATCTTAGTATTTAAATACTCTATTTTGTTCAAATTGTGTTAATATATCTCAATTTTGTATAAATTTCGAAACTTTATATATTTTGTTTTTTTTATATTAATTAAGAATATCTATATTTTAATCTTTAATATCAAATAGTCTTAAGTTGTTTAATATAGCTTAAATTCTTTTTTGTATATATTTTTAAAAATTATTAACAAATTAATTAATAAATAGTTTTACAATAGATTTATTTCTTAATTGCATTTATAATTATTTAATTAATTTAATTTATATTAATTTAATTTTGTTCAAAAATACTATTTACGTAATTGCGCGCAATAAATTTATATAATTTTTAATTATATTTATTTTATATTCGATGCGCATATATTAAGTTAATAAGCGCATTAACTTATTAATAATATTTAATTTTACAATTTGTTTTATTTATTTACTTAATTTTTTTTTTGTAAATATTATTTTGTTGCAAGTTAACTTATAATGTTAATTCTTTTATTTTAACAAAAATATAACTATAATAAAAATTTAAAAATAAAAATTTAAAAATATATTTTGTCAATTTATTATAAATTTTATTATATTAATATTAAGATATTTTTTTATTATATAATTGTTTTAATTTAAAAGCACAAACTTATTAGCAAAATCTATAAAACTTATTAGTATTTAAAAATCGAATTAAAAATAATATATATAAAACAAACTAAAATTTTGTATAAAAAATACAAACAAATTTAAAAAATTTAAAATTATTTTTAATATCTAATTAATTTTTGCAAAAATATAATTGTTTATAATACTATATTTGTTGTCGAAGTTACAATTAAAAAAAAAATTTAAAAACAAATAGTAAAAATAACAACTATATTAATCTTGAACAATTTTTTTTGCAAATTTTTTTTTTTTATCTTTTTAAATTTTTTAGCAAATTTGTATATTGCTTTTATTATTAAAGCGCTATTATTAATTAATTTCGAGTTTAATTGTTATTTTTTATATATAGCTTTTAATATACTTTCTTTAAAACTTTAAACAATACAATTTTTTTTTTTTTTATTTAATAAATTTTTACAAATTTTAGACTTTAATTTTAATTCTTTTCGAAATTGTTTAATTTAATACAATTTGTTTTCGAATTTAATTAATTAAGTTGTAATATATTAGATATTAAAAAGCAATCTAGATTTAATTAATAATAACAATTTTTAAATTAATTTTTTTTTTGTTTGTTATTATTATAGAAACTTTCTTTAAATCTAAATACAAAAACAAAATAATATAAATAAATTTATTTTTGTATTTTTAATATATATTTTAATTTTCGAATAAATAATTTTTAGCAAAATATATTAATTCTTTTATTATAAATTTTCTTAATTAATTTTTTTTGTTACAAATTTGTTCGATTTCTTTAAAACTCTTTTATATTAATTTATTAAAAATAAAAAATAAAAAATATTTTACACAAATTAATATATAAGTTTGTTTTTATTATTATATTGTTTTTAAATTAATTATATATCTTGTTAAATTTTAAACAAACAATATTTTTGCGTTTAAGTTTTTTTAATAACAATAATTTATTTTTTGATTTCTTTTCTTTTAAGAAAAGTCCAAAAAATATACAAAAAATAATTAAAAACAACTTAAAAATTAATAATATTTAATTAATTAAATTTAAATTTAAAAACATAATAAATTAAAATATAATTAAGATTATAAACATTTTAAAAAAGAAGAAAAATATAATAACAAAAACAAAAAAGCAAAAAAAAAAAAAATTAAATAAAAAGAAAATTAAAAAAAATATAATTGCAATATTAGTATCTAGTTTCTTTATTTAAAAGCTTTATTAATTTAATATCTAATTTTAAAATTGTGCAAAAAAATTAGCTATATAAATATACAATAGATAAAATCTAAAAATATATAGTTAAATTTGTGCAAATTGTATCGAAAAATAGTATTGCAAAAAAAAAGTATAATTTTTTAAATAAAAAATAAAAAATATATTACTAGCAATAATTTGTTGCATTCTTTATTGTTATCTTTAATATTAAGTTAAATAATCTTTATAATATATTATTTGCAAACAAAATAAGTTTTAAAAAGATAAAATATATTTGTTCTCTTTAATTACTTAATTATTAACAATTTATATTTATAGATTATTATTAATTTTGTAATTGTTGTTTTTTGTTTATAATTATAGAAACAATAGTAAAGTATTTAAATTAAATAAAGAGACAAATCTATTATTCGAAAATATTGTTTTAAAAATATATTTATTAATATTGTTTGCTCTTTTGCTAATATATTTAATAAATAATTAAATAATTGTTTGTATTAATTTAATTCGAAGTTTTATAAATATTAATCTATTAACAAATCTAGTTTGTTTTTTGTTTTAAAAACTAATTTCGATAATTAAAAAAAAAAGTCTTTTATTTTGTTAATTTAAAAACTCTTAATATTATTTTTCTTAATATTTATTTATTATTTAACAATAGATATATATTAATATTTAATATTATTAAGAGATTTACAATTGTTCGCAAGTTTATTGTAATATTTTTCAAAAATATAAAGATTAATTGTTTAAAACACTTTAATTGTTTGCTTTTATTTTTAATATTTATTTAGTTATTAACAATATAATTAACTTAAGAATTGTATATTAAATCGAAGTTTATTAAATCTTACAAATAAATTTGTAAAAAAAAATAATAATAATAATAATTAAAGAGCAAACAATCAATTGCATTTATATTAGATTTAATATTATAAATAAATATTATATTGTTAAAATTCTTAATTTAAATTTTTAAAAAGTATTAAATAATATAAAGACAAAGAAATCTATATATTGTTTTTAATTAATATTAATATTAAAAATTATAATTACAATAAACTTTATAAATATTATTGTCTTTTTTTAATTTAACAAAATTGCAAGTTTGAAATTTTTTAAAATATTTTTACTACAATTTTATTATAGAATTGCTCAATTAAATAAAAAAGATTATTAACAACAATAAAGAAAAAAAAAAATTAAAAACTAAAAAATTAGTATCGAAAACTATATAAATTTTTGAATTTTGAATTTTTAAAATTATAATTTGTTGTTATATAAAAACAAATAATTCGATAAATAATTACTAAATATATTAAAATTTTAACGCAAATTTGTTAAAACTATCTTTCTTAAAAAATATTAAAAAAATCTAAAAACAATAATTATTAATTAACAAAAACAAATTAATAAAGTATTTAAGTATAAATAATAATTTTAAGATTAACAACAATATAATGCAATTTATTTTTAAAAATATTTCGAAAAATTAATAACTTTAAAATTTAAATAGATTTTTGACAAAATATATTTGTTAAAAATATATAATAATTTTTTGTATTTAGTATTTGCAATATTAACAATTTTGCAACAACAAATATACTAAACTAATAATAAGATTGTTAAAGTCTATATAGAATTAACAATCAATTATATAAAGAAAAATTATTTTTTAATTATATTTTATTTTTAATTTGTAAAAAATTGTTTAAAAATTACAATTATAAAACAAATTTTTAAGAAATATTTTAAAGTGTTAATCTTAATTATATCGAATTTTTTAAAAATAATATTAATAATTAAATATATAAATTTTATTTTTGTTCTAGCTTTTGTTTTATTATAATCAATATCTTTGCTATTTCTATTACAAATTTTAATGTTTGTTTTGTTCTATAAATATTATATATTAATTTCTCTCTATAATTTTTGCAAAAACATTTAATTTTAAATAGATATTTCTATATATATTTTAAAAATTTTAAAAATATAAAGCAACAAATAACAATTAATATCTTTATACTTGTTAAAGATTCGAATAATAGCAAACTTTTATATAAAAACAAGTCTAATATATTAATTAATATTATAGATATTATAGATATAGATTTAAATTTTTAATACGTTACAATTGTAATTTTTTGCAAATTAATATATAGTACAATTATAATTGCTTAAGTTCTTGCTTGCGTTTAATATTAAAACAATAGTTTAAAAATATTCTATTATATATTATATATTAAAACAAGAATTAAAAAGATTGTACTAAATAAATAGTTAACAAAAATTAAGTTTATAATTAAGATCTTTTAAAAAGTTTTTGCAATAATAAAGAAAAATATTAATATTATTAAATTTGATACAATAGCAAATATAATAATAGTTATGGAAAATTCGAAAAAAGAAATAGAGATTTAATAAGTATAGTTTTCTATTTAGTATTTAAAAATAGAGTCGATTAAACAAACTTATTAATTTGCACAATAAAAAAT